>Ga0302271_10001523_pt1 | contig 22094 bp, 8 predicted proteins | sample III_Bog_N1_1_FD_198767 | JGI IMG/M metagenome (GOLD analysis project Ga0302271, IMG submission 198767) | Peat permafrost microbial communities from Stordalen Mire near Abisko, Sweden - III_Bog_N1_1 | ecosystem: Environmental > Terrestrial > Soil > Wetlands > Peat | place: Sweden: Abisko... | reverse complement strand
GGAGCTCTCCACAACCTAGCAGTTATCTCAGTTTAACTAAAAGATTTCTAAAGTGCAATAAATTATTTTAGCCGCTGTCTGTAGCTTTATCCAGAACAAAGACAGATTTATTACCCTAAAATAGCAACCCTTCTGCAAAAAGTGTACTTTGCAAATGCAATTTGAGATTCATAGTTTGTAAAAATCATTTAATATTCATTCCATCTTGTTGAATTACTTTTACATGAATAATTCCTATCAAATAAACAAAAAAGCTGAAAGATTAGCTAAACTAATAACAATTTAGAATGATTTATTATGAAAAACTTACATAATTTTTATTTTTAATTATTAAAATAAGATTTTTTATCTACTATTTAATTAAAAAATTTTTTTTTATTAATCTTGCATTCCACTACACAGAAAACTGAATAAATGATGTTTTTTTATTTAACAATAATTTACGAAGTTCATATCAACTATTAATTATTTCTGTACATTTGTAAAGCATAGAAATAATCTATTAATCTTTTATTCATTCCTTTTGAGATATGATTTTTAAGAAATTACAAATAATCAAGCAGCCAAGAGAAGTTTAAAGAATTCTTAAATCAATTCTTTTCATTGACTTTTATGTAAAAACTATCTCATTTATATTGATCAGAAAATAAATTGGCAAAAGACTATCCACTTTAAGCTCAAGAAAATTCACCTACAATAGGAAAATAATCAAAGAAAAATAATGAATCGCATTTCTTTTTGAAAAGATCATTTTCTTTGTTTTAATAGAAAAAAACCAAAATGGTAGATCAAACGCCATTCATAACAGAGAATATTAATGATATTTTCAATGTTGTAAAGACTTGGAGAGGCAACAGAGACATTTTCAAGGCCTTTGATAAGGCTAACAATGTAAAGTTCCTCCTCAAAGAAGTAACTTTTAGTAAAGAAGATGAAGATGAGCAAACAGAGCTTACAATACTTCTGAATATAATCAGATCAGGAGACACCAAGAAGTATCTGCCAACATATGAAGGAACAGTAAACCACAATGAACGACAATTTTTAGTGTTCCGCAAAGAAGGAAAAAGCCTCAACAAATGGTTGAGATAATAATAGTAAGCTCTCCCTTTCGATCAGAGAAGAATATCCAAAATTATTATGTAATTTATTGAGATTTCGGAAATATTCAATAGCCAATGCAATGCTAGCTTCTACTTAGCAGACTAGATTCCAAAAGCCTTCTCCATTTTAGAAAATGACTAATTGCGCATGATTCCTTTAAAAATCCCACACAAAGAGTTCAAAGACCATGTCTATGGATAATATATTAAAGCTCTAACAGAAGAAGAAATAATATTCCTTTATCCCCCAGAAATTTTGGAAGAAGCAATAACTTTTGAAATCTACTCAACTACTATTGAGAGAGGAGAGAAAATTGACATATGGGCTATAGGAATAATCCTCTAATCGCTCATAGGTGGGTCAAAAGAAGAGTAAGATAAACTCTTAAGCCAAGGAAGTCCCAAAGGCTCTCCAAATTAAGACCAATCAGGATCTCTGTCATTTAATAAACTGCTTTTGCAAATGCTTGAAAAGAATCCAGCAATGCGCCTATCCATGAAGGAATTAAAGGAATCGCTGATGAAAATAAACAATGAAGATTTAGTCCAAGATGACAATCTGCTGAATGCTAAGGAGCCTGAAGAAATTCAAAGAGCAATGAAAGAAGTTTCTAAAAAGGAGTTAATCTAGTAAGAAAAAAAAATTTTTAGGAGTTGTGCTAACGATAAAATAGCAGATGAGTTGACCCCAGAGCAATAGTTCGGCCCAAACGGCAAATGGAGCTCTTGTGTTCTGTAATTGTTATCTACAGAAGAAAAATAGTTGTCCAAATCAGATAAATCTCATCTCTTTTTCACAATTAAGCAGTGCTTATTTGACTTAATGAATCACTTCTTTTCAGAAATAAAACACAATCAGAATGATAATACTGATCCAAACAATTTCTTGACTTCAGATTAACTGAAAATTCAAAAAGAATTAGCTATTAATTACAAGAGAGTACTGACAAACCCAACAGGGATTGGCTTAATAGATTTCTTTCTCTCAGCCGAGCAGTAAGCACAACAATTAGAAGATTTAGAACTCAAAGAGTTCCTAAATCTTGCACAAAGGCAGATTCTTAAAGCCCTTGTTTCATTGAAAAACTGGCAGAAAGCTATTTAATTTGCTGAGAATATTTTAGCCATAAAATCCAATGATACTCAAGCAATGCTGACTTGTGCATAATGCCTTTTGAAATCCAAGTCCGACGAAGCTCTTAAGTATGTAGATTCAGTATTACAAATAGAACCAAAAAACGCTTCTGCATTATTTTTTAAAGCAAAGTTCTACAAATCAGTCTAGCATGATAGCGTTTCAGCAGTTAAGTATTTCAAAGAATGCCTTCTTGAAGCATCAAAGGAAGATAAAACTGGCTCTTAAAGTTCTAATATCTCATATTAGCCTGCTAATTACAAAGTGCACTATGAGCTAGGCAAGCTGCACTGGAAGTTAAATAATTAAAGAGAATCCATGGAAAACTTCAAAGAATGCTTGAATATTTCGAAATTATCAAAGGACCATAACAAAATGAAAGTAGAGGCACTTAAAGTTGTCCTCTTATGGTATTTAAATGAGATGGACAATAAGGAAATTCAGAGTATCAAGGAAACCTAAATTAAGTTTGCATCTTCAAGCAGAGATCCTGACTTGTGTGCTCTCTTAAGTGAATCTGTTCTCGTGTCTCGCTTTCATCCTTAACTGGCGATGCACTTCATCGAATAGGGTTTTAAAGCAAGACTATTTAATGTAGATGAGAAGCTTGATGAGAATTCTAAAATCTAAGTTATTCCTTAGAATTTTGGGTGTTTAATTTAGCAAGCCAAAATTAATTTTAAAATCGGAAGAAATTCACAATCTATCATTGATTTCTTATTGAAGTTAAAGTAAGAAATGGGAAAGGCCAGCAGATAACCGAGATAATTAGAAGAAAAAACAAAAGATTCATAGAATAATCAAGAGAAAAAAGGATTTTTAGTTGATATTGATTGGAATTATTATCTCGACATGCTTTTGGTAGAAATTTATGTTGAGATTGAAGATTTCGATAAGGCAGAATAAATTTTGCAAGCAAATCTAAAATCTGTGAAATTCAATGAGAAAAAAAGCAAATGCGAAAAAGCCCATTGGAAAGCTGTAATACTCCTAAAAAAAGGAACAAATCATTCCGCAATAACCCTTCTTAACGAGAACCTCGCATATGCCCCTTCTTTGTACTAACTAGGCATCCTTTATTTGAGATAAAATCAGTTGAAAAATGCTTTAGATTCTTTGAGAAAAGCTACTTTGTTGTGCCCCCAAAACACCCAATACTTGTTAGGATTAGCGAACTAATACTGGGACTAATCCTTTGATTCTCTTAGTACCTATAATTCGTACATGGTCGAATTATAGAAAGAAAACAAAATCTTAAAAAAACTACACAAAAGAAGACTAAGATTTCCTTTGAGAAAAATAAAATTTGACAGCCTTTCTATTGCTAGGCTAGGAAGATGCTTATTTAAGGCAAATAAGCTCTCTCAAACCTTGAGGGCACTCAAGTTCAGCCTCATGATTAATAGCACAGAGTCATGTGCTTTATTATGGTATTCAGAGGTATTGTTTCAAAAGAAATAATACACTGAGGCCAAAATTTTTTTATTAAAAATTGAAGAAAAAGACGCAAACACTGAAGATTATTATTTTTTACTTGGCATGTGCCAAATCCATACAGAAAACTATTCCATTGGGAAGGAACTTTTGAAGAAAATAACTAATAATACCAAATACAAATATGATCTCATTAAGTTCCTAGGGGAAGCAAGCCTTAAACACCATGAATACGAGGAAGCTCTGGTATGGTTCAACCAATGCATTAAAATACAAGATTAAGACAGTCAGGTCTTTAGCAACATGGGTCAGTGCTATTTAGAAATAAAAGATTACCAAAATACTAAAAATTGCTTCTTAAAAAGTTTGAAAATCAACAAATATAATTCATCGCTCTTCAAGTCATTGATAGATGTCTATGAAATCCTCAAGGAAATACCTGACTTTAATGTCATAAATGATTTGGAGTCAAACTTTCTCGGAAATAGAAAATTACTTAATTATCTTGGGTAAGTCTATTTTAACGCAGTCTCCAAAGATTCTTTTTTCATCACAGCATCTGTAAAGTACTTTGAACTTTCAGGTACACTCCCACCAAACCCTAAGCGGGAAGAAATTAAGTACTAGTAAATCTCCTTTCTTAGGTTAGCTTAATTATCTTATCTGCAAAGAAAATATGCTGAATCTCTGTAGCTTATGAAATCCTTTTAACCTAACAAGCTATTAAACAATCCAACTAACGAAGAAATCCTAAAAGAGAGTATTCTTGAATATGAGGCATATCTCTTAGAGGCTTAGTTGTATTCTTACCTGGGAGAAAACAAACTTTCCTGTGAATATCTCTTAAAATGCATCAAAATGAAACCAAAAAATGGTCACTTATATTTAAAATTTGCGTTTTATCTGCTATCTTAGTAATCTCAAGCAGCTTGGAAATACTTCGAAAAAGGAATTGCATTTCTGAAGGATCAAGATCAAGAACAAGAAGATATTCTCATTTTGAAGAGCTTACGAGCTATTTAAAATGGCTAAACAGAAGAAGCCAAGCAACTTCTGACTAAATGTGCTCATTTATTTAAGAAAAGTGAAAAGTCCCTCTTTGTTCTTGGATAACTGAATTCTTAAGATAAATAATATTAACAAGCAATAATATTCTACAAAAATTGCATAGACTTGAGATAAGTAGATCTTTCATCGTTGGAGTCTCTGATACTTTCCTAAGAAGAGCTAATTAATTGTTTTATATCCTTAGGAAAAGCATATATTAATATAAACCAACTTCAAAAAACAATCAGCGTCATGAAAGAGTGCCTTAGACTATTCCCAGAAAATTCAAAGGTACTTGCGAACATCTCCGAGCTGTAATTCAAAGAAGGTTCTTCATTTGATGCGAATAAATCCGCTAGCAGTTCAATCATAGCAGGATCCTGCGATGTTAAGACATACTACATCTTCGCTGTGACCAGCATGCGCGTTGGCAACATACTTTAAGCGATTTAAGCTCTCGAGGGATGCATAAAACTTCAGCCAGATTACTAATAAGTTCAACTTAAACTTGGGCACATTTACGCTTCTATTGCTAGACCAAAGTAAGCTCTGCAGTATTATCTCTAGTATCTCTCGTGTTCTCCAAAATCAGCTTAAGGACTTATTCGTTCTTCCAAGTTACTTGTTTATTTTAAGTCATTTTCACTGGCTTAATCTCATCTGGAAAGATTGTTTGCAGAGATCCAAGAAAATAACAAAAACAACCCACAGAGCCAACTAGATTAATCTACTGTGAACAAATGTAGATCATCAAAAGAATCAGTGTTAGAAAACGAAAACTACTTAGATGATAAGTGCGTTAGACTTGAGGATGCCTATTCCGTCTAAGGGTTTCTTTGGCTCTAATAAAACAATCTCTCAGAAGCACTGCTTTCCTATGAAAAGGCACATAAGCTGGATCCAAAGAGTCAAGCAATAAAATACTCCCTTGCGCTTGTATACTCCCGGCTAAATAATTACAAGCAAGAAATAAAGCTCTACAAGGATCTGCTGAAGCAAGAACAGTCAGCTCAGTAGAGACTAAACATCATACTGAATCTAGGTTTGGCATATAAAAAATCAGGGAAAATCTAGAAGTCAATTTAAACTTATGAAAAAGCTGAAATTGACCCTTCCAATGAATGTTCCACAAACTTACTTGCTAACTTAAGCGCTTTACTCTTAGAATCTAAAGAGCATTCGAAAGCCATTAGTTTCTTAACTTAAGCTCTAGAAAACGACAGAAACCACACAGAATCCTTGTTTTTATTGGGGATTGCTTACGAAGGCAAAGGAGATATCTCAAATGCCTCTAAATCCTTGGAAAGGTCAATTAAGTCTAATGTGTGTTTCTTTCCATCATATTTACAGCTTTCTTCATTGAAATGCAACATTGGAAAGCTCTCTGAAGCCATCTCAGTTTGCTAATCTGCTCTTGAGAATTGTCCTTCAAAAGAGCGAATACTACTGTTTTTAGGTAACATTTATTTGAAATCAAAAGATTTTTGGACAGCTCTAGCTACTTTCGAGTAAATTCTAGCTATCACAAATTCAAAAGAAGAAAAAAAATAATTCAAATCAAACGAATTAACCATCCAATGCAACTTATCAATAGCTAGAGTCTACAGATAGCTTCATGAGGATGAAAAGGCAATTGATCACTTATAACACAATTGCTTGAATAACTCTCCAGATCAACCAGAATATCTTCATGAACTTGGATCTATTTTGATCCATCACCAAAGTAGCATGATAGAAGCTCTAGAAATGTTTAAGCAAGCTGTTAATGCTGACCCTGATAACGCTGTCTACAATTTTAGTCTGGCAGATTCTCTCCATCATCTTCATCAATATGAGCTTGAAATCGACAGTCTCAATAAATGCCTTGAACTCAAATCTGATTTTAAATTGAAAATCTACAACAATCTTGCCATTGCATATTAACTAACCCACAATAAAATAAAAGTTCTGGATACATTCAAGATAGCCATTAAAAAGTTCCCAGACGTTGCAAGTTTATACTTTAATCTTGGGAACTATTATTAGTCTTCTCGAAAGCTGAGTCAAGCAGTGGATTCATATCGAACATGCATTTTGAAAGACCCATCTCACCTAGGAGCTCTCCACAACCTAGCAGTTATCTCAGTTTAACTAAAAGATTTCTAAAGTGCAATAAATTATTTTAGCCGCTGTCTGTAGCTTTATCCAGAACAAAGACAGATTTATTACCCTAAAATAGCAATTCTTCTGCAAAAAGGGTACTTTGCAAATGCCATTTGAGAAACAAAATTAAAAATCCCTTTATTATTCTTTCTTGTTGCTTTAAGGTGTTCCCTTAATCAAAATCAAATATGAAAAATATGCTTTCCAAAATTATGTTGGAATAGTTTCATATTAAAGATTTACTTTTGTATGCATGAATAAGAGCAAAATAAGTTTTGAATGCAAATAAAGAAGATTTGTGTTTTCGAATATTAAACAAATGATGATTTATTAATTTGCATGCCTTGCTATGATTAAGACAAACTCATACATCTAACACATAAAAAGGTAGAGAAAGAAACAATTTATAAAATTGATGATATTTATTCTCACAATTTAAAACAATAACCTTTTGTATAATTAGAATTAATTTGATTTACGAATGTCATGGCATGTATCACTTATCATGGTATAAATTAATAGGACGTGCTTTATCAAAGTCTTTGTAATGGCATATTGCTATCTCTCTTAATAAAGGAAAAAGTGCAATACAGAACCTAAATTGTTTCAGAAGAATTTTACTAATAATTTCAATCTTGAATGCTAATTGCGTTCCACTAAATAAAGGGAGAATCAAATAAGACAGAAACAAAATCAATCCAAATCAAGATAAAGAGTGTGATATTATTTGATGTCTAACTGGAACTTTGACCTTGGACGACCTGCTTTAAAGGACTTCGCTGATCCTTTCGGATACAGCCGCAAATCTGAAGTAAATGATCCTCACTTTTCACTTCCTTTGATTGTTGATACTACCATTCACAACACTTAACATTTGCTTTTATTATTATTAGATTGAACCACAGCAGGCTCAGTAAAAAAACAAAAAGTAAATTCTCGAGAAAAAGCTCATGGAAGTAGCAACTAGCGGCAAGGGCTAGATCCTCTAGATATTCCTAATGAACTTCATGATGGGGAATTCTCTGAATATCTTCTTGATCTTCTTCATTTTCTAAAGTCTGTACTCACCCATTAAGAGCATGATGTCCGTTTCTGATGTCTTCTTGACTTACGAAGGAAACGGCATCAATCTTCTCCAATACAAACTCATTTATCTCGCTGTCAATGGATTATTACTTTCTATTGGTATGTACAAAGTATACACTTTAGGATTACTCCCTCTATCCGCAGCAGATTGGATAGATATTGTACCACTTCACTCAGTAAGCAAATCAATTATTATTTTTCTTCATTGAAGAAAAAATGAAATTAACATTCAAAATAACATAAAATTTTTAAAAATCTGTTCAGAATTCTTTACAGCAAATAATTTATTCAATAAATATTACTATTATTTTTTCCTAATAATCTTCTTTTTATCTCAGCAACCTGAGCAGGTGTTCTCCCTAGCTAGTTGAACTGAGCAACTCAAAAAAATGATTAAAGTGCTATTTCTCAATATTCATAAAGAGACATGTTTTTACTCGTTGTAATGCACTCAAAAAATATATAAGAAAAGAATGAATTCATCCTTTTCACAAAAATGTTCACTTCCCACTATTAATTACTTTGCTTAATCATGGAGCTCTTTTTAAAATTATGGATATTTCCTTGAATTCTGGAACAAGATAGGGTAATTTATCAAACAGCTTTTCAAGATATCCCAGATAGGGAGAAGATTCTAAATAAATCAAAAAGAATTGTAGAGTACTATTTTTACAAACAGGTAACAGAAGCAAGAGAAAAGATGAGTAAAAGAGAGTAAAAGCTGATTGACATTGCAAAGCGATTTAGAAAACTAAAATATCGACTGAATAACTTCTACTAATATCAAGTTATGGTCAATTATAAGCACGTGCTGCTAGTTGGAGATACTCACTAGCCAATTGGTAAAATAAAAACATAATAAGTTGCAACATCCTCTTCAAACTTTTCATTTCGATACATTACTCTTCACATTTATAAATAAATGTTTGATATTTTTCACGGCTCTTGAAATAATTGAATTGTTTCTTCATTTATAGGTGAAGAACTCATCAAGGCATTTGGTAATACATGGTAAATCGGAAACATTGGAAAAGTACCAAACGAGAAATGTCATTTCAATTTGCAAGTCGATTTTGAAGAATTCGCTAGAGGAGCAGCTAAGAAAGAGACTATTGAGTCAATTACTCAATAAATAGAAGGATTTTCTAAACACTTCGAGTGCATCTTATGCTTGCCAGGAGCTCTACCAAACATTTACACTGACATCAAAAGTGAAGCTATTTTCGAGTAATATGAAGCTCAGAGAGCTGCAATTGTTGAACCAGGTCTACTCGCATCTCATATTGCTACGAGACACTTAACAAACAATGGATCTTTGATGTTTTTCAGTGATGCTAATTCATTTAGCAAATCATCTCCATAAAGTATCGCAGGAGGGATTGCATAGGAATAATTATGTTTACTGAATCTTTCCCTTGGAGACAGAGAATTCCTTGAAGTGGATGCTTTTTCATATGCGTTACTTTAAGGAGAAACGAATTAATAAGTAGGGTAAACTACTGAGCAACAAACTAAACAAGAAGAATCACAATAGTAATAGTCCTAGTCAACTTAGTCTTCCGAAACGGCAAGTACTTCGGTGATACAAACTAAGAAGGTTGCTAGTAAAGAAGCATAAATCGCAAAGTATGTGAAATAATGGGCTGATGGCATAAAACGACCAATCAGTGGAACATTTATCAAATTCCCACAAAAAGATAATTTCATGTATCCTGAGCTTATTTGAATATTAGATACACAGTTCTTGTGAAGTTGTAAAACAAAAATCTTTTTTTTTATTATGACTTGCTATCTTAATAACTTGAGGAAAAAAATAAAAAAAGGGAAAACACTTCTATTTCTTATTCATCTTTTTTTAATGAACATTTTCATAAACATCTCAAAAATAATTGTGTGTTTAATCTCATTTTATTAGAGTATTCTATCATAAATGCATTCTGAAAAAGTCAATAAATGATATTTTATCCTCTTTTATTCTTTCTTTCCTATTTAAAAGCAAGTGAAAAGATAATGGGCTTAATTGCTCATGTGTTTATTATCCTTTTTTTAAAAACAAACATTAACACATATATTTTTGTTTGCATGAAATAATTCTTTGGATTTTATGTCCTCATTGTGTTTTTGTGTTGAGTTGGATGGCTTGTTACCCAAAGCAATAAGTCATTACTAATAGGATTTTTTAATGGTATTTATTTCAATTTGATATTTTAATCAGCTTAGAGTGCTATTTGATCAACATGGCTTGATTAGTTGGTGATAATTCAGGGAAAGACTGGAAAAATAAGAGTTTTTTGAGTTTTTTGAGCATCACAACTAAGAAATTCCAATCAACCACTTTGCCTGTGAGATAAAGACAGACAGCCAATTCTTAAAGATTCACCATTTTCGCAATTTCTTAAGCAAGGATTTGACTGTTGATTTCTTAGATAGAGAAGTGATAAAAATGAAGGGTGAGTGATTTGAGGTTTTAGAGTTCAGACAATGCTTAATATAACGATTCAAATGATAAATTGTGCTTTTCTCCAGACAGAATTAGTTTAAAATCCTTAAGAACTGTAAGTTTAATAAGAGATTTAGCAAGAGCATCAATATAATCTCGATAAATGTGATCTTCTGTAAACTGGATTAACAGACTTGAGAGATTTACTAAGACCTAGAAGCATTAAAATAAATGTATTATCCCTCTACCTGTTGTGCTATTGAGTTCAAGATGCAGATTATCAAGGGTAGTAAGTTTAGTTATTCCTTCCGCTAGAAGTTCAACTCCTGGCTCAGCGATCTCACACGAAGATATTATTAATTTTAAAGATGAAAGGTTAAGTAACTGTGAGAACGTTTAAGAAATACTCTAGAGTCCATTTGACTGTATGCTTGTGTTCATTAGAGATAATTCAAGAAATTGAAGGTTAGAAAGCTCATAGATTACAAAGGAATTTTACATTATTTATTTTTTACCAAACAGAATAATACTCAAAAGATGCAGCTTAAGGAATTTAAGTTAATGAAGTTGAGATATTTTATTGTAATCTTCCAGTTAAAAGCCTTGAATATCATAATCAAACAGTTTAAGATCAAGTGATTAGAGTCCTTCAAGATGAGAAATAGCTGAAATCAGACTCTCCTCTCCAGATTTTCCCATTTTAATATCAGAAATAAAGATATTTAAAACTTTTAGATTATTTAGATGAAATATTCCTTTTGAAATACTATCTACTCCTTCATTACTGATAAATAATGAAACAAAGTGAAGACTAAGAGTAGCGAGGTTCTTTAATTTAGGGAGACTCTCCTAAAGATGAGCCACACTGGCTTGTTGAATATCCATGTTACTGAGATTTATACTTAGATTGGAAAGATTTACTAAAGATCCTAAACTGATGAAAATTTATTGCATTCCAAAGTCACTAATTTCAGTAAATAAAATTTTTATTGAGAGCGTTTGAAGATTTGAGAGTGTCGAAATGGCAAGTGAGAGATTCATTGCTTGATCATTTGAAATTTAATTATGTTCAAAGTTAAGATCTAAAGAGGATAAATTTCGAAGCATTGCAATACTGCGCTAAATGAATGTAATCTCATGCAAACTGTTCGTAGATAATATGATTGAAAAACTGGACATCTAATGGAGATATGTCACTTTTTAAAGAAGTAATTCCATCTCTGAACTTTCAATCGGTATTTAATTTGTTAGTTTTAGAACCAGAGAATCTACATTTATCAAGGCATATTAGCTGGCTTGCTGAAACTAGGTTTTGTTCAACTTTATTTGTTGAATATGGTAATTATATTATTCTAGATGATCTTCTACCTCCTCTGAATTTGCTTTTGGATTCATTCTTCAGATAGAAATTAATAGTTTTTCCTCTTTTTTCTCACTTTTTATCTTTATAAAGCCTAACTTTTGATAATTCAATCATATTAGTAATAACAATCAAATTGTAATTTTCTTCTAATAGATGTTTATTTTTAGAATCCTTCAATCAACAATTTAATAAGGATGATATTTTTTTCTTATTTTCAACATTCATTGAGCATATATGTGATTGACCTCACTCTTGAGGGTTCTTTCCTCGATTTTGAGGTTTAAATCGCTTTTAATAATATTAACAAAGGATTATTCTTCCTTGTTAAATCAAGGTCTGTAAATAGTAAACTTTTTTTTATAATAATCTTTGGATTGGTCCATTTTTATTGCTTTCAAATAGTATTGCCATCTGAAGATAATTATTTTCTATTGTATTGATTTTGATAATTCTGCTTTCTGTCTGTATCTTTATAAATCATTTGCTTGCTTTTGTTTTGTGTAATACCAGAGGAATTAAGGAGACTAATGTTTTATCAAAGAACCAGAAGTTGTTTCTACTTTATGCTATCTTATAGGGCATTAACTTTTATGTAAGCTTGATTGTATTAAAGGAACTGAGTCTATGATGATTCCCGTTAAGTTTAATCTATTTCTATTTTTTTGTTTTTTCTCTATCTGAGATATCCGACTATTTTAAGTATGACTTTCCCCCAAATGAATGAAATCAAGTACAATGAATTATAAACTACCAGGACATAAACAACCACACTTCCATAAACTAGAAATTCACTGATGTCTTAGCTTGAAATTATTGCAGACTCATTGAATTTCCTTTAAAATGGTATGAATTTGAGTAAATAGATCATCCAAGCAGAAAATAGACACGCTTCCCCTACTAGTTTTACTAATGTATCTAAAGGCTTTTTGTATGGTCTGATAACTGCCGTCAGCAAAGCAGAAGCAAAGAAAATGAATGAACACCCTGAGAAGCTTATGATTGGGTAATTTTAGAAGCATATTATGAAAATAGATAACAGATATTTTTTGATGATTTAGCTGTAGAAGAAATATGTGATTAGCCTTGGGCGCTATTCGAAGTCTAGATTCTCGACCAAACCCAGTATAATATCGCTTTCAGGCTAATTATTATCATTTTTGTTGTTAGTAGTTTTCTATTTATTAGCAATGCTATTGTTTAGTGATTCTTATCTTCTTAAATTCCGATAGTTGTAGTAATGGAGGACTAGAATAACCATAATACAAATCCCAGCAAGGAAGCAACTAATCCTGTTGAAATACTGGCTTTTGTTCAAATTGAAGAATTAATTAAGGCAAGCAGTCGAAATCAAGAGAAGTGCCATCTCATTGTTAATATTGATCTACTTCAAGGCGAACATCATTCCTTTAGTTGATTTAGGTCTGCTTTTTCTTCTTAGAGAAGTACATGAGCTAATAGTAATAATATAAAAGACTATGGGCCATATTAAAAATTGCAGAAGAGCGATAGGAAAATTGACTAGCATACTGTTACTCAAGCTAAAACGTTTGAAAGCGACACTTTCATTCTCAGAAATATCTACTTCTTTTTCAAGTTGAAATCCTAAAAAGCTAGTTTCGTAGGTTGTTTCAACGACAGAATAATCTTAGACGTTAGGAAATATCATTAGTGCTATGATCTAAAGACTTTGATATAAATTTGGTGGAATAACGATCTTAGTCATTAGAAACGCAACACTGGGCTAGAGGGTATTGAGAACGTAAAATATCATTGAAAATTACCTGATAAAAACGATGATGTTCGAATCTGCAGTTTTGAGAAGAGTTGAGGCTCCTTGCAGAGATTCGCTTGATTGCCATTAATCATCGGCAATGAGCAATGGCCCAATCTTGAAAGTCAGAGGAGTTGTAAGATACTTTCGATCTAAACTTTTTTGAGTTGAGGAGCTACTTATTTAGGTGCTTGAAAGGAACGTCGCACTTCCTGAAGAAGCTGAGAAGCTTTGTCTGAACGAAAGTTGTGCTATTAGCTTGTTTCCTTCTATGAAAGCTTCTTTAATGAAGTAGTTTTCTTCAGATACTTGTTGGATGTAAAGAAACAGGATTGTATCTATTGGATTTTTGTCAAAGTCAATTAAGGTTAATTCTTCTTCAAAGGAGAAAACAAGGGAATACATGGAATTGCGTGTTTCTACTGAAAGAGAGACATCCATTCCACTTGAGCAGACGATCTCGTTGCTAGCTGAGATTGTAAAACTACTGAGATCAGAGCAAAGACAAGTTGAGTCTACAAGAAAAAGATCACTGTTGCAATCAGTGCAAGTTTTGCTTGTTGACCAGCATTCTTTGCAGTGGATATCACATTCAACACACATTTTTTGAGCTGAGTCGTAGAATTAGTGGGAAGGGCATGAAAGGCAATGGGTGCCTGATTCATAATACCCTCTATCGCAATTACAATAAGGAGGGTCAACTCTGCCTGGAGCACATGTGATGCAGCTAGAAATGGAATATTCGCAAGAATCACATTTTGCATAGCAGTCGTAAAGAGTGCATACTTGAGTATTGGAGAGGGCTAAATTGAAATATCTTGGATTGCATCCGCAAGTTGGAGGGTCTATTCTATCCATAGAACACAAAGTGCAGTCATCAGGGCTACCTTAGCATGTAGCACATTAGTTTGAGCAATCTAATTCAGGTAAAGTTAGAAATTGAAAGCATGAGAATCTTACTTTTGCATTCGAATGTCTTAGGATCCTGATATTACTCAGTGTTTGTGCAATCACAATCAGGAAGAGATGTTCCAGAATATTTACATGTACTGCAGCTGCCATATGTTGAGCATGTAGAGCACTTAATGTGACAAGCTTTTTTAATTGAAAAATGAAAATAACAAAATAAATTAGTGACGAGTTTTAGGCACAAAAAAAGTGAATTCAACTAAAAAGCAACTGAAACCAAGAAATAGCAATACCCATGCAAGCTGATGATCCAGGTGGGTTATAGTATCCATTATTGCATTTGCATTGATTATTAGGATTTGCATTTGGATAAATGCACTCTTTGCAAGATAAAAAGTCATCGTTGATTTCTTTACACAAGGGATTCACTAAAGTGGTTTGCAAGCATTCATTTGTGTATTTATTATAAACAATCATTGCTCCTGTTGTAGAGATTTAGATTAAGCAATCTTCTTCTGGAATCAGGAGGCCATTAAATAAAGCATACCCTTGTTTTGCTTTGAGACACTTCATATCCGAAAGGTCGTAATATAAAAAGCAATGGTCAGCTAAGGAGTACTCAAAGTAAAAGTCACTTCCCTATAAGATCTTCAAATTGTTCACGTAGATATCCCTATTATTTTAATCAGGTATTATTATTCCTTGATGTGAAGCGAGATGAGATTGAATTTCAGTAAATTTAAGTCGCTCTCTCTTGAAGTTGCAGACAAATTCAAATTCATACAGGTAAAATTCAGATGATTCAGGGTTCAAGTCTCGCATAATCATTGCTTTTGTTATATTTAGATTAAAATACAAGTAAACAACTTGATAAAATTCATTTTGAATCAAAATTACCAAGAAAGTTTGGTTGTCCTTTAGTCAGTGATGCATATTTGGTTTCCAGACAGCTATCAAAAGGACTAAACACACAAATTCTAATAAATACAGAATCGTAGGAATTCGTTGAGATCGCATACACTTTAAAATTAACACTGTTTAGACTGAATTAAAAAATAACGAAATCTCCTATCATTTACTCAATCAAAATGTTCATTGCTAGCGAATTTGTCAATACACCTGGAATTGTCTAGCTATTTTAAGCTGTGATCCCAGCTGTGAAAAATAACCCTTGGAGAGGTTTAGAAACTGTAAGTGGTGTTACTATTAAGTTGTTTCCTTGGTATAAGCTGCTTGTTGATTGGTTTATGCAAGTGTATTGAGTTGGAGTCTATACTTTATTGATAGAGTTAAATGAAAAAATGAGCTCAGTTGGCTTTTATTACAAATCAAAGAAATCATTAATTCCGTCAGAAGGGCTCTTCATTCCTAGAAAGTAAACAATATTTAGATTTCAAAGCTTCTTTGAACTCTAAATAATTATTGGAAAGAAGAATCTTTTACCTAGAATGAACGTAAAAGGAAAACTAAATGAAAACCCACCACTTACTGAAGGAAACATTAGACCAGATGTTTAGATGCAACGACCAACACAAAGACTTGGATTGAATAAGACGCTGTCTAAAATATTTGAAGTCTCATAAAAGAATATGCCTCGATTACCTACCGTCATAATGGCTTAAGTCTAATAAATCCATAGTCCAATCCAGATGGATAATCCAGAATTGCTAAAGCATTTTAACTCAACTAGGAAGTTGTAAAAACAAATAAAATATTGGAAGTTCATGACTTTTTTAATGGAAATCGTAAATACATCTTGTCCTTAATCTCTAATGTAAGCAAGGATTGACTCAGAATTAATATTCACACTATCAGTATATTAAAGGAATAATCCAAGGAAGAAAGATTGACTTCCTATTAGTTGCAGATCCTTCGAAGAAATTATGCATTTTTAACATGGAGTTGGAAGTGGTAAAGGAAAACGGACAATATTTTTTCTGTAAGGGATAGTATAATTCCTAGTTATGCAAGAATACCCATCATCAAAAGTCAAGGGATCACATTTACCTTAAATAATAAAAGTGAAGAGGTTTGAAATTAAACAATGAACACAATAGTTTAAAGCCAATCTTGCCTGTTAAGGTGTCTCTTTTGAGGTCTTTTTCAAGGCAAGTGCTTGAGTCAGTGCATCCTTTGCAATATGTTGGGCATGACAAGCAACCCGAGCTACTCAGATAAGTTCCAAATCGACAAGAACATGACAAAGATGAACCCTTGTATGTTTATTCGAGAGGACAAGAGTGGGTCCAGTCTTAGATGTTTCCTTTAATTGTTGGTGTTGGTGGAGTATTTTATGCAATACAGGTCATACCATTTTAATAGCTCAGGTCATATCCTCCTTTACAGAATAGACAATTCTTTTCTTTTCTTGCAGTATACAGCAAACAAGAAGCATCTTCTGATAGAAAAGCTCCAGAATAAACTCTAATGTTACTTTTATCAAACGAAAATATTAAAATAGGAAGACTCCAAAATTAAAAAAAGATTCAAAAAAGTAGACATTTTTCATGCTTACTCAATCGAAAATGTATTTATGGAACCGTTATCTCCAAAGATAAGAATTGGTTTACATATCTACACGATTGAATAATAAATAGTCCATGGAGTTAAATCTTTAATCATCCATTTTATCAAAGGTGAATTAATCGTCTCTACAACTAATACTAACTAATACCATTGATTGATATTTAAAATAACCTGATTCGCCGGTGAATTTGTATTAAAAAAGATAATCTATGAACCCATGAATTTAATTTCAATAAAATACTGGCCAGGTTCCATTATTCTCACTAAGCTTAGTGGATTTCCTTATGTTATTTTAATTTCTAAATAAATGATAAACCCATTATTATCCTTGGCGTCGATCGATTTAGTCACTATTTAGGAAAAAGGAAGTACCTCCTAAGGATTTGTAGAAGATAATCCAGGAACATCTATGATATCTTGATCCTTTCCTGAACTCAATAGTTTTTAATGGTTAGTTACGCTGTAAGTAAAATCGTAGTACCAAAGAAGATATGTATCTAGAGATTTTTTTGAATGAACTTGAGAAATTAAAGAATCGTCAAATAGCTAGTAGTCTAAATACAAAGTTACCTGAAGGAAAGAGGATAAATGTTCGAAATACTCAAAAACAATTATTTTTTTAAATTAAAAAAAGTAATTAATATTAATTGGGAAATTATTAATAGATTATGTACATATTTGAAGAAAGAACAGCTGGGAGTAAAGCCAAGTGTCGAATCTGAGAAGCCAATATTAATATTCATTGAACTTGAAAATGACATAACGTCTCCAATTGAATTAGGGATTGGAGAAGATAAATAACTTAAGTTGGTATTATCTAACTTATCTACTTAAAAGTTTATTAAATCCATCTAAGGAAAGGAAGGAGAGAGGCCCACTTATAATTTGAGAAATACCCATTAGTTAAGGATCATTGATCCATCAAATTTTGTATTAGTTGAGGATTTGAGCTAAATTATATAGTTTTTTGTATCGGGGCGATACGAAAGTGCTGCTAGAAGTCCATTGTCATGCACTGAGAAAAGCGTGTAAATCTTGCTTGAGAACCCTCGCAGTATGTACCAGCCTGTTATCATCAGAGAAGGAAATTAGGTTGTAGATAAAAGGTTGAGTTCAGAGAAGATGGTTACTCCAGAAATGACAGGAGGGGAGGATTTTAGAATAGCGCATGGTGCGGAATTTAACTTATCTGAAAGCAAGTATGTGTTTTAGAAAGAGGTGTAGCAAACAGAGTAGCTGAACAGCAAAACAAGGATTAGTGTAAAAATCAGTTGCGCTTGCATCTTTATTTTACTCTCCCTATTAATTAGTTTCTAAAAATAATAATTTGCCTTGAGTTTATGAAAAAAGCGATAACTTCCTATAGAATCTTTCCAATTTTGTGATTAATTTTCGGGATTGGGATCTTAGAGAAATGGAAAATTCTTGATAAACTTACTACCACAAAATTAAAATAAAAGAGTCAAATGAAAGAACCCAAGCCACAAATGAAATTGTAAAAGGAATTACAAATAATTTGTTTTTATTAATTTCCTTTTCAGTAATTTTAGAATAATCATAAAGAAATCTAAAATAGATATGCTTATTTTAGAAGTAATAAAATTTCTACTTTTCTTATTAATCATAATACATTTTGACAATATTTTATTTTGGAAATAATTAAAGAAAAAGAAAAAAAAATTATTTAATTTTGGATGAAATTTATTAATTTTTTTACTAAAAAATATCTCTGAAAATTTCGCACCTGTCAAAGAGATATGAAAACATAATAAATAGAAATGATCTTAAAATCAATAGTAAAATAAAAATATAAATCGCCTAAAACATGCCCTATCAAACAAAATTGAAAACAAATAACATGAAATACAACAAACTTGAAATGACCAAACAATCATCCTTAAATACATAGAGTTTACATTGATAAGAAAAATACCAACAAAACACACAGTTTAATTGCCTTTTCGTTTAAGAAACTTTTAGAATCTTTGTGTGTTTTTCTATTCAATATTTTTTCCCAATGGTTTCTCTCATTGAAATGAGACCTTCCACCAACTGATTCTCAAGAAAAATCAGGCCTTAAAAAAAAGTAGAAAAGTAACTTATGAGTCTAATCCTAATCCCTAAATTAATAATATCCTCTCTCATTTTCTCCATAGTAAGATAAAAAAACCAAAAATAATCAAAGTGAAATGAATAGAAAAAATAAAGAGAGGTAAACAGCTTTATCAATGTCTGTCTCACTAGATCCTAGAATCAATAATAGTATTGGGTTGTAAAATTTCTTTGAACATTGAATCAAATACTACAAAAATCTTGATTCAAATGAATGTTTAGTCATGCTCAATTTACAGACTATTTTTTTTTCTCAACTTATTTATCCTTCTATTATGGGTATAACACAGGCTATTCTCCCATCCAATCAGAAGGTTTAAATAATAATATAAGAATTATTATCCCTTGGAGTTCATTTAATTACTGGTGTTTCTTGGAGATAAAAAAAAAGAGAGTTGTAATCACTTATTTTTGAATTATGTAAGCTAAAATATATATAAAAAAAATGTTATTTTAAAGACAACAAGTGAATTTCTGTTTGGTATTTAATTATTTAAGGTTTGAAAGCATACCAGCATTGCTTTTGGTTGAGAAAAGCACTGATGATTGAATCCGGATAAGTAGGGGAAACACATATGTTGTGTAATCATATTAAATAAGCTAGTTTAACTCCCCAATCAAAATTAGAAAAATTCAAATTCCTTTGTCATTTTTCATAATATCCGATCATTCTTAGTTTTTCAGTAACTCCCAATCTTTGTCTACACATATTTTATCGCTTAAGCAAATCACAATGGAGAAAGCATTAAATGCATGTGTACTTACGCTGAGTTTGAGGTTGCAACTGAGGATCAAAATGGTATAAAAAGTTTCAGTAAAACTATTCCCAATTATTCTTACATTTTTTCAATATATCTTTTAAGTAAGCAGCGAATCAATAATTGTAAGCCTGCATGATTAGGATAAGGAAGAGAAAAAGAAAGGATATTTTTATTATTTCAAGCTATTTCCCTTGATAGATTGTCTGTTCAAACCTTAAAGATCTCGTTTTATGGGAGGAAGTCCATCTTGTCCTAAAGGATGTGCAACATGCTTTCCCCTCAATGTTAATATCTGTTAATCTTGCAGTTCATCTTATACTTTCAATTCAGCTACGAATACATGCAATTTTTGTGATTTAAACAATCATAAGTATATCTCTTCTGCTGATACTTGTGAGACCTGTGATTCTTCTTGCAAAACATGCTCAGACTCTACAGCTAATTCCTGCTTGAGTTGCTCAGCAAACATTGAATTAATATCACCATCTAATTCTTGCCGTGCTTGTCTCTTAGAAGCAGGTGAGTATTACGATTCTGCTTCTGCACTCTGCAAGGCATGTCCAGTGAATTGCTCAGAATGTTCCAGCTCAAGGGTCTGCAAGACTTGCATTAATAACACAAATCTCAACACAATCTCACAATTATGCTCTTTTTGCCCATCTTACACTAATCCAGTGATATTCTCTGAGAATACTACCACTGGTTCGTGTGCATGTGCAGATTCTACAAAATCCATTACGCTCTCAGCGAATGGAAGCTTATCTTCCTGTGAAGCATTATCATAATCATATCTCCCGGGGTATTACTGTGATAGCTCTACTAAAACCTGCAAGCCTTGTTTGGATAGCAATTGCAATCAATGTGATTCTACACTGAAATGCCTTCAATGCACAGGAGAGCTTGTATTGATAAACAATAGTTGCTATAATGCTTGCTAGCAAGATAACTAGCAGGCTGTTAAGACTTCAGTATTAATTAACTCACAGCTGCAGACTGTGTTAACTTGTGAGTGCTAAGTTGGATATTCCTAGCTAGTAATCTAAGAAACTCCTTATAAGTCGTTGTGTGTGACTCCTTTGGCAATCAGCTCTTTAAAAGCAGAAGTTAACTCATTGACCTTGAATACTGTGATTTTATGCTTAAATAGAGTTCCATATGATGTTGAATACGCTGAGATCCTCATTGAACTCAAGACTACCAGTGGAATAACCATCTCATCCAAAGATACTACATGCAAATATTTCACAACCTTAGAGAGCACATCTGGCTCTGGATGCGTTGCTAAAGTTGAATCCGTTACACTTGAAAACCAATGCATCCAGCTAAACGTTGAAACAGCTAAGCTTATTAGGATCAATGAAATCGATGTCTCATCGAACTCAACTCTCTCAGGAAAGATACTCATTCCCTCGTCGATTATATTCATGCCATCATCATACAACGCTGATCACACTTCCGAGCAAGCATAGATCTAGCAGATACAAAATCTCGCAAGTGTCTTCTCAAGAGATAATTCATTTTCACTTGTTAACCTCCTGAAGAGCTTCTAATTATTATGTTTATTCAGTAACTTCCTTTAAGCTATCGCGCCTGTGATTTTACTGTAGGATTCGTTACCATCGATACTGAAGGCTTCGAGTACGCTTGCAGCAGCGTTTATCTTTCCAGCAATACCAGATACTAGTAGTGTCAGCTATTCGATTGGATCAAACGATGCTATCGAAAGCGATATTGATGAGTCAAAGTATTAATAAGAATTAAGTATTTTTAAATAATACGGGCTAACAACGTCGATTTATTCTAGCATGATGGGTGTACCTCATATACTTCTTGTGATTACTTGCTTGATAATGATTTTCTGCATTAGTTTCAGACTTCTCATGGACGGAAAGTAATATACAATCCCAATATTCACATGGCTCCTTAACTTTCAATCTGGCATGCAGCAAGGATCTATTACATTCACAGTCTCATCCATTGCTTATTCTATTATGGCTTCAACATTAACCAAACTACCTGCTTCAACTCTAACCTTAGCTACAACAATTCTATCTTTAATTTGTCAGATTATCCTATAAATATTAATAATTTTCTCGCTTAGACACTTCGAATTTTCGTTCATTCAAAAGAAACTCCCCAATCTCATTCACAGTGTTAATCCATAAGCGAAAGGATCACTATCTTATCTTTCTATGTCGTTTCTTAAAAAATATCTTTTAACTATTATGATCATTTTACTCGCTCCGTATTCCCCTTTTGCAGCTG
>Ga0302271_10001521_pt1 | contig 22109 bp, 21 predicted proteins | sample III_Bog_N1_1_FD_198767 | JGI IMG/M metagenome (GOLD analysis project Ga0302271, IMG submission 198767) | Peat permafrost microbial communities from Stordalen Mire near Abisko, Sweden - III_Bog_N1_1 | ecosystem: Environmental > Terrestrial > Soil > Wetlands > Peat | place: Sweden: Abisko... | reverse complement strand
GAATTAATGATATTTTCAAGTATCTGCTTTGAAACCCCAGTCTAACTCTCCCTTTATCTTTATCTAGATGTTTCCCTCTCGCTTGAGGGATTATTTTCATCTCTTCTACTTCCTTAATATCTTCTTCTCTGTAATTCAACCTCAGAGAAAAATAATAATTCAGGCTTCTTAGCTTTAATCTACATAAAACAATTGTTAATTTTCATTCTTTTTTGAGAAGTTATGAGATATTTACTTCTCTATTATCTTCTCATTTTATGTAAATAAATTTAAAAAAAAAGATACTACTAATATCTTGACTCTCATTGAGTAAAGTCATATGAATAGTGATAAATTTAATTATTAGACCAGGATTAACTAATACCTAGCAGATAATATTAAAATTCAAGTTATTTTTTTTCTTTTTCTTCCTTTTCGAAAGATTCTTGTGATGGAAATTGGAAGTTAAAGTGTTTTGTGTTTTTCTCAAGGAGAGAGAGATAGACATATATTTTTCAGTGGTTGATTTCCTAGAACAATTGTTAATTCGTTATGTCGGGGAAGTTAAACAAAAATACTTAAATTTATCCCATCTTTATTTAATAAAGGAAAAGATTATTTTTGATCTCGAAAAGAAAGGGAACTGAAAAATAATTGTCTAATTTCAATTTTCCTGGGGATTTTTGTTTGCAAAAATAAAGCAGAATTCAAAGAAATACCATTTGAGAGATGAATTATGCTTCAGCTTTGTTATTTACTAAAGCACTTTTATCTGATATGAGAAATTTTCTTTTTTGGAATAATTGAATAATTATGTGGGAAATAGAGTTTTCATTCAAAACAGCTTTTATTTGCTAATTTAAGAAAAAATAGATCTTCTTTTACCTATGAAGTATCGAAATTATTAAAATAATAGCAAAAAAGACTTGATGAAATTTCACAGTGAGTTGTCTGTGAATACTTTTAATATTAAAGAGTAATTTTTCTAAATCTAGAATAATCTCCATTTTGAATAAAAAGATAATCCCTAAGTTCTAAAATAAGCAGAATTATCTTAACAAATCAAGATAATTGATGTAAAATAAAATTATTTTTAATTTATAATAGTAAAGTAAATACTTTCTAAACAAAGATTTATTAGACTTGAATTGTTTTAACATAGAAAAGTGTTTTTTATAAAATGCCAAGACAATCAAAACAAAGAAGATATTATTATTATTATTTTTGAAATAGCAAGACTAGAAAAGAGTATTACTTTTTTATTGATTGTTCCTTGTAAAGGGGGGACTGTTTAGGATTTTTTTAAAAAAAAACAAAAAACAATTCTTCTTCTTATTAGTAAATAAATTTTTTGAATCCTCAATTGAATCTTCTAAAAAAGGCAACTTAAAAAACAAAATATTGATAATTTTCATCAAAAAAGATAAGGAAAGAAAAAAGGCAGAAGGATAATAATTTCAAGTAAATACAAAAATCGCAATCTTATCTAACTTCATCATCACATCTTATCATGGACGAAAGGAAGGAGTATCTCCTTCAGTGCATAACGACTCTCTTGAAGCTTGGAGAGATCCCAGAGAAATTGAGCAATTCTTCAATGCTGGAAGATTTTCTGGATAATTCAGATAAAAAGAATTTAAATATCTAATATGTTCCATAGAAAGGATTTAAGATCTATAAATTTACTGATAATGTCTTACCTGATAGCATGATAGTGTCCTTGAGCAAATTATCTTCTGAACCAATCACCGGGAGTAATGTCAGTAGAAGTATCAGTGTGACTTTGATGTCGGGAGACCCAGTAGCTTAGTTTCATTAATAGCTTTCTCTGTTCTATCTCCCTGCATTGAGAGATAAATCAGATCCAACAATTACAAGGCTGCTAGAAGAACTCAAATAAACGCTAGATAATAATGTTTCTGGCGTTGCAACTGGAAGTTTCGATGATATCGATGAGAAAAACATCCGAAATATCTTCAAACCTGCAGATGAGTTTGATTTTTGGGTTCGAGTTGGAACTGCAGCTACTTCGACTGCAGCATAAAAGCGAGCTTAGTCATTCTCAGCGCAATTCTCTTAAATCGATGGAATGTGGAGAGACATCAATAAAGCAGAGTTCAACGCAATGGAAGATACTATCATGAAAACATCAGAAATCTTAGATTTCGTAAGAAAATAATAAAAATAATTAAATTCATTTTTTTTGGTTAATAAATTGTACTTACAAACTAGCTATGGAACATGAATGAAGGACCCACTTCTTACCCAGAATTGAGAATGCGTAAATTAATGGAAGTATGCACAAGTACATTAATATCTCGCTTCCAAATGGAATTCACATCTGAAGAATTATGGGATCCAAGATAAACTCGAACAAGACTAAAACTCAATGAAGGCTAAAAGTTCCTAAAAAAGCAAGGTGAAACAATCACAAAATACACGACTTAGCTGTGGACAGAAGGCAGATAGTGGTCATCAGGATAGATAGATTTGAAGAATTTATCTGCGACAGTCCAGCGCATAACTGAAGTACTCGAATTGAGGGAAGAGCTTGAGGAATTATGCAGAATAGATAATTTACCGTAGAATAAATTAAAATGTGATTTCTAAGCTGCTTTTGTGAATTTCAAAGCGATTAATTGCCTAAATGCTTCTTAGCTCTCATAAGAACCTTGGAACACAGCTAAATTGAAATTCGAATAGCAAATGGAGGTAAAAAAATATCTTAAAAAATGATCGATTTTTGATAATTTTGTAATCTTGCATGCATTTTATCAAGGTTGTTGACGATGAGGTAGCGATATTCCTGAGAAGAGCTGTTCTAGGGTAGAGTTCCAAAGACAATTTAATGTAGGTTTTAAGAGAAGTCCAAAGTTGGAATGGTCTACTGTCTCGACCGAAAGTCAAAAAAGCCTTGCAGGGGGAAAGACAAAATATGCTATCTTCGTTACTTTAAATTGCAGAAAAGATCAAAGATGAGTTTGAAAGTCGTAGTGGAGAAGATCTAGAACCGATATCAGGCATGGAATCGATCCCTCAAGGACATAATTTCTCAAAAGTTATCAACGCTATTATCTGGGCTAGGCAACTCTCAGGAAAGGTAACAAGAGATAGACATATGATTTGAAAAATGAATTGGGAAATTATTTTTCTTAAGAATGAGCTAAATTGTTTTGCTATGTGATTTCTCTACATTAGTTAAAGCGCATAATGTCAATAAGTTAAGCATCTCTTGGCGAGTTAAGTGAATTCAGTACTTTCAAGAAATTTTGTGATGATTTATCAGAACAAATCACTGAATTTCAGAATGGCTAGTTTGAATGTTGGAAACGAGAAATCGAATCCATCGTGAGTAGCAACAATGGAGACAACGAATTGTGTCTGCAGATGAGTGGCAAACTCATGGATATTGATCTTAAAGATGGGTTGATTAAAGTGAATTATTCTGAGAGATTAGTGCTACTAATAAGGGAAGTTAGATAATTATTTGAGTTAGGTTTCAAGAAATAAATTCCAAAATAAATCATCGATCTCACTGAGAATGGCAAGAAATTCTATAAAGAAGCACTCACTCTCAAATAAGTAAAAATTACTAGGATTAAAGCTAATTAAGGTAATTAATTGGTTTCTTGTCAATATTTTGAAGGTTGCAGGATTTTACAATTCAATGAGTGATTCTATTATCCCAAGTTTGAAGAAAATGCTAGTGGATAAGGCTGAAAGATTCGAGGAAATCATCAAGAATCCTAAACAAGGTTAGAACAAAAAGGGTGCATCACAAAGTGCACAATCAGCAGCTGGATAGATTGCTTGGAATAACGCAGATGAACTTGAGGAATTCATTAAGAAAGTTCAAGAAGCTGCGAATGATATTATGAATGAAAATAGGCGATTAAGGAAATTACATTTGAGTATAATTGAGCAAGTTATTATCCTATTTGATATCGATTTAGTGAAGTCTAAGCATCTATGGAAGGAGAAAGTTGATGTAAAGAGAAGATTATGTGGATTTTATGATGAGAAATGTGTAAGAAAAGTATTTTATTTATTATTGTCTGCTTCTTTTCTTTTAGGAAATAAGAAGAACTATTGATTTGGGATGTGTTGGTAAGGATCCACGTTTATGCACAACTTGGAGAGTCAATTGGGATTTCTAACTCTACAAAGCTCTCGAGCATCAATATCAAAGAGGATTACAGTCTCTTGATTAGGTAAAATTCTTGAATATTTGTTAAAAAACTTAGAAAAAATGACTTATTACATAAAAATATCAGAATCTCCAAGAAATGAAAGCAGACATCGTGCTAAAAGGTAAGAACATCGAATTCAGACCTCCTATCGAAGAGCTAAAGGAAAAGTACTATCGAGAGATCAGGGCTTTCATAAATTGGCCAGTGAAGACCTTCCTTGGTGTTGGCGGAAACCCCGAAATATTTGCTGCCATGCCAAAACAGAATTCAGGGTATCTTGCAGTAGTCTATGCTAAAGGAGAGAGGCTATTTGAGAAATTAGAGAAACTACTTGAGACGTTCAGTTCATGGACAGCGATAGGATATATTGATTTCGATAAAATTGAAGAAAAGGTTAGATTTTAAGAAGAATTTTTGCTTTGAGTTTTTTAATTAAATATTTTAATACTATTTTATCTCTTCTAGTTGTAAAGCATCGAAGATTGGGAGTACAATATTAAGAGCATTCGTGTTAAGAGAAAATAACTTGAGAAGATTCAAGAAAATTACAAGATCGAATGCTTTAATGTTAGTGCAGGTGCTTTCAAAAGCAGTGCTGATGATTAACTTCAAGCAATCGTGGATAGTCTCACAACTTCGCTGAAAAATAGTGTCCGTGGTGATTGTGAAATCATAGAGGAATTTGTAACCTAAAGTCTCGAGAAACTAGCTAATAAGCCAACTACCATGGAAGAGATGAACGCAGCTAAAACAGCATATTTTGAGCTGAAGAGTTAAAAGAAATCAATGGGCTTGAAATTAAAGAATCTCACGATTAAAAACTAATTACTCCGAAACCTCATCGGGTTTGTGCAAAACACTGGCAATGTTGAGAAACGATGGGAGAATTTTGAATTAGCAATCGGTGATTTCGATAATATTTTATCTGAACAAACCGAATAGATCAAGAAGGAAGTTGGAAAGCGCAGCGAATAAGTGAATAGCGAAGCGGATAAGTTCTATGCGAAATGGTCGAATATGAAACCGAAATAAACGGAAGAATTAGATAAGGAAAGTGCGAGAGAGTTAGCTGCAAAAATGAAAGAATGGAGAACAGATTGGGCTGAAATTGAGAAAAAAGTTGAAGGTATTGTCAAAGATTGTGAGCATTTTGAAATGGATCCACCTGAATTTCCAACGATTCCACTTGTACGTGCAGAACTGCAATCAGAAGTACAAACTTAGAAACAATTACTATGTTATTTGTTCAATAATATCTCTTTTTGTTGCTGTGAAATATTCTAATTTTTCTCTCTTTTTTTAACTTGCTAGGAATCCTAATGGAAAGTATTCGATGAATTCAGCTAAGGACTAGAAACCTTCGAGAAAGAAGATTGGTTGGTTATCAAAGGGAAACTCTATGATTTCTAAGATTTCACTATGAAATGGACGGAAACACTGAAGAACGTCTAAAAAAGAGATGCAGTTTCAAATTATATGATCGATTAAATTGAAAGATTTAAACAAATATGGACTGGACTTAGGTTATGCATAGGTAAGATTGACAAAAAGAGGAAATATACCTTCATATAATCAGCAAAAATTTAATGGTTAATTGATATTTATTACGTTAAGGTGAGGCATTCGAGAGAGATCACTGGCGTAGTCTGTTTACATTACTCAAAGTACCAAAGGATGTGACTTTGGAGACTCTAAAATTCGGTCATTTACTTGACTCCGACAAAGAGATTTTGAATAAAATGAACGATTTAAAGGATTTAGCTGCTCGAGCTTAAGGAGAAGTAGCTCTTCGTGAAGCCATCTAAGAGCTTAATCAATGGTGTGAGACTTATGATTTCGAGCTGACAGAGCTTAACTCAAATTCTAGGAGTACCCCACTTATCAAAGAATGGAAAGATCTTCTCACAAAAGTCTCTGATAACTAAAGTCTCCTAGCAAGCATGAAAGAAAGCAAGTTCTATGGAAGGTTCTAAGATTAAATTGAAGGATTCGAGTAGAAACTTGGTGGAGTTGATGATTATCTTGGTAGGAAAAATAAAAAAACATTTTTTTCAGGTGTTTCTTATGATATTTTTGTATGCTGAATTCAGGTAAATTGCAAGTAATCTAGCGTAAATGGGTGTATTTAGAGCCAATATTTGGTCGTGGTGCTCTTCCAGCTGAATAAGGTCGATTCCGTAGACTTGATGACGATTTCAGATCGATTATGTTAGGGATATAAAGAGATCCTAAGGTAGTATCGTTATGCATGGTTGCAGGTATCAAAGATACCCTTGAGACTATCCTTGATCAACTTGAAAGATGCTAGAAAGCCCTTAATGATTTCCTTGAAGATAAACGAAGTAAATTCCCGAGATTCTATTTCTTGGGCGATGATGATCTGCTAGAGATTCTAGGACAAAGCTAGAATGCATAAGTTATCCAAATGCATCTGAAGAAGCTCTTCGCTGGAATAAATAAAGTGGAATTCAATCGAGACAATTCGTAGATTTTAGCCATGATATCTTCATAAAAAGAAACAGTTTGTAAGTTGAAATTCAAAATAAAAAAATTAAAAAAAATCGAATAATTTAAATAAAGGATGAAATTCTCCTTATTTTGCCTTTTTAATTGTATTTTTCCCCTTTTCACTTCCCACAGCACTGCAAGATAAAGTCGTCATCGAAGAGAACGTTGAAAATTGGTTGAGTGCGCTAAGCAAAAACATGGTTAAGACACTCTAGAAACTCCTCAACGATTGCATGGCCGAATAATAATTGGAAGCCGATAAATACCCTAGTTAAGTACTCTGCATTAATGAAGAAATTAAATTTACAGAAAAAACAGTAGGCGCTATTCGATCAGGGAAAGTTAGTATCTACAAGGCAGAATTAGCTAGAATGTTAGAGGTTCTGACTAAATTAATCGGTGGTGCATCGGTATTGATCTAACTTAAGCTGAAGGCACTCATTTTAGATTTAATTCATCACTTGGAAGTTGCGGATGTGCTGATTGAGAAGAATGTAGAAGATGTGCAAGATTGGCATTGGTTTAAGCAGTTGAAATATGAGCTAAATGCTAAGAGAACAGCTGAAGTTATTATGTGCAGAGCTAGATTTGATTATACGTATGAATATTAAGGAAATGCACCCAAGTTAGTACATACACCTCTCACTGATAAATGCTATCTAACTTTAACTTAAGGTATGGACAATATTATTGAATTTTCTGATTATTTTTTTGAATTTTTTCTTTTTTTTTCTTCACAGGTATGGACATGGGTTATGGTGGGAATCCATATGGTCCAGCTGGTACAGGGAAAACAGAATCAGTTAAGGCATTAGGCTAAGCATTTGGGAGGTAGGTATTAGTGTTTAATTGCGATGAGGGTTTAGATTTCAAGAGTATGGGTAGGATTTTCATTGGATTAGTGAAATGTGGTGCTTGGGGATGTTTCGATGAGTTCAATAGACTCTTAGAAGAACAGCTCTCAGCTATTTCATAGTAGATTCAGATAATCCAGTGGGCAATTAAGGAATCTGAGTAGACTATGTAACTCATGGGATAGACTGTAGAAGTTAACAGAAATTCAGCTATTTTTGTGACCCTCAACCCAGCTGGAAAAGGTTATGGTGGTCGAAGTAAATTACCTGATAATTTGAAATAACTGTTTAGACCTGTGGCGATGAGTGTACCTGATAATGAGTTAATCGCGGAGACATTATTGTATTCGGAAGGGTTTAAATTTGCGAAAGAATTATCTCAGAAAGTTATTTCGATTTTCACATTATCGCGATAATTATTGTCATCGCAGTAGCATTATGATTGGGGACTTAGAGCACTTAAGACTATTCTAACAGTAGCTGGGTAGTTGATTCAGACTTAAAGAAAATAAACTGCAACTGTAACAAGGGTAAAAAAATAGTTTTTACAAATATTTTATTTTTAATTAAAAATGACATTTTTGTTACTTCATTTATTTTTTCTGTAAAAATCCAAATAGGAAGTTGAATCAGAGTTGCTAATTAAAGCTATTAGAATTAATACAATGAGTAAATTAACATTTTCAGATACTCGTAAGTTCGTAGCCTTAGTCTTAGATGTGTTCCCCGATGTGAAATCGTAAGACATCGTGTATGCAGAAGTAACCAAGGCAGTTGAAGAAGTCTTAGTAGAATCGAAACTAGAGATTATTGAAACGCAAATCTCAAAGATTCTATAGTTCTACGAAGCCTGCAAATAACGTATGGGAGTTGTGCTTGTTGGACCTTCAGGATGTGGTAAAACAACGATCTGGAAGACTCTCAAGAAAGCATATGAAAAAATGGGAACTACTGTCAAAGTAAATGAGCAATTCAAGAGGGTTTGAAGTTGGCTAAATATGAGGAGTGGACTAATTTGCTAATAATTTTTGTTTCTTTTGTTTGTAGGCTTATGTTATGAATCCGAAGAGTATGCCTAGAAGTTAATTACTTGGTCTGATGAACAACGATACAAGGGAATTCAGTGAAGGTGTTCTAACAAGCAGTGCACGTGAAGTCATCAAAGAATCATCCGATGTAATTTCCTGGATTATCTGCGACGGTGACATCGATCCGGAATGGATTGAGTCTTTGAATTCCGTTCTAGATGACAACCATCTGTTAACACTTCCAACAGGTGAACGTATCAGTTTCCAAGACAATGTGAATTTTATCTTCGAAACGAATGATCTTTAGTACGCTTCACCCGCTACAGTTTCAAGAATGGGTATGATATTCCTGAACTAAGAAGACATCAGCATAGCAAGTGTCGTGAATAAATGGATAAAGCGGTAGAAGGAAGATATCTAGCCGAAATTAGAGAATCTCATAGAAGAATATTTCCATAAGATATTGTAATTTGTGCAGCAATTCGAAGATTAGCAAATAGTCCCGACGACAAGAATCGGATTAGTGATGAATGTGCTGTCCTAGCTCACGTAGATTTCCACGAAGAGCGAATTTGTCACACATATGCTGAGAGGTTTTGCAAGTAATTTTCCAATAGGAATAAGGATCAAACTTGCTAATGAAATCTTCTCGCTGTCTGGGGAAAAACCGCCTTGTGATATTAACTCCACACCTCTGGATTTCCTGACAGCTAATGGGCAATATAAAGTATCATATTATTCAGATTTTTATGTATTTTTTTAACTATTTGTTAAATATTTCTCCCATTTCTCAGCCACTTTCAGTGATAAACGATACTTTATCCTTAGCCGATTTCGTTGACAGCGAAGAACCACCTATTATCCGCACAGTTGGATTACAGCGCGATATAGCCATCATCTCCCCATGGGTGTAGAACTGCGAACCATTTGTTGTTTGTGGTCCAGAAGGCAGTGGAAAGAGTCTTGTCATCCGTGCTGCATTCAACGAATTACGGAAAACCTCCAAAATATAATTTGCTACCATCTACTGCAATGCTTAAACTACAGCTGGGTAGATAATTTAAAAACTAAACTAGATCTGCATGAAAGGTACCTTTGCGTAAGGCAGGATCCTTAAACCAAAGGACGCTAGTAGATTAGTTTTGTTCTTAAAAGACATAAATCTCCCCAAACCTGATAAATATTAAACTATTCAGTTGATTGCGTTCTTGTAGTAACTAATCACGCATAAAGGATTCTACGATGAATCATTGGAGTTTATCCATCTTGATGATAAAATCTAAGTTGTAGCATCGATGGCACCTTCATCGACTGTTGGAAGACATTAGATTTCATCGAGATTCACGGCTAATGTTAGAATACTCTACACAGCATATCCGACTAAAGATGAGCTCATGAGCACGTACATCGAGTACTCTCGTGCGATGCTCTTAGGTTCGAAGCTTAAGCTCGATAAGCAATCTGCAACAACTCTAGCTAAGAAAATAGCTACTCTGCTGATCGAATTCTATGCGGGATTGTCTTCGAAATTCAATGTCGACGAGCATAGACATTATTCGTTTACGCCTAGAAATCTCACTTAAGTGATATTCGGGATTCTCCGATACGATCTGTCATCTGAAGACACCATCGCGGAAGCACTCTACAATGAGCTATCCAAGCGGTTCAAGGATAGGTTAGTTACTTTCGAGCAATAGAGCAAATTCGATGCATTCATTGGATCACTGCTTCGAGCGTAGTTATCATTTTAAGTTGTTCCAAACATCTATTTCAGCTCGACTGGAGGGTAGAAGAACCTAACGCGCTTAGAGAAGAAGGACTTCATTGCTTAGATCAACTCAGGGTTGTTACTCTACGAGCGAGAGTTCAAGGAAATGAAGTTACATTTGCTAGATGAAGTTCTGCAGCTGTTATCTAGTTTAGATCGATGTATGAGTTAAAGTGGAAGTGTGCTGCTAGCTGGTAGAAGTGGGATTGGTAGGAAGACATGTGTGAGTTTAACGGCTACTATGTTAAGAATGGATGTTGTTAGTCCAAGTACGAATAGAGATTATTCTGTTAGGGAATTTAAAAAAGAACTCAAAACATTCTTGGAGCTTGCAGCTGTGCAGAATAAAAAGACTGTGCTGCTGATTGAGGATCATCATTTAGTGAAGAGCGAGTTCTTGGAGATATTGAATTCGTTGATATCAAGTGGAGAGATTCCAGGGCTGTTTACGCAGGAGGAAGTCGATCATTTGTTCTAAAATGCAGATGAAGTTAGAAGGGAAAATTATGGGAAATCACTGTATGATATATTCTGCTTGAGAGTCAGGTAAGAGAGAGAAGGATATTTTGGGGGGGAGGGGAGGGTGAGACAGTAGTTAATAGATGGATCTTGAGATATGTTTTTGATTTCTAATTATTTTTGTTTTCTCAGATAAAACCTGCGAATCGTGCTGAGCATGGACCACTCCGAAGATAATTTCTCATCAAACTGTGCAGCCAACCCTGCATTTTTCACGAAATGCTCTGTCATATGGCTCACAAGCTGGTAAATTGATTCAATATCTTTATCACATGCTCAAAAAGAAATGCACATGAAACGACCCATACTTTTTTTTGTAATGAAATTAATTTGCTATTTCCATCATTTTAGGAGCAAAGAATCAATGGGAACGATTATGAAAGAAGAGTTAAAAGAAATGGTGGAGCAGTTCTCAGCTAAAGAGAAAGACGAAGTATGCAGTTTCTTCATTGGCTTGCATAAATACGGATTAGATAATTCGCATGCTTCTCCTGCACATCTCTTCTCTCTTGCACACACCTACAAACAAATCTACGATAAGAAAGTCAACTCCAGAGGCTCATAAGTAACATATTAACTCAAACAATATAAGTGAACTCGATTTGTTTCTAACCCTATTTTATTTGAATAGAGCAAGCATTTGAAGCTGGGACTTGGAAAGCTGCAAGAAGCCAAAGAATTAGTTGATGAATTATCCAAAAAAGCTCATTCCAAAAAGCAAGAATTAGCTAAAAAACAAGCAGAAGCCGATTTAGCGTTAGTTTAAATTTCCAAAGCCATGCAAGACGCAGCTGAGAGAAAAGCTGAATGTGAATAAATCTAAGGATATTTGCAATCAGAGGAATCAAAAATATCTGATCAACGCATGGAAGTCGCAGATAAACTCAAAGAAGTTGAGGTAACAAAATTAAACAAAGATAGCAAGGAGGGGAATTGTCTCTATAATGGGCATTATGATGTTAATCATTTTTGTGTTTTTACCTCATCTAGCCGATGATCTAAGCTGCTAAGAAATCCGTTGACGGGATTAGCAAAAGTGATTTAGATTTCCTAAGAAATCTAATGATGCCACCTAGTACGATTCACAACATCATGAAAGCTGTGCTGAAGGTATTCGGATAAGCTGATGATAAATGGCAATCAGTTAAGAAATTCCTATCTGAGAGATCTGTCTTGGAGCAAATCACATCTTTCGATCCAGACATAATCACCCCGAAAATTCGTCGAGACGTATAAAATTGCATTTCCGAAAATGAAGGTTCGTTCAAGCGGGAAGCAGCTTATAATGCATCAAAAGCTGCTGGACCCATGGCGGAATGGGTGATTGCAGTGCTCAAATACTCTGAAGTCAACGAGAAGGTCCTTCCATTGAAGGAAGAACTAAATAAATTCGATATGAAGTTAAGTAAAAGTAAATAGAAACTCAAAGAGAATGAAGTTGAATTGAGTAAGCTAGAAGGGAAAGTCGAAGAATTGAAATAGAATTTCGCAGCGAAAACATCAGCAGCTGAAGCGCTCCGAGCTGATTTAAAACGCGAAGAAGAAATATTAAAAGTAGCTAGTGAATTATTGCTGAAATTAGGTGATGAGAAAGTTAGATGGGAGGGATAAGCAGAGTCGATTTAGAATGAATTTAAGTCATTCCCAGTGGATAGTTTGTTAGCTGCAGCGTTTACGATTTATCTCAGTGAAAAAGATGAAAATGATAGAGAAAAAGCACTTGAAGATTGGAAGATCTTCACGAGATCTTAATCATTTAATTTCTTGAAATATCTCAGTAGCGAAGGGTAGATGTTAAACTGGAAAAGTTAAGGACTTCCTGGCGATTCCTTGACACTTGAAAACAGCGTGATGATCTTTAATTCATCGAAAACACCTTTGCTGATCGATCCAAACACGCAAGCAACTGAATGGTTGAAGAAGAATCTCGGGTAGATTGAAGTGCTAAATTAGCATGATCCTAAGTTTTCCAATTTATTAGAGTTAGCAGTGCTTTTTGGGAAAACCTTAGTGATCTAAGAACTTGATAAAGTTGAGCCAATCTTAGTCCCCATTCTTAGAAAAGATCTTATTCATTAAGGACCAAGATGGGTTGTTATGATTGGAGATAAATACGTGAATTACAATGAAAACTTTAGAATGTATTTGTGTACGCGAAATAGTGGGATTGAAGTCAGTGCGAGCACAGGCGCGTTGCTTAGCACAATTAATTACAGCGTTACAAAAAGTGGTTTAGAAGGGAAGTTACTCAGTATCATCATCAACAACGAGCAACCTGAACTTGAGAAGAAAAAACAAGAATTACTCGAAAACGAAGAAAAACTTAAAATTCAATTAGAAAGCCTTGAAAAGACACTTTTAGAAGAATTAGCGAGTTCCACAGGGAATATCTTAGAGAACAGTGTATTGATAGAGAGTCTCAATTAAACGAAACAAAAGAGTTCCACTATTGCTGTAAGTTTAACGCAAAGTACGCAGCTGCAATAGAATCTTGACTAACAACGCGATGTCTACAGAATGTTAGCTGTCAAGGGAGCATAGCTCTTCATAAGCATAGGTGATTTGAAGAAAATAAACAATATGTATAGATTCTCGTTGGCATATTTCGTGAGATTATTCTCAAGTTGCCTAAAAGTCAATGAATAACAGTAATTCCCGAATATGCAAGCTAAATTAGAATATTGTGCTTGCAATCTCTACAGAATAATCTTCAATAACATAGCTAGCTCGCTGTTCAAGTAAGATCGACTCATGTTTGGGTTGCATATGGTACATTCCATATTCCCTGAACACTTCATGCCAAACGAATGGGATTTCCTTTTAGGGAATATTGCCAGTGGAGGTGGGTAGTCCTCGATTTAGCCACCTAAATGGAGCAGTGATAACAATGATGCTTATGCGCTTTTCGTTACAACTTTCCCGAAAATAGCTAATAATATAAATTTCAACGATAAAGATTGGGAAGCATGGAGTAAAGACATTAGCTGCGAAAAGAAATTCCCTGCAAGTTATTCTGGGAAATTATCAGCGATTTAGAAGGTGCTTATTGTTTAGACGTTCAGGCCGGAGAGGTTGCAGACAGCGCTAAATGACTTTGTGTGCTAGTCGCTGTAGATATCTTCGAGTAGTGGAAATCCGTTCTCGTTTTTAGCGATTTTTAAGAGAGAAACATAGGTTTACATTCCTGGATTGTTTGTGGTATCTCCAGGGTCAGATCCATCTGCAGAATTACAGGAATTCGCTGAAGCATAAATTGGCAGGGAGAACTTTAAAGCCATGTCTATGGGAGGAAATCAAAATGATGTTGCTATCGAAAAACTCAGAGAGGTAAATATGGGATTTATGGTGAATTCGGGAATTTAGAACTATTTTTTTTATTGTGTTTTTTGTTTGAATAATTTATTGATTTTGAACCTTAACAGGCTGCAACTAAGGGTTACTGGTTGTGCTTGAAGAATCTACATTTAGTCACAGCTTGGCTGCCAATTTTAGAGAAAGAACTCAAAACGTTGACGCCACATGAGAATTTCAGATTATGGTTAACTACGGAAGCACATCATAAATTCCCAGCAATTCTACTCGAAACTTGCTATAAGGTATCCTATGAATCCCCTCCAGGAATCAAAAAGAATATCGAAAGAACATACAGTACTTGGAATCAGCAATACATCTCAAAAGGATCTCCTTAACGAGCGCAGTTACTTTTTGTCCTTGCTTGGTTCCATGCAATTCTCCAAGAACGAAGAACATACGTACCTCAAGGCTGGTCGAAATTTTATGAATTCTCCTATGGTGATCTCCGAGCTGGTACGTAGATCATAGAAAACCTAGTAGCTGACAGTACAAAGCCATTAAGTTGGGATACACTCCATGGGTTATTTGAGAATGCCATATATGGTGGAAGAATAGATGAATTCTTCGATTTGAGAGTGCTTAGAGCTTATATTTAAAAGTATTTCAACGCAAATCTGCTAACTGGAAAGGAGAAACTTCCTTCAGGTGCAGCACTCCCTAATTCTGTTTAAATAGCTGATTTTACATAACTAATTCGTGCGTTGAGTGAAAGTGATACTCCACAGATGTTTGGGCTGCCTTTAAACATCGATAAAGCAGTTTAGAGATACAATACACTGACGGTTATTACGAACCTTAAAGTCATTATGCAAGCATCAGCAGAAGACCTCAAATTCGACAAGGAAAAATGGCAAAAAGCATTGAGTACAATCATCAATCTTTGGAAAACTTTGTACAAACAATTCAGTGAAGGAACAGGAATTCCATAAATCAAACCTTAGCATCTTTTGTCGACTGATCCTATTGAATCATTTGTTTATCTGGAAGCTTCGACTGCCTATGCGATGTTAGATAAAATTGAAGAATCTATCGATGGACTGAATAAAGTTCTTTTCGGTAATGGACTTCTAACAAGTGAAATTCAAGCTACAGGATATGAACTCATGCTTGGATAAGTCCCTGAAAAATGGACAAAAGTCTGGGAAGGACCAGATAATGCTATTTCATGGTTGAAAGGATTCTGCTAGAGAGTATATCAACTGAAAAAATGGGTTGAAGTACTTCGTAATGGCGATTTATTGAATAATTCTTAGAATCTAGCTGATCTCTTCCATCCAGAAATATTCCTTAATGCCCTGAGATAAAAAACAGCTAGGAAGATTGTTAAGCCGTTAGATGACTTAAAGATCGTGGCTTCCTTTGAGCCGTCGATAATATCTGCATCGTTAGTCATCAAAGTAATACAAATTGCCTATTACTTTTCAATTACTAACAATTGTTTTCAATTATTAGGTGAAGAATCTTCTCTTGCAAGGATGCTAAATATCTAATGGATATTTAGTTGAAGGATCTCCTGATCTACCTGAATTTGTGTCTCTGCCTGAGTTGTACATAGGATTCATATTCAAATCAGACAGTGATCCTTACCCTCCTGAGTCCCTTGGAGTAAAATAAAAAGATTTTTCATTTCTAAACAACCGCTAAACATTTTATTATCTTTTTCTTTAGGAATTCCCAATCTTCTCGAGCAGTTCTAGAGAAAGTCTCGTAGCAAAGATAAAAATACCGATTCAAGGCAGCTTCAATGAGAAAGTCATAGCTGGTGTTGCTTTCATTTTGCAGAATAATTGAAATCAAAACAATAATCTCTGCTTTATGTGCAAAAAAAGTATCATGCTTTTCTTTTTCAATAGAGTCTTCACAAAACAAACGATTTTAAACATGAACTTTGAGTATATTCTCATAAGATAATACTATTAGAACATTTATAATCCCAATCTTTCTCCCCCTCCCCCTCCCCCCCTTTAACTTTGTTTTAAGTAATTTGTGGCTCCTATTCTTAAACAGATGAATACACAAATACAATAATTCTTGTAAAATCCTGTCTATTCATCTTTTAGATGATCATTATGAAGTGGTTTCAGCTGTTGCAGATTTCTTGCAAATGTAGAGATAATGCTTTTCAATTTATTTGTCCTTTTCCTCTGTTATCAGAGATAGTTTTACCAACTCATTTTCTGTGATATTCCATGCATATTCAGGCTAATTCAAAATCAATAATACTCTCACATAATATCCTTTTTTTCAATAAAAAACAAAATTGTTTTGTTACCTTTTGCAGATACGGTCTTCTTGAGTCAGGTGAGCCATAAGAAACCAATACATAAATTCCACCGTTCTTTAAGGTTCTGTAAATTTCACTGATGGCTTTTGTGCAGTTTAAGTTTGAGCTTTCTCCACACTTTTTGGAAAACATTTATTTTCAGTTAACCAACTTGAGAAAGAAATAAACATATTTTATTGTGTGTGTTACTAAAATGGAATCCAGAGTTCCTTTGTCTATGATGCAGTCAAATGAATTAGCTTCAAACTCAAGTTTCTTCACATCCATTTGGAGATCTAAAAGATTTGTTTAATAACAGGAATTCAGAATCAAGAATGGATTTGTAAATTTGGATGTATTTGGTTTTTTTCTGTGATGTTTTCCTGTTACATTTGAAATCAGGTCCTTTGTCCTTATATTTATCTTGCATAAGCTTCGTAACAACACTGGAAATATCAATGTTCGTGATGTTTTTGAAACCTTCATCAAACATCTCCTCGCTCATTCCTATGAATTAATATTTTTTGTTAAGTTAATCTAAATCTTTCGAAAAGAGATGCTTTTTTGTTACTTGAAGTCCCTGCTCCTACATTGAGAATCTTAGATTCAGGATGGATGAGACCGTCTAGATAAATACTCAATTTACTGTATCGCTGATACCAATCAAATGGCTCAGTTTCTCTGAATAATATTTTTACAAAAAAGAATAGTTTGTTTTAGTATTCAATAATTTCTTAATAAATGATCGTGTACTTTGCATAGCGTTCATCCCAGAACTGAGGGTTACCGTATTGTTTCATAGTTAATAGATCACTTAAGCTAATAAATCGATGCTTTCTTTAAGATTTTGTGGTCACTCTCTTTCTCTCGATTTAACAAATCAAAATATTAATTCTTGATACCAAAAAAGTGAATATAATACACAACTTATTTGATTAAAATATAGAAACTTATCAATTAATTCTTCGGTTTCTCTTTTTTCAACTAATAATATTAAAGTGAATAAAGAGCTGTCACTCTCAAATTAAAATACAAACATTCTTTTGTTAAATTGATTTTTAAAAAATGATGAAGAACCAACTTGCGTCTTTCCAGTTTATTTAATAAATTTTAGTAGATTAGCAGGTTGCCATTCAATAAAGCATATTCTAGGAGTGAACATCTCCATTTTACTTGCAAAATAGAGTTTAAATTAATTGATGCTGTGTACTAGCACAGACAGCGAAAATACACACACACATCAACATCTATTTCTAAAACTAGCATGACAAAGTATCTATGAACCTTTCTAGCTTTGCTATGTTGCTTATTTTTCAAGCTTTCTATTCTTCCCTCTCATTTTATTGTTCAGATATCATGTAATCCGTTAATGAAATCATCGTAGAATTCCTTCTTCACGTGATTCTGGAAATGTCTCTTCGGTACCCAGATATAATCCGTTGTAACTTCTGGGTTAATATAAGGCACTCCTTGGACGTGAGTTGATATGAAATAGAAGGTTTTAACACCTTTTAAGCTTCTATGGAGAGGGTTGCCTAACTCTTCCTTGGTGAATTCCCTAGTCTACACGAAATTAGGAACAACTGACCCATGATGTGCAGTGAACTTCAGCCCAGTGAGTCTCTCCCAGAGAATCAACTTAGCCTCGTTCAAAAGCTCCCTGTCTAACACTGATCTAGTTGGGAAAGCATATTCCTAAGTGACTGGATCTCTCATCAGCATGTAGGTTCTATGGCAAGGTGCATACTGCAAAGATCGCTGATCTTTCACATTGGGATCAACTTTTCTGTAATATTTGGAAGACTCGCAGTATTCGATTTTCTCACCAGCACCGAGATCTACGAAATGTGTAGCGAAGTTATCAAGATTTGTCTCTTCTGCTTCCATTTAAGGATCCTTGAAATTGAAGTCCTTGAGATCATCGGGGACTTCGATGTTTCGTTTGTATTTTTTCTAGAAAGCTGTTCTGACTTTCATTCTTTCCAGCTCGTATTCTTTCAAGTTGAAGAAGATTGCAGGTCGATTGAGCACGAGACCAACGTCAATACGAAATCCTTCTTTAGTCTAAGCAAACCTAGTTGTTTTTCTTGCTTTGAATTTATCTAACAGCAACTGCTGATTATCATCGAGACGCTTCTTTTCACCATCTGGTCCATCGAATTTCTTCTTTTTCTTGATAGTAATCGCAGACATGCTGCTGTAGATGTTCTTTGTGAGAGCTTTAGAAAGCACTTCCTTGGTAATTGCAGCAATCATTGATGTCTCGATCGGTAACAGATAAAAAAAAACAAGACTCTCGAACTTTCCTTATTGAATCTCCTTTTTTTCGCTTAGTTTTTTTATAATTTCTCTATGAAAAACAAGGGCAGATCTTTCTTTTGGAACATTTTAATTTGCTTCTTTTTTGGGAAAAAAGGGAATAAATATTCCAAAGGCAATTTGAAGAACTAATTCATATTAATAGTTTCTCTTTAGTTTTGAGAGCACCTTAATGCTGCGCTGCTTATTAAGAGAAAGAGATATCAATTCCTATGCTCGAATTGTAGAGTATGCTCAATCTAAAAATGAGGATTGAATTCTAAGAATCCCTTTGAAAAATAATAATAAATATATTTTAAAATTTAACCAAAAATTAATTTCTAGCAGAACCCATGCTATTCTACAAGTCTCTAAAAGTATTGTGTCTCATTCATCTTCTTTAACCCCTCTCTTTCTCATTCTTATTCCCTGCTTTTAAGTTTTGTTTGCTAATAGAATCGATAAATTTATTATTTCACTGTGGGTGGGACTTTTAGAAACATAATTTTCAATTGAAGAAAAAAGAGAAAATAATGAACCAGAGAGGGAAAGAAAGAGAGAAAGAACATTTAAGCTATTTTACCCACAAATTGCACACATATCAAGCCAGAGAGAAAAAATATTATTCACATCTGTTTAAGAAATCCTAATAATAATTTGCAACACAAATAAATCGATAGGTTTCTCTTTGTATTTCTTCTCTATTCCTCTCTCTCTGTTTGGTATCTTCCTCTTCTTAAAACCCTCTAATTTTTGGAATGCTCTCATCATCATCTTCTTCTACCTTCTAACCCTTGAAGAATTCTTCCATAAAACCCAAAGAACATCCAATAAATTTACAAATCAACTCTGATTCTAAGCGAACAGCAAAATCTTAACTAGCCTACAAACCCCTATTAACTCCTAATTCTACCGCAGCTACCTTAGCAGCTATTCCCTAAAGCACCGAAACCGAAGCAGATTCCTCCTCAGAAATTACCACAAAGCGTCTCTAAAACGGTATTAAAATCTGCAATCTTCCAAATGGCTATGACTGCTGGGAAGTGCTGGAGTTATTTTCCAAAGTCGGCGTGCTGAACGAGTATCGATGTGAGAACACTTCTATGATTCTAATTTTTAGAAATTCCGAGTCTGTCTATCTATCGAGATTCTTTAATAATCATTAATTCGGGAAACTTGAGTCGCTTATTACAATTGCACCTGCACTTGCAGTACACGATATTGCGAATAAACGATTCACCCCGTATATACAGTTGACTAGCAATCTAGGCAACAACCTTAACAATAATAATCTGGAATATGACTAACAAAGATCTGTTAATTCTTCCCTTGCTGATTTGAATGATCTCCCTGCTATGAGAGGTATAGCCAGCAACAACAATACTAACAAAGGAAGTTCCATGATCAGAGCTGCATCATAAACTAACATAATACTCACTATCCCAACTACTGCCACGGGTACTCCTGCTGCTACAAATAACTTCAACTAAGCTGTTTCCTCTTCATAAATAGGTTAATAAGATATATATTCAGCATCTTTTGCTGTTCCTGCATCTTCATAAGTTTCAAAATCAGCAGCTAATCATGAAAAGCAATTTCTGTCCCGCTCATTTGCTCATCATAGCAGTATGATACCAAACTCAAAGCAGGTTCCAAACAGATATGAATAGACCATAAATCAATCTAGCAATGAATCATATTCTACTGTAGCGGGGACACTCAAACATTCACCAAATAACAACGAAAATAACACAAATAAAAGAAATAATAACCTCCTGAATCCTAAAATCTTAACTTATTCTACAAACAGCAATGGAGGTGGTCTGATAGCTAAGTCGAGGAAAGAGATCGAAGGAGGAGATGCTCTTGGTGGAAGTGTAGTTGTTCGAACAGAAAAGAAACAAAAGAATTTCAGACGAGGAGGAGATTTAAATGAATCGAATGGATCGAGTGGATCGTCTTAGGATCAGAATCTAGAGAAAACAAGGAAAAAATCAAGAAAATCATTGGAAATCTACGGTGAAGAGGATGATGGCTCAGAGGAAGATGAAGATGATGTGTCATCGTTTAATAATACGAGCAATAATAGATTTTCTATGAAACCAACGATAATTTTGAATTCCAATGAGAAAGATGGAATCTTCAACAGTAACAGTAAGATGAACAATTTAACCGCTTAGCCTACTCAAATGGAATCTCTTTCTACTGAAGAAAGTCTTAGAAAAGTACTTGATGAAATAGAACTGCCATCAGTGTATTAGAAACATGAACAACATGCATCAACACCTAAGAATAGCAATAATAATAATGGTAAGAATGTCTAAGTGTATTAGTCCACTCCTGAGGAGGATATTTATGCTTATTTTATAATGAGACAATCATATTTCGGTGTTCTTTTTCTTCTTTACATAGCTTATCTAACGTTTTTTTATGTTTTTTGAGTAGGCAATCAAATAGTTTTTATGTATTTTTTTGTATTAAAATTCCCTTTTATTAATGAGTCTACATTTTATATTAATTTCATGTCTCTTCTTCTATTTCGCTTCGTTCTTAGAGACAACTCCTTCATATATTAGTGAGACTGATGCATTAAAAATCTATATCTCAATACATTAATTGTTAGAAATCTCATGAATTTATTATTCTCCTAAAGCAACAAAATAAGAAAAAGTTGAATACAAAAAAGATTTAATGTTAAGTCTATTTGTCTTGTAGAGATGTTAAAGCAGAAATTAACTCTCACTATGCTTGAAGATATAGGATATAAGGGGGAAACAACTAACTATTTAGGAGAATCAATATTAAGATCTCTACTATTAAAATAAAGGGATTAAACAATTAATTAGAATGATTGATATTAAAACGATGTTTTAGGAATGAATGAAAGTATGAGAAAGCAAATGAGAAGACAATAAGTCCATACAATTATTTTATTTATAAATCTAGGTTATTTACATGGAAAATAGCATAGACAAATGATCGTTAGTGTTACCTATGTACTTGAAATTGATGCATACAGTGCAAGAGACATAGGAAAATGCAAATAAATTGAGACATATTAGTTTGTTTGTTTTTTCACTTAAAAATTTGAAAAATAAGCAAAAACTGATATTGTCTCTGAGAATTGTAGGGAAATAAATTGGGGGAGTTTTCATAACTTGAAGTCATCTTTTAGCAGTTAATATGATAGGCTAATCTTGTTAATAAACAATGATATTGCTAAGAAGAAGGTATTTCTGGAAGAGGGATAAAAGAGCAGAGAGAGAGGGAGAAAGCTAACAATGTATTTAAATATGCAACTCATCATTTAGCTAACAACTTGATTGTTAGACGAAGAAACACTCAAAA
>Ga0302271_10001519_pt1 | contig 22115 bp, 10 predicted proteins | sample III_Bog_N1_1_FD_198767 | JGI IMG/M metagenome (GOLD analysis project Ga0302271, IMG submission 198767) | Peat permafrost microbial communities from Stordalen Mire near Abisko, Sweden - III_Bog_N1_1 | ecosystem: Environmental > Terrestrial > Soil > Wetlands > Peat | place: Sweden: Abisko... | reverse complement strand
ACCCCAACCCCAACCCCAACCCCAACCCCAACCCCAACCCCAACCCCAAATATTCTTGATTTGTTTCTTATTTTATAAAATGCTTCAATTCATTTTACTTAACTTTTCTCGAATAAAAATCTCTTTTATTTAACAATCTTAAAATAATTCATTAATGGCATTCAAATATTAAGATATTTTTACAGATGTAACTATTTCCTCCAGTTTCAATGCATTTCAATAAAAACCATCAAATAACATGATATTTAATGATTCTGTTTCAAATGGCTAACATTGTCTTTCCAAATAATTTTATTTAATAGCATTGATACATTTTTTTTACACTGTTCTAGTTGGAGAAAGAATCTTTCCATTTAAGACAATTACAGATAAAGAATAATCAAAATCACAACAATTTCTTACAATTTTTGTAATAGTGAAATTTTCTCATTCGAGTGAAAGAAACTTATCAATATCTGCAACTTTTATGATTCCGTTCTCACTTGGGAAATGACTTTTAATGAGTTTTTCCGAAATGAGCACATTTATTCTCGAAAGAATGTCTCCATCTTCAAGGAATTCTAGGTATTATATTTCATAATTTTTTCTAACTTCCACTATCTTTTCCTTTATTTCTTAGAGACTGCACTGAATTGAAATAGTATTATTATTGATAAATTACATTTATGTTGGTATTTCATTTCTATATTCTTTGTGCTAAACCGGCTTCTTCATTGCATTCAGAGGTTGAAAAACAATTAAAAAATTGATAAGCTCGCTAGATGGTTCCTCTAAAATTACATTCCTCATTGTCTTGAATTCTGCCAAATCTCTATTCTTATAACAAACTGCGAAATTCTATCGATAATTCTTGTTATCTTTGCGCTCTTGGAAGCAAGGTTGCTAATAACTGATATCTAGTTTCGGGAACACACTTGATTTCTCCATGTTTTCAAGTGATTCATAATAGAACTATCTTCTTACGATCATGACACTATTGAGGTGATTTAACATCTCAGGCGAGTAATCCTCTTCATGCAATCCATAATCAATAAAATTATTCAAAAGAAAAATTCTCTTAAATGAATAGTCATCTGAATATTGTTTAGACACATATTATAATTCTTCTGAGCTCTTTTCTATTGAAAACCACACTAACCCTTTATTAGCCTGCAGTCTATCAACGAACAAAAAGATATTATCTTTCTGTATTTTTTTCTAGAACTTATAGTTATTTATCATCGCTTTCACATCAAGTTTGCTAGCTCCTTTTTGGACATATTGATTAAATGTTGACAAGGACTCTAGTAAATTTATAACAAAGTCAAATGATTTCTGATTCGTTAATCTGAAAATCAAGTGCTTTTCTAACAAAGTACCTTCATTAATGAATTCTATCTAGTTTTAAAAATCAAAGAACAGTTCAAATAAAATTCAAAAAAAAAAGCTCTAAATATTTAACATTGTTAGCTTTGAGGAGCGTTTGCAGCTGTGGGTCTTTCTTAAAGAGGACTACAAGAATCATTTCTACATCGAATTTATATTTTCCATTCTCTAGTTTTGTGTAAGAAGGCTGTCGTAAGTTTGATAAATTTGCTAATGAAGCTGATTACACATGATCAGCTAAATCCTATAAATGTAAACTATCTTGCTTTATTAGACTCTTTAGCGATGAAGATAAAATATTCGAATCGTTCTTATCACTTTCATCCTCTTCAACATCATTATTTCGTTCTTCTCTGCCAGCATAATCATCCTAATCGCTCTCCAGAATTTAATTCTTTCTATTCGAATTCACATTATAAAAGTGTCCTGGTTATTAATCGGATTTAGGCTGTATCTAAGCTGCCTTTTCCTGAGAAGAGTTTGAATTAAAAGAAACTATCTTTTATCCTTCATGTTATCTTGCCATTTAATTATTATTATTGTTGATGCCCCCCTAGCCTGAGTTCAAACTTTTCCATTTTGGTATGATTTATCTTGAGAAATAAAAATTATTTCATCTAAAATTGCAAATTGTTTCAAATTAATTAATCATCCCACGGTTTATTTACTTTAAATGATTTGAGATATTATTAGCTTAGTGGCCTGCTGGTTGGTCCTATTCAGATTTAAGAGAGCCTTGTCTATCTCCATCTTGAAATTAGTTTATTTTTTCATTTTTCGGTTATGATTCTTTTAAGCTTCCAAATATGATTGGACGAACACTATCTTTACTGCGGAGGCTATCCTACAATGGACTGATTCTTTTATCCTACTAATTGATAGATTAGCTAATTACTTCACTCTCAACTTCTAAAAATGAATCAATTTTCTCTTAGTTTTGTGAAAGTATCTGTGGGCTATTCTGCCTCTGTTAGGAGTTGTTTCCTCTTTAAATCTAACTTGAAGGCTAGTTATGCTATTAAGTCATAGTGGATTGCTAAGGAACTTCTCTAAAACTATCAAGTATCTACTTAAATTTTTACTAATCTTACTCGGTTTCAAACAATAAGTTCATCTTAATTCTCGAAGGATTTAAGATCTTACTCACAAACGCATGTTCTAGCGCAGCTATCAAACATTAGCAGTCAAATTCTTCTTCTTACATGTAAGCAATAGACTTGATTTAGGCTTATTTCATTAGTTGAGTGCTAGCGGCGTGGTGGTAGTTGTTTCCTTTGTTCTTTCCACACTCTTGATATTTTAATCTTCTCAGGTTAATTGAAATAATATCTAAGAAACATATCTAAACACCTTGGGTTTCATCAACTTTATATTCTAAAATTCGACAGAATATTCGCATTGATAAAGCGTAAGAATAACATAATAAGTTCACAACATCCCAGTCATATAAAACATATTCAGAAAATAATTTCCCTCCCCTCTGTTGATTTGAATTTAGTTTTTTTTCTCAATATTACATAAAGAACATCAGATAATATTACACTTAGATTATTAATTTAGGCATAAAAAGAATAAATAAATACAGTCCAATCAACTGAAAATCCTAACAAGATCTACGAAAGCAGGGATATTTAATACTTAGATAATACCTTAGCTTGCTTTGTACCCATTTTGAAGTAAAATCTCAGCAAAGAATTTGTTCTAATATGAAAGCAACTCACCTTCCTTGAGAAACTCTAAATGCTCTATTTCTTCAGAATTATTAATTTGTTGAATGATTCCTGATAATTCTGTAATTTAGCACTGCACTGTGATTGTATTCTTCGAGAACTTAAAAATATTGTTATTTTTGATTATTAGTTGATTATCATAGCACTTTTAGGGTTTCATCACGATGCGAAAGTTCAAGTACAAATTACAAACATCCTCTAGTTATTTCTTCATTTTCTAAAAAGAAAGAAAATCTTTTTTCTCATATTGAAGTGCAAAATTCAGCCGAATATTTTTGTCTTTCCCTGATTTGAAAGATCTCTATTGGAAGCTCATTGCTATTTCAGGGTAGTTTTCTCTCATAGTCATGAGTTGATTGTGGTAGAAGGCTCTTCTCACGATCATAACATCGTTGAGATGGTCTAATTCCAGTTTCTAGAGCTCATCCTCGTTTAATCCTTTATTTGTGAAATTACGGAAAAGGAAGAGTTTTTCAAAAGAGTACGCTTTTTCGATTTCATTTGCTTTTCTTTAGAGATATGTTTCATCCTTGTCCAATGAAAACCATACTAATTCCTTTTTGATACTCGATTTGTCGAAAAAAACATAAATATTGTGATCTTTCGCTAGATTCTCCTAGAACATGCTGTTGCTAGCAATCGCTTTAGCATCAGGCACATCTATCCATTGGGCATATTTGTTAAAGGATTGCAAGCATTCGAGGATATTTGCGACGAATTCAATATTGGCAGTGTTTTTTATTTTAAACAGCAGGTAATTCGCACTTTATTGATTATCATTGATGAGCTAGATCTGTTGTTGATAAAAAATACAAAACTTACTTAAAAAATTATTAATAACTATTTTTATTATTTTTTTGATTGTAGAAATCGAAATAGTTCATAGTCTTAAAGCATTAATTTGAATTGAAAAAATAAATAAAACTTACATTGTTTTAGCTCAGGAATTCTTGAAACTTGGTGTCTTTTTTGAACAAAAATACTAGAATCGGCTCAAGGTTGAACTTATACTTCTCAGAATCTATCTACTAGCAAGATATTTTGCATTTCAATTGCTTTGAAAATAAAGGAGATTTAACCTTGTTGACTATGTCTTCATAGACTAATTCCTTATTCTTGATCACTTACATAATCGAGGACGATAAGATATTATTAATGCAATCTTCTGCAGTTTGCTACTCATCATTTGCGTTGCAGAATTCAGTGTTTTAATCGAACTTTGGAGCATTCTAGAAATCTTTTAAATGAATGTATTTCGCAATTTCTTAATCATTTTATTAATTAAAATCGCTGTAAAGTGTTTATTTAGGCTATTTCATTTCTTGAAAAGAATTGGGTAAGCTTAAGAATTCTTAATCTTCTACCTTTTATTCTTCATTTTCTTCTTATTATTTAGAACATTTTCTGCTGTTTTCTTAGCTGCTTTAGATGCTAAAATGACTCTTTTGATCTTGCAAATAGAAATTCTCTTATTAATTCTAAGGCTTTTGATGATAATAACTATTATATTTTTCGTTTGCCTTTTCTTCTTCTTTGTTATTCTAGCTTTAATTAAAGCTGTTATAGATAATAGGGACTGTATCATCATTATCGCAAGGCGGCATATTTTTGATCCATTCTTGATTTTCTTTTTAGTTGAATGAATCAACTTAACTGTTAACCTTATGATGAATACTTGATAATCCAATGATTCCCAGATGATCTGGTGCTTATTATTTTAAAGATTGAGTTAATAGGTTCGATTGAGATACATTTTACTCTAGAGATTTAGAATTAGATCGACTAGCCTATGACTTGAAAATATTCTCAATCCTCTCAACTTATTCTAGATTACGCTATTCTTCCAGTTGTTAGATGCTCAAGGCAGATTTTTTCTGTTATTTTTATATTTCTTCGAGTATTTGGGTTTGTTGGATATATTCTTCTGATGATTTTGTTAAGAATTCAGATTCTATTTTAGAAATATCTTTGATGTTAGACATTGCTTTTGATTTGAGTTAGTCTTATTACAGTAATTAGTCCTAAAAATGGGGCTATTGGGAGACTGATGATTAAACCTTGGTAGCGGTACTTCTACAGATCTTAACACTTTCCAATTAGTTTATTTTAAGATCAATTTCTTCATAGAAAAGGGAAAATTAAAATGGATCACTGAATGTTAGTGCAACTTAAATAATTGAAGGATCTAAGTTTTCGCGCTTTATGAAGTCTTGTAAGGTAGCAATTACTGTGAGGCAATCCAGTTTTTGATCTTGTACGTAGGTGAATTATTCTGTGTTACCTTGGTTTGTCATTATTCGATTGATTTTTGTTGTTCGTTTTAATTTAGTTAATTGTTTTTTCTTTAGATTATGGAGTACTTCGTGGTCTATATTTCAAGTGAAAAAGTGAGAAATAAAACAAATATCTGATAAAAAATACTTATTTCTCATATTTTACCTCGTAATAAACTTCAATTTCAAATCGATTTTATCTCCTTGAAATATCTTTTCAACGTTCAAATTTACTTTGATTTTTTTTTGTAAAATAAATGCTATTTTGGAGATTTTAAGAAATTACTCTAAAAACGCGATAATCTTTTAAAGTATCAGAGTTGGATGCGAATATGAAAGCATTTAGGCTAATAAAGTCATCTCGAAAAAAATTTAGGAAATGTTAATTGTAAAATATATTTTGTTGGGTTTTAAAAAAAGAATCTAAAAAAAGTGAGAAATGACAATGGTTAAGTACAAGGAACTTACTAAATTAAAAAAATATCATATGTTTAGGGCTTTAATTATTGATGTGAGGTCAGCTCAAGTTAAATTAAATAAAGGATCAACGCTAGAGCTAGAGAGATTGAAGGATCTAGTAGAAAAATTAATTGTTTTTGGAGAGAATAAGTGATCTTTATTTCAATCTCTTAACAAAGATAGAGTTGATCGCAAAGACTTATTGCCTTTATTTTGGTAAAGTTATTGAAGAAAGAGTAGAATATAAAAAAATGCAGAAGATAAATAAATAAATAATATTGAATATTGTTGATTGTTCAAACATTTCATTGGACTAGTTAAAAAAAATATTAATTATTATTAATTATTCAGATCATTTCCTTTGATAAATCTATTAACTTATTTTTAGAATAATGAAAATATAACAATTAGAAATATAATTTGGCATAGATAATTTAACTCGCTTTTTTCTGTAAATACAAAAAATAAAAGAGATTTTCATAGAATAGTCAGTTTTGATCAGTAGGGTAGGTGTTCATGATAATAAACTAAGAATAGGTAGATTCATCATGCTTAAAAGTGGGATAGAAGAAAATTGATTCACAGGATTATTAATTAAAATACACACTTGAAATTTCAATACATAATACATAAATGAGAGAAATTAATAATCAAAAAAAGACAATTGAGCTCAACTCTCTTGAATAATTAATCAATTCTCTCTCTCTTTTAATTAGCTTTCTTATGATAATAGATACAATCTGTTTTAATATGAGGTTAAAGGAAGCAAATTTATAAAAAAATTAATATTTTAAATCAATACTCTACATAGTTGAATATTTAAAATCCAAAGAATATTTTTAGATTTTTATGAATTTATAATTTGTTGAAAATATAATAATATGATTAAATCATCCTTTCTGTTTTAGATGTCACCTTATCTACAATACAAAAATGATATTAAAGGCCTTAATAATACATGAAATATAATTTTTAGTTTTCATTACAATCTTTATTCAAGATGAATGACAAGGGAAACCATAAATTTATCCAATATCTTTGGGATCTTTGCCAACAAAGATCTAAAGGACTTAATAAAACTGATAAATTGAAAGTGACAAAGAAATCAAATTAAGAATATTTATATTTGTACTCTTAAATTTGGATTAAGTGAAAGGTTAAAAATGAAGTATTTATCCTCATTAAAGTTTGTTCTTTTAAAGTTAACCATCTAACTCTTTGCATAGAATTTGAGATGTGTAACAATGAAAAATCTGAGCATTTAATTACAGTTTAAATATGTTTAATTTAGATGTAGTTGATAAATTAACTGAGTATTTTCGACTTTTAAGGGAATATTTAAGGCCAAATTGAGAAGTACAAAAATAATTAGTCTTTAAAAAATGTTGGAAGATGGGTTAAAGCTATATATTGCAATTGTTTACATGAAAGTGGTGAACATATGAATAAATAGTTGAGAATTGGTTGACATTTGTTAAAATTACTTAGGTGATTCTACAAAAATGGAGACCAACTTTGAAAATTCCAAATGTGAGACAGCTAAAAATACAAGATAAAACCCAGCTGAAATTCCATAATCAATATTAATAAAAATACTTCTCCGAGAGGTATTTCATCAATCTATCTGTTTGACAAGTCTGATCCAAATTTGTGCCTGGTTTCAATTGTCTTTCTAATAATCTCAGTCAAAAATTCAAAAGCTTCACAAGAGATCAAGGAAGATCAAAAACAATTCTGAATTACATACATTCATTTATTAAATTCTAAGCTATTCTATGAACTTATTGTAAGAAAACATCAATAAATCCTTATTACACAGAATGACACATCCACACTCTATTTTTTAAGACATCAATGAAGCAACTGCTAACAGTAAGCATCTTCAAAGCAGCCCCTAGGCATGCTAGAAAGCTAATAATTCTTTTTACCAAAACCATCTCAAATCTCATTCTGATTTCTCTAAACCTTAACACACTGATTTTACCTTCTAACACAACAACATCAGCCTCACAAAAAGCCCAAAAAAGGCTTTCATCGAATAAAAGATGCCTCATTTGTCTACCTCACATCAAAAGAAATCGTATTAATGCTATGAAGATAAACCTAAGTTTCTCTCTAATTAACCAAAGATAGAAGGATAAATTTAGAATTTTAAAACCTAACCCAACGATACATCGCCCACTAAAACAAGGTTCTGCTAGGCTTTTCATAAATCCTTTGCTTGTTCTCTGGGCTCGAGTTGCCCTTTTTTGCATGATAGCAGATCGCTTTAATAAATCCAACAGTTTCGAACTTACTAGCGAAAATTACTTTTCCTAACCATGAAACCGTAGTAATCACAAATAGATTCATATTCTTCTAAGGTTGTTACTTCTAGATTGCCATTTTTCAACTACATTTGCAATTAGAAAAAGAGTAAAAAATGATTCGCAAAGAGTATTTCTCAGATAGATGATACTTAACACTTGGGATTCGAGAGAAGAAACAAATCAATAAATAAATTAATTTGATTGGATGGTGATCCCCACAAGATTAGTATAATTCTGATCATTTAGAAATCTTAATATCAGCCAAGAAGGGAGGGGGAAAAAACACAATCTTTAATTTAATTTTTGCGTTTCTTCAGAAAAAACATCCACAGTTATTAAGCAGAAGAGTTCAATTAAGATAAATCTTCAGTAAACTGCTGGTATTTAAGCTCGAAACGTGAAGATTACGAGCTAAATTTAAATAATTTCTATCTTTTTTTAACAGTTAAATATATTTTTCTGTCTTGTAAATAATTTCTATTCTTTTCTATTTTGGAATTACAGAAAAAAATGAAACCTATCTCAAAGTAAAAGTGACTCTTCATTGATTTTATTGGTGATACCTTACTTTGACAAATTTATCTATTAGTCGCGTATTTAATTAAGATCAATGAATGGATAGTTAGAGCTGCTATTTAAACATCTCATTTATAGATTTGATAAGTCAACAGCTTTATAAGCAATTAGTTAATAATTTAATTAAGAAATGCATATCTATTTATCAAACCTTTTTGTTTTTAATAGTATTTTTACACGATTTTACATCTCTCATTTCTCTTTTAAAAAAGGATCGCAAAGCCTATCAAATTCTATTTCTCAATTTTCAAGCTGCAAAAGAAATTTAACCTTCAATTCTTTTTGCGGAAATGACGAACTCTCCGAAGTAATTCTTGAAAAATCACCGTCTTATTTCAATTTATCCTCCTTTACAATTAAAGTGTTCTAGGATCACACAAAAATATTGAAATTATCTCTATTTAAAGCGAAGAAGTTGATGTTTTTAATTATTATTATTATTATTTGCTCGTCTGCACTCTCAAAGAAATTATTAAAAAAGAACTGCGCAATTAATCTAGCAAATCAAATATCCCTGCGGCTTTATTGAAATGAAGAGGAAGGAGGACATATAAAACTCCATCTCGGTTCTTGTTGAGAGCTACTTTGAATAAAAACGATCGCAAGTATTTCCAGAATTCCTACTTTCACTCTATAAAAATCTCATAGATGACCCTCAATTCCTGCAACTTGTTCCAGAAACTTTATCACAAATGAGAGGAAGCTAATAATAGCTTAAATGCTTGAAACTTGTATCTATAGGTGAAGTTAGCTTTGTATGTGAACAATGCTCTTACGACCCAACAAGCTCTCTGATATGCAAAGATTGCTTTGACAGCACTGCGCATGTCAACCATAGAGTCAGCTATTCGACTTAGCACCAAGGTATCTGTGATTGTGGGGATACCTCAGCGTTGAAGATCTGCTGTCCAAAGCATTCCCTAAAACAAATGTCTTCTTCGACTTCATTAGAGAAACAATTTCCAGTTAACGAGAAGATCTCGATTTTGCAGAACAACTTCAGAGCTGTCATAAAGAATTTACTGAATATTTTAATTGAGCGTGCGCATTCATCTCCTTTTTTCATGGAGTACGTTTCGAGAGGGCAGCAGATTTAGAAGGAGACATTGGATAGTTTTGGTATTAACGTGTTGAGATTCTTGCATGAAGCATGCACTGAAAACAGTCTGCTTTTGAGTATTTTGTGTGAGACTCTAATGTCTCCAGTCAAAAGTGCTGATCCTTAATTTAAAATAGCGCATGCCTGCAATAAACTGAGTTAAAGAAGCGAACGAAAGAGTCAAGCAGTTATATCGAGTAAAAATTGTGAATGCACATGTCTAGAGCTTATTCTCAGATAGCAGAACAAATTCAGCGATACCTTCAATAGATCTTTGTTGCAGTTATGTGAGAAACTTATTAAATTCAGTGAAAGTTTTGGTATTTATTCAGCTGGAGTATTTCCAAGATTGTTTCATTTCTTCTTTTATGAGGTGAGTGAAGGTGTGCAAGCATCCTAATCGCAGTAGTTTTTCGGGAAAGGTAGTGTTAAGTAAAGGGACAGAATGTACTTCAGCAAGTGCTTGCAAATGTATTGCTAATTTTTCACTTCGATAACAGGAAGTGAATTCTTAAAAAGTAAACATTTCGAAAATATCTACGAATAATTGCGGCGTGTCATTATCAATTACTTCGAGGGATAGAGTCGACTTGCATTCAATGCGTTTAATCAGATAAAGAACATGCTCGCGTTTATCCTCTCTAAGGATCATCTGATTGCCCTAGTCGATTTGAAATAATTCATGGCTTAAATAGTCGCTTGTGCGTTTATCTCGTAGAACCATATTTCACCAGAAGTAAGTGACGAAATTGAGAAAATGAGACTCATGATTGAATGCGGGCTGCTTCTCCTATTTAAAAAGGCATGGTCGTGCATTTATGAAATGTTTTTCACAGATAAATAGCAGCGAATAAAGTATTTAGAACTCGTAGAAGACATAATTATCGCAGAGACAAAAAAGTTATCGAGCACTTATCTGATAGGTCAAAAGCCTGAAAAGAATCACAAGCAGCCTCATTTATCTGATACAGAAATAGAAGAAGAGTGGCCAATCCATTTTACTGGGTTGAGAATGCTCAGCATCGTGCTGAATCTCTTGATAGTTGAAACGAATATTAGTTCTGTAAAAGAAAATCTATTATTGAGATATTTCGATGGAAAAGAAGATAAATTAGAAGCATACATTGCAGAAGTAATCGAGTATCCTCTCCGCGCCATGGATTTCGCAAGGACTACGGAATAAAAAGTTGGAAATTACTTTCAAATGATGTGCGATCCACAAAAATCAATGAAAATAGAAATAATCAATTCGTTCTACAAAAAATCGTTTTATGGATAGATGGACCTCGATATTTCGTTGATTCAAGTCCTCCTTGCTGTGATCAAAGAGTCCAATAGTCGGATGCCACTCATGAACATTGTATCCACGATCTATGGAGATATTGACATCAAGCAAATCTATTTTTCTACTTAAGACGAAGCATACAAAAAACGTCTTGGATCTGTGCTTGAATTGCTGGCTGTTCTCGCTGTGAATAATGCAGCTATTGTGAATACTGTTGCTTGCAGTTATATTTTTCAAAACAAAATTGACCCTAGAAGGCCTGCTTGGCTTGAGCACCATCTGCATTGTGTGATCATCAATGCTTTTCATCTTTAGAAAGTGCATGATTTGAAATCAGCAAAGGATGTTCTTTTTGATAAAATACTCAGCTACGATGTGAGAATTGAGTCATTTATCTTTGATGTAGCTGAGCCAACAGCTCCTTCTGCAAAGACACTTCGCCTGAAAAAAGAATATACAACACAATATGAGCCGTTTTTGTTCCATAAATATGCGAGGTTGTCTAGCGATCTTTTTGAGAAAGTCAAGGAACTCAGTTCTAAGCATGATGATTGCGATCCAATAATTGGAAATATCTCATTGTACGTTGGAGATTCTTTTCTTAGGACTCTCCTGAATAATCTATTCAGTGATGAAGTGCCCAGATATCTCATGTTGTGTTTTAGGATAGATGCTCTCAATGAGACATTGAATGATGTGCTTAAGTTTTCTATTAAGCTTGTTGGATTGTATTTGACATTTTGCATCCGGGAGATAATTGAACTGAAGGCATTTGATGAAACGAGGTAGGTTTTTGATCATCTATTGAGGTATTTTCTGAAACCAGAACTCGAAAAGAAGCTGATTGAAATGAAGAAAAACAGAAAACTCCAGGAAATCAAGCAGACAATGTAAACATTATTAACTATTTTAACAACAATATAGCATCTAGAATCTATTTGAAGATTATATTATGTCTTCCTAACATTTTCCAGTTGCTGACAAGTCAATTTGTTTTCCAAAGTGAGAACATCCATCGAATGATCGCTCTCTTGAAGGAAGAAATCAACGACATTTCAGCATCAAAAAACGCAAAAAAACGATTTGTCGATGTACCAGCAACTATCGAAAACAAGGAAAAACAAGAGAAACTCAAGCAGTAACAAAGCAGGGAGGAGAAAATGAAGAAATAGCAGGAAATGATCAAGCAAGAGTTTATGAAAAAACAAGCTTAGTTTCAACTAAAGAATACCCGCGCTTTCGAGTTTGACACATCCTCTCAAGGTTCTTTGCAGAGTGATCATGAAATTAAGGTGATAAATCAGTAAGGATAACAATAGAAAAAGCGATAACTGCCTCCAAGTGCTGGATTGTGTCAAGGCGATTGTGGGGATAGTATCATGAGCATGAGAGAAGAAGAAGAAAATCATGATAATAACAGTGAGAATCTAGAAGATGAAGCCAGTGAAGCTCCTTCGAGCATCTCCAACGAAGAAGAACAAGGAGGTGAAAGTGAAGAAGTTCTTTTCAGGGAATACGTCTAAGACGGTGAGCATGTTTGCAGTTACTGCCATTACCCAGTGAATCATGGGAATTATGGGTTATCTGCGTTTATCTCTGAAGATAATTTACTTTACTACAGCATGAATGTCAATGGATACAATCAAGAGGAGAAATAAGCTCTTTTAGAAGGTTTTTCTGGATTTAGAATTGAAACTTGTGGTCATTTTGTTCATGCAAAATGCAGGGATAAGATGTTGAAGAGTAACTTAACTCAAGTGCAATAGAAGAAGGTTCTATTTTCCTCACCGTATGAGTATCTATGCATGCAGTGCAAGGGGCTGAGTAATTTGTTTGTGCCTGTAGTGCTGCCGAAATAAATCAGGATCTACACTTTTAGTTTGCTCGAAAAGAAAATCGCGAAATATGATAGCAATTCACTGAAATAAATGGATTTCAGCTAGTTTGAAAGGATAGTTTAGGGTTATGAAGTGAAAGGAGAAGATAACTTAAGAAAGAGAGACAGTGATGATGCTAAAAACAAAGAAAAATAGGAAGATCTGAGAAAGAAAAAGCAAATACTTTTAGAGACAATTTCGGATTAATTCACTTAAATCATGCAGCTGAAAATGAGCATCAACAACAGAAACAGCAATGAACGATAAGGACAGCAGTTTCAAGAAGATTATATCCTCGAAATAGGCGATAAAACAGTGATCTAGCTGTCGAGCGTGATTCTCTTGACTGGATGGAACCACTATTTCGAGAAATGTTTTAGGATTGCAGCTAATTTCTTTGCTAGTTTTAGAGAATTTCTGCGATTGTTCGCTTCTCCTAGCAAAGCCCTCACGATTGAAGGAATCAAGTAATATATCTTGAAGGATATCCTTCCTTCCCCGATGGTGTAAGAAACTGAACTAACGTATCTGTCTAAACTCTGGAGATGTGCTGTGCTTGAGAAACGAGAAAACCCCATTGATTTCTTAAAAATCTACAGATTTCTCACGAGAAGAGTATTTGAAGCTAAGATAATTGCCTTTTTCATTGAAAAAAAATGCGAAACTACCTATCAGGAACGGCTTAAAACAGAAATATTCCAATGTGAGATCGTAACGCATATTCTTCCGTTCATGAAGGCTTCCATTGCTACTCTCTTGACGATATTCTAGCTCCAAGTGAAGGAATTAGCAACTCTAGATGATGAAAAATTCGATTCTGATCTGGAACAATATGCTGTTTTTTAAGCTCTTCTTGCTAGAATCTCTTGCGAAGATATTTTTAATTTTTCAACTGTCAGGTTCTCCCAAGAAACACTGGCCGTATCGAGAATCAATAATGTTCAAATGAGCCCATTTAAAATGGTTACTCTCCCTTAAGATCTCCTGAAATTCCGATAAGCTTTCAGCCTCATAAAAGGCACTTGCTGCAACGATTATGCAAGGTTCGGCGATCCATATCTTTGTCTGATCTGTGAGAAAATAACTTGCAGCATAAAATGCCAAAAAGACGACGATTCCGATGAGAACATTAAGGAATACGAGGAGACATTTTATTCATACGAAAGTGACGAGCATGATGATCCCATAAGCTACAAGACATTCCGAAAGAAAAGTAGAAAAATGGGAAATCTAAATAAGCATGCGAGTATGTACCATGCAGGAAAGGCAGCTTATCTGCAGCTAAAGAATGGATAGATTGTTCTTTTCAACTACCCAAAGAGCATCTTCTATGGCTGGCTGTACACCGATAAGTTTGGACATACTCCGAACCCGAAAAACAGCAAATGGGAGGAATTTAAACTCAATAATAAATTAGCTAATAAAGTGTAGGAAATATTAATACAATCTAAACTCCCTTAGGAAATTTGCTATCATTTGATGCTTGATAGCAATACACTCATCGACAGAGATTACATATGAACAAAATCAGGGAGGGTGATAATGCTTTCCCTCCCCCTAATTGTACTACTATTATTACTACTAAATAATATATAAAAATTGTCATTTTTTAATATGAACAGAGATGAATTTTTAGATTTTAAAACTAAGAAGAAAATAAAGATGAATTGATATGAGTCGATATGCCCTCTCTCTGTTTCTTTCACTGAGAATAGAGAGTATATGTTATTATGTGTCCACTGTTGTTTAACGCATTATTTGCATTCCCTTGATTTCCACTGAAATTAATTGTATTGTTAGATTGATTTCCACTAAAAATCATTGGATTGTTAATGTTGCTGTAGTTCGTATTAAGATTCCCACTATTTCCAAGAATATTATTATTATTATTATTTGCTCCGAGCATCTACGGGGATGCTTACGGGTTGCTGAAATTCCCACTGAAATTAATTTAGTTTTCCATACCAGATATTTATCGCCTGCTGACTTGCACTAGATGAGCATATTTCGAGTAATATGAAGAATTAGCTATTTCTGATGTAATAGGATTCATTCTCGCATACGTTGTCTAGAATCTAGTCAGCGCAATCTCGTATGGCTGCTGTTCTTATTCGACTTCCTTGAATTTAAATATCGATTTTACAAGCGTTTCTGTGGGTATCAGGAAGAAAACACCTCCAAAAATCAAGCTGATAAGCTGCAATGCAGTGACAGACCCCTTCGAGATAAAGTGGAAAATCACATTGGAGAGCGGATAAATGAAGACAATTAGCTCCAGAGAATCTGTCATCGCTTAGGATAATTTTGCACTGATTTGTTGTTTCACTGTGCGACAATGAATCAAAGTGTATTTTTGCACCCAATAATACAGTGTGATTCCTACAAGCGAGAGAATCAGTCCAACAGGTAAAATTGGACAATAAAACACTGAGATATACATTGTATTGATGATTTCAGAGTAGCACATTTCGATTTCATGTACTGGTCTCTCGAATAATGAATTCGCTTTGTCTTAGGTTAATTTACATTTACTGCCTTTCGAGCGATAATAGTATTAAAGTACTTAATTCATTAGTTATGGCATATTGATCATCTCCGAGGCGCAGGAAGATAGAGTATCAAGCGCGAGAAAGAAAATCATGACATAGATGAGACCACCGTTGCCGTAGATATTATGGGAATACACGATAGATATGAAGGTAGTAACTAATGCGTTACTGATGAACAGTGCGATAGAGAGTTTCTGAGCCATTTTGATCTTGTAAAGAGAATAAGTGCTGTAGCATTCATTGTCGACTATGAATTTAAATGCGTTTTTTATAACTAATGAATTTAAAATAATCATAATCACTGAGACAGTTAAATTCGAGAACTAGTCGTTGATTAACTAAGCGAAGGAGTAACCGTCATCGGAAGTGTCTTCTCTTTGTACGGAGGCACGATTGGAGAATCCTTTGTCTCCACGGAAATTCGAATTATTTCTTTGCGAATTGTTGTCATCTTCGTCATTATTATTGTTATTCATGTAATAGATAATCATCGTATACAATGTCAATGAGAAGGTTGTATAAAGAAAACTATGAATTCTCTTGGTGTGCTTCTTCCAATCTTCTGTCATGATATTCTCCCAGATTATCTCAAGAGGCTCAGGTGCTTTGCAGACTTATAATTTATTTCCTTCAAAATCAAGTTATTTGAATTCCTCAGCAGGCTATCCAAGACATATGCTCTTGATTATTGATAGAATCGAAGGTTTAGCTGATTCTGATTAGATATCTGCACAATTCAACACAATATCTCGCTATTTATCACTTTGAAAAGACACAAACGCATAACCATTAAAATTATCTGGATTTCCTTCGATTTCATGAACAGCCGATTCTAACCCATGCCTCAATTCCGCGTCAGTGAGTTTGTAATTATGGCCAATAGCAAATCGAGGTTCTGTCATTTAGAATCGTCCTTTTTCTTTTTGAATACGTGCTTCTTAGAATTTATTGTGAATAAATACATAATTTATCTCCGTAACTTTAACACCTTGACTGTCTTAGGATTGTTTTTCCTTCGAAGATGCCACCCCTAAGCTAGCTACATCTCCTCGTCTACTGGATATCCCACCTTAAGTGCTCTATCTCTCTCCCTTGATATCATCTTATGATTTCTCAAATTCAGAATTATCCTCCTTCTGCAGGATATCTTCAAAGAAAATGCTCAAGACCTTCTTGGAAATGTTCTTAGGGATATCCTTAACCATAATAGTATAATCAGAAGGAGTCAGATCAAGGACATCACATTGGATATCCCGTTCGATCTATGCTTTTCGGAACAGCACAAACAATAGAATCAGCGCAAGAACTGTGAAATAATCTAAAATATCTTAGATATAAGTATTCTCATCGGTTTCCTTCTTATTCACATGGGTCGTAATAGAAATAAAGTCTCTATGGCATGGCACCTTGGAGAACTCACTGCCTTCTTATTAGGATGGTTTCTTTTAGCATTCAGTCCCCGTGTAGTTCTTGTAGAGATCATATGATCCGGAGATAGCGAGAATTATGATCAAAATAGAAATGCAGAATTTAAGAAAATCAAAAAATAATGGGTATCCACTCCCAAGGAACAGCAGTTTCAAAGGATCATCGCTGATAGAGAGATTGTCCTTTTCGATTTGAGAATTGCAGCATGGACACATTTCATAGACGGATTTCGTTCCTATTTCAGGTTTTTTATCCATTCCAACTCGATTTGCTGCGCCGTGTCGTTTTGCAGCTTCCCAATCAGGTGGGACTAATCTTGGATTGTATGGCTAGACTATGTTGATCGATAACGAATGCTCATTCTGATTGTTAATGCCTATTTCCCTTAAAAATAGGCCATTTCCAGATAATTGCGCGACATCTTCTACTCTCCACTGAAACTCCTACTACTCCTGCTGCTAAGCTGGAAACAATTAACCTTGATTTTCACTGCTTCTCTCAATATTTCCAAATGTTTCTAGATTTCTAAAGGAATCATCAGGAAGGATTGCATTGTTAAGATTGCTGGTGTAGATGATTTGATTGTTAGCGGCTGTATAATAGTTTATGTTAATAGGAGAGGAGGTATTATTAGAATTGTTATTTAAAACCTCATTGCTTTAGTTTGTCTTGAAGATATTCTAAGGATACTAATTATTAGATGCAAAGTTGCTAGTTAAATTGGAATTTTAGCTTTTACAAGTACATTGCTTATTGCCACTCAGAAGACGGTTGCAATCTGGACAAATAGATATCTCTTAGATGATTTAAGTTCCACCAAATTGAGCTTATGGACTTTGAAGAGATTAATACTAAGAAAATGAGTTTTATTCGCTTCGATAAGACTAACCTGTGACGTGATTCTCAATTTGGCTGCCTTATCTCCAATCATAGCTCATTCTACAATTCTTAGGAGAACTTCAATAACAAAATCGATTATTAAAATAAAAATATAAATATGCATCGTCATAGTAAAAACTGCAGAATTTTCAAAAAAACCTAAACTGCATACCTACTGACCAGTTAGGTTAATTGACTATGTCTGAGCTCTTAGATATTTTAGCTCTTTCCTTGGACTTATTCTCGCTTTCTATGAAAAATTGAAGATTGATTGGCTACGATTGTTTTTTGATTTTTGTATGAAAATATGATAAATTCGATAGTTCGTTGCTTTTTCCTTCAAAAAAAGCTTAAAACTCCTCTTACTTCTTTTAAATATTACACTTTCCTTTAACCGCTTGTATCCCTTAAATTTTGATTCTTTATTCTTGTGAAATTTTAATTAATTGCAATATTACTATTACCAAATTAATTATCTATCAGTCCTTGCTAAATTTATCTTGGAAGGAATAAGCCTGGGAAGTTTATTACATAGCATGATTTCAAGCAATATTAACGTATATTTTAACTCTTTTTGCTTAAAAACCATTTATTTTTTCAAAAAAAATTGTATGATAGCATTTTCAAAAAAGAATGTAATTTCCTTATTAATTTTTAACTTCTTCTTCTTCTCTTGGATCTGCGATAGATTCCAATCTACCTCTTTTTTATTTTTTCTTTAAGTTTACTTCTGCATCAAACTTTAATCAACCAATAAGAAAAAAAGAAATTAAATCTAGTGAAAATTTTTCTGCGTTTTGTTTATTTTATTGTTCAATCAAAGTTTTAAATAAGAAATTATAAAAAAATACATTAATTGATTTTATTATTTTGATTCCAACATCGATAATAATTAAATAAACATGTTTTTCATCACTTTTGGATATTACATTTCATTGTAGCATTGACAGTAAACGAGTATAATATTTCTTTGGATTATTTCTGAAACAAAAAGTGACTTTGTTCATTGTTCATGGAGATTTAAAAAATGGTATTTCTTGATTTGTTCATTTTACAATATTTATCCCACAATTGAGAGCAATATTATTCACCTAAATACAAAAAAACAGGAATTATATTTTATATAGGAGCGTCTAAGGAAATGATGGAAACATTAAAATCTGCGAGAAATCAACTCAAAAAAAGAAAATTAATTAAGTATGTGATAAATGCTAAATTGAGGTCAATCAAAGGAGAAGGAACAAGATATTTTTGATTAATTTTCTAAGCAAAAAAGGCTTATGGCTGAATAAGAATAGTAAAATAAAAATGAAATAAAAACACTAGGACCCTACATTGTGTTTTTAACTAAACCGGTGTACGAAAATGCATCTGTGTTTTTTGCTGCAAAACATGCAAGCTCTTATGATCGACTTGTCTGCAAGATAACACCTCTCAGTGACATCGAATAAGACAGCGCGAGGCTGAAAGATCTTGAAACTAAACTCTTCAAAGAATACAAGAGCACTTTTGTAGCAAAACTAAGTGGATTTAATTAAACAGAAACGAATCTGTTTATTTTTATGGAATATTACAAGGAAGGTAGTCTGCAGAATCTACTTGAAAAATCGTATTTCTTTTTGTCTGAAGAACGAATTTTAAACTTAATGTATTAGATCCTTGATGGTTACTATTCGATGTATTAAAAATAAAACAACCTTGGCGATTTAAAACCAGATAACATACTCCTTCGAAAAGGAAAACCACGAATATGTGCCTTTGGAATTAGTAAAAAAATCACTGGATCTGCTGATTTAAATGTACCCAATATAAATAACTAAAGTAAGCTAAAAGAGAGAGATTTTATCTATTAAATCATCAATATATTCAACAAAAATTAATAACCCACTCAAAATCCTGTTGTTTTGTTATAATTTTAGGTATTTTATAATTTAGATCTCCTCAACGATTATTAGGTTAGGAAGACACTCACAAAGCAGAGATTTATACTCTCGGAGTCATTTTCTACTATATGCTCTATGGATGCTATCCGATTTATGTATCTTCTATTCAGAGTGCTCCATAGGTATTCCAGGATTTAAAAAAATTAGGGCCAGAGAATGCTGTTAAATTTCCAGTGAGACCGGATGGAACCAAACCAACAAGTATGACTATCTAAGCCATTCGACGCATGCTGGAATATGCTGAAAATGATCGAATCAGTATTGAATAACTCATGCATCATTTGGCTTTCAAAAATATTCTCAAAAACCATTCCTAATCAGAGAATTAAACTTCCATAAGCAAACCAGAAACCAGATGCGCACCAAAAGTGTAAGAGAGAGAGAGAGATTGCTTTACAAGAATTCAAACAATTCTTGAAATTCTACTTTTATCTTATGAATTTCTCTCTCTCTCTAATTTCCTTTTCTTTTTTCTTTTGAGAATCTTTTTCTAATAGTTGATTTTTTGGAATAGGTATTTTCATTAGATATTTGAGTTATGCTAGAGTCTCAAGATGATAATTGAAGACATACGAAAAATGAATGAATATCTATTCATCGGCATGATAGGTTGCGACAATGATGTTATGTCTGATTTCTCTGTGAATCTAGTTTATTTCTTTCGTGGAAGTATCAAATTCTGCAAGCAAGCAATGAAAGCTTGCAAAAAACCATAAGATGGAATCCCTTTTGATTCTGCGTTCTTTGCAAGCAAAGGGTTCTTAGAATTATATACAAAGGTCATCAGCCTTAAAACCGAATCGAAGAATATCTTTAATGATTATTTGCTGGCCTTGCCACCTTTAGCACCTCAACATTCCTATAACAAGCATACTTTCAGTACAGGTGCAATCTTTTAGCGAATCAAAATGATCTTCGAAGGTTGCATCCAGCCATTCATAGAGGACATTCTTAAAACACAGTATTCGAAGGTGAAAGAGGTCTACCCGATTTATCTTTTCTTTAAGAAATTATTTTCTTGTAAGAACTTCAATCTGGAATAAGCGTCTGAAATCAGTTACAAGGAACTGAAATCAAAGAAATTAGATAGAATTATCATATGATGTCATCTTTGCAAAAAAAATTTTATTCGGTTCATGAAAAGAAATTTTTAAAAAAAATAAGAAAGTATAAATCCACAGTTAGTTCCCTTGTTTCTAAAGAGTTATCTATTTGGATGTATTTGTTATGTGAGAGAGGAAAAAAGAGAAAAAACATAACATAATAATAAATGAGTATGTTTGTAAAATACTATCATTTTTTGGTATGATAACATCAGGGAAATATTCAATTCTTCTTGTAAATAAAGGTGGGCTTTATTGTGAAGGAGAAAATCAATATTTTCCAATTAAAATATATTTAAAACAAATTTCTTGAGTTTCTTTTATACAATTCACACTTTTTTCACTACTAAAAGATCAGATTTCTTTGAAGTACATCTTTTTGGATGGCAACGCATTCCAGTTGAAAACAGGTCAGGTGTTTGTTAACCCTTCCTTGAAGAAAGTTGATAAATATATCATCAACATTGACAATTATCTGAGCAAAGGAGCAACTGGAAAGGTATATGAATGCATTGATTCTAAATCGCAGGTGAAATATGCCTGCAAAGTTGTCTAAAGGGATCAATACGTTGGAAACTAGCTGATTAAGCTATAGAAAGAAGCTGAAGTGATGCTAACTTCACAAGGTGAGTACGTTACGAAACTCTACTTTTTGATTACAGTGAGAATAACGTCTATTTCGTGACAGAGTTGTGCAATCAAGGTACTCTCGCTGAATACATAAAAGCCAACAGAAACAAACTCACTGAAATCGATATTATTTCGATATTCTACAAGAGTATTCTCCAAAATTGGATTCGAAATCAAAGAAGCCTAAGAAAAAAACTAGACTAATGAATTCGACATTACCCAGAGCTTGAAGTAGAGTCTCGTCGGCATCACAGGTGCTTCCCTCAGCTTGATAGCCTTCTGTTATGCCTTTCCAAACTGTAATAAATGAATCTGAAGTATTGCAATAAACTGCTAAAACACTTAAAATCAAAGAATACTAAGATTAATGACATACCATATAACGCAGAGTATATGAATAGCAGCATGTACACTTCGACTGCAACAAAGATTCAAATCGAAACAGATAGAGCAACCAAACAATTCTTCGATTTCATGGGAAAGATTGAACTCAAAATGGCAAGAATGAACGAGATTGCTCAAATGACGAAAGCGATCGAAGAAGCAACAGAAACCATAAGAAATATTTCTAAGAATACAGCGCAAGTCAGTGATGTACGAGAAGCACTTC
>Ga0302271_10001518_pt1 | contig 22125 bp, 11 predicted proteins | sample III_Bog_N1_1_FD_198767 | JGI IMG/M metagenome (GOLD analysis project Ga0302271, IMG submission 198767) | Peat permafrost microbial communities from Stordalen Mire near Abisko, Sweden - III_Bog_N1_1 | ecosystem: Environmental > Terrestrial > Soil > Wetlands > Peat | place: Sweden: Abisko... | reverse complement strand
CCATCATACATCCTCGTGTCAGTAGCTGCTGTTACACTCAATGGGGCTGGAGTGATAATACCCGGCAGAACAGAAGGGTTATACGTGATATCGTAGTTTGCTGTTACATCAATACCTAAGCCATTTTGAATGGCAAGACCCGAAGCAGTCATTATATGGGATGATCCGACATTGGCATTGTCGAATACCTGTGTGGGATTCGTTTTTACAATATCCCCCATAGCAAGTGGTTCTACTATTGGTGATCCGGTTGAACTTGTTGTCCCGTCATACAGCCTTGTCTCTGTTACTGCTGTTACGTTCAATGGGGCAACTGTTATCACTCCCGGCAAAGCAGAATGATTATAGGTGATAGCATAGTTTGTGGTGACATCAGCACCTAAGCCATTTTGAATGACAAGACCCGATGCGGTCATTACATGGGCATTACCAACAGTTGCATTATCAAATACCTGTACGGGAGATGTTTTTATATTATCCCCCATAGCAAGTGGTTCTACAACCGGCTGTCCGATTGAAATTACGGTACCATCATACTTCCTGATATCAGTTACTGCGGTTACGTTCAAGGGGGCAACCGTAATCACTCCCGGTGAAGCAGAATGACTATAGGTGACATCATAGTTTGTGGTAACATCAGCACCTAAGCCATTTTGAATGGTTAGGCCTGAAGCAGTCATCACATGGGCACTTCCTGCATTCGCATCATCAAACACCTGTATGGGATTCGTTTTTACAATATCACCCGATACGAATGTTCCGTGTGTTGGATTAACCGCTGAAGTAATTGTGCCATCATAGGGTTTTGTATCCGTTAATGCCGTTACGATTACCGGTGCCGGAGTGATATCCGCTGAAGCACTACTTCCTAATGGAGCCAGATATTTAATGGCAGCAGTACCTGACAAAGAATAACTGATTGTTACCGGTTTTCCAATACCGGCATTTGCATTATCATAAGAAGCGGTAGGAGTTAGGGTAACGTTGGCTACATCACCCGGAAGTACTCCGGATAACGTTCCCTTTGTAACGTATGAAACGGTAGTACCATCATACACCTTGGTGGGTGCTACCGTCGGAGAGGTTATAGTCAGTTGAATAGGTTTAACTATTCCTTTAACTATAAAATTTTGTGAAGGTCCACTCAAAGAAGAACAAACTACAATCCCTGAAACATCACCCAATGGTGCTGTGGAAGCAATTCGGATTTCAATTGTATCTTCCACGATCTCTGTCGCAGAAGGGGGGAGTGAAATAGTTGGCGTAAAATTAGTTGTTCCTTTTTTTCTGACCTCAAACCATGAAGGAGGCGTAATGTCTAAATTATCGGATAGCAATCCATTAATAATAAATGTCTGGAAAGGAGATGCAGTTTCAATAGTGGTTTTGAAACTGTCTAAAGGTTGTGGAAAAACGGGAAGGTTAATGGTGGGAGGTAGAGTTGTGAAAAACTGTTCCTGGCCATAAGATGTTCCAGCACTATTTGTTGCATAGGCCCTTACATAATAGCTGGTAGTTGCAGTGAGTCCGGTAATATCACTAAAAAACGAACCTGTGGTGTTAGCCGGTCCTTGTTCAGTTTTAGTAGGAAGGGCAACCGTTGGTGTTGATAGAGTACTCCAGACTACTCCATATTGTGTTGGATTTGGAATTCCTAAATCAGTGATATTGCCGTAAGCTCTTGCTTTGGTAATTCCTATTTTATCTATTAAGTCAGTTGTTAGTGTAGGTGGTACTCCGCCTGTGGTAAATGTTCGCACAACACCATACCCTGTCCCTGCCAAATTAGTTGCATATGCCCGAACGTAGTAGGTAGTATTTGGAATCAGGCCATTGAAATTATTATCCGTAAAATTACCTCCCAATGGCAGACCCAAAATATGCTTGTCGCCAAGAATTGTAGGATCAGGTAATCCGGTTGTGTTCCAACATATACCATATTCAGTAGCAGTTGGAGTTCCTAAATCTACTATATTCCCATTAACCACAGCCGTAGTTGGAGTAACATCTAATGGATTTACCACTGTTGTGGTTACAATTGGCAAAAGCAGTTCTACTTTTAAATTCACCGTACGCAATGCATTTAGACCTGTCAATGAGGGAAAAGCTGCATTTGTCATGATACAATAGACACTGTCAGCAGGGGTATTCTGAAAGGTAAACACTCCGTTAGACTCCTTGTAGTCGGTTCCTGCAACCAACTGAACACCAGGCTTCGTGTACCATTTATAAACAGTATTCTTAAGTATGCTGTTTATATCAGGCACCGAATACTGGTTGCCTAGGTCAACAATATCACCGTTTGCACTTAGATGATAAAGGTTCTGTGGAGAATAATTGTAAGAGGTATAAGTTGATTTAGGTTGTGGCAATGTACTAAAAACCATATCATTAGAAGAACAGTACAAAAGCGTTATAAGGGCATTATTACTTACATCCAACGAAGTAAGTTTATTTGAGGAACAATATAGTTTATTTAAAGATGTATTTTTGCTTACATCCAACGAATATATCTTGTTTGAGCTACAACTTAAATAGGTTAATGCCGGATTATTGCTTACATCCAACGTCGTTAGATTATTGAAGCCAACTGATAAACTATTTAAAAGAATATTGTTATTAATACTCAAGGTACTCAAACTGTTATATGCAACATCCAAGGATACCAAATCAGTACATTGGGATACATCAAGCAAGGTTAAGCTCTGCGAATTAATAGTTATAGCAGTGATACCTATTCCGTATATTTTAACAGTATTTCCTGCTACATATGCTGGAGATGCAGGTGTAACATAATCAGTTAGACTCGTTGAAGCTGTCTGGAGTATTTGTGTCCCATTACCCCAGTCAATATAGAAAGATCCGCTTGAATTGAATTGAAGAGAAATAGATAATGCGCCAGCGGATGATGATTTAAAAGTGAAAGAAGGAATTTCAGGCAATTGTGTCACAGTAATTATTTGATCTGCCACTCCGATAGCACTGACGATAACATTTGCGACACGTTTAGTTCCGGGATTTGCCTGAGCGGTAAATGTAACTGTTCCATTCCCGCTTCCGGAAACAGGATTGACAGTTAACCAGGCTGGATAGTTACTAACCGTCCAGGCAATATTAGATGTCACCGTCACGTCTTGTGTACTATTAGCTGCGGAGAAAAGGGTCACCTTAGTGGAAGACAGAGTTAACACCGGATCTAATCCCGGGTTGGTATTTTGTGCAAACGTAAAAGAGTCAATGCCCAATGACACCAACATCATAAGCAATAGAAAGCTTTTTATTTTCAATACATGGGATATATGTAGAAGCTTGTATTTTTTTGTCATTTCTTTTAATTTATCGAATTATTATTCGCTCTGTTACCATTTCCTTGTCTGTATAAGCTTTTGCAATATATACACCGGGGACTAAATTTGAGGTAGGAAATGTCGTTATGTCGTTTGCTTTATAAACCATTTTTTCAACAGCTACTCCATTCATAGTATACATCACCAATTCTCCGTTTTGATTGCTGCCATTTTGGATTACTAACGTACCGTTTGAATTGAAAATCTTAATAAGCGAGCTTACAACAGGGTTGTTGGTAGCCACTTCAGATTTGGTGATTATTTTAAATCGCTTTACCGGGGCAGGAGTTGAGACTGCATTAAAAGTATATTCAGATCCACTGGCTGTAATATCCGTTGTTATATTCTCCAATAAATCGACCAGGTATAACCCCGAATATCGCTTATTTGTGTTTTGGTGTATAAAACTAAGTTTGTAACTTGTATCCTGACCAGCGCTGAATCCAAGGAAAGTGCCGTTTATATCAGCAACAGCATCAATCTGAAAATCACCTGCCGTTTCCATGGCATATAGTTTGGGGGTTAGCATCGATCCCTGCATTTTGTATCCATCCCATCCGTTGTCAAAATTTTGCGTACAACCTGGATCAGTGAAAATCCACATGCAATCGGCAGAATGCGTTCCGGATAAATCAATACGGGTAGATATTTTATCCGAAGTTACCACTTCCTTTAATCCCGGAGCACGTTGCAACTCTTTATTGTTCATTGTAGATCCCAGATAGGGGATTGTAAGTAACCCACTTGTCGTAGCTAAGTTTTTTACTAAAAATCCTTGCATGCTTGGTATTTGAGCCGGCACTCCATTCGAACCGGCTGTACCCGGAGTAGAAACAACATATTGACCGGGTGATGTAGTGGTACCGGTACTGGAGGATGCACTATTGTTAAACCAGTCATTATAGGTTCCAGTATTGTACAGGTAAATGGAATGCTCCGTATTGGCATCAAATGCAATTGTAGTAATGTCAATGGCTGCGGTATACGGATTGCTGAAAATATGCTGACCGGGGTATTTAGCTCCCGGTAGATAATTCAATGTCTTATTAAAATCATCGTTATTCAATTCTCCGGTGAAAACGTATGTTTTGGGATTCTGTTGTACTATTTCATAGCCGGTACCTGTTGTTAAAGACATGGTTGTACTTAGAGCTGTCCAAAGGCCTAAAACATCCGTAGAAGATTCTTTATATTCCCGTACAATACAACTTCCGAAAGTGCTATTGCCAAACAAAAGCGATTTTACCGGAATACCAAAATATTGCCAACTGTATCTACTTCCACTGTCCTGGTTCAAATCCCAGCTGGCTTTGGAATACATTTCAACTGTAGCTAACGGAGTGCCGCTTCCAAAAGTAAGTGTTCCATTGGAACTTATACCATCCGATTTAATCACTAAGCCGGCTTCTGCTGCATTATTCGTCAAAACTCCACTCACATTGAGTGCATGCGCCGGATTAACCGTAAGCTTCCTACCAGCTTGAATGGTCAGGTTATTGCATACCCAGTTTCCATTCGAAGAATTGTTTGCAATGGTGCATGCCCCATCAATGATAGGGCTGTCACCAGGTACAACTCCCGGCAATTCACCTACATTCCATCTAGGAACATCATTCCAATTCCCGGTACCTGTAAATTTAGGCACATTCGAGAAGCTTGATACGGTAGACAAAACAGTTGATCCCCCTTCCACATAATACCCGCAATAATAAATAGTCGTGCTTTTTGTTAATCCGGTCATATTGACAGTAAATGTCCCTCCTGTGAAACCGCCTTCAGGAGTTCTATGATCCGTTTCGGTCACTACTGGTGAAGTGCTCCACACAATACCACGCTCAGTGAGAGAAGCACCAGCAGGCGAAATCGTTGCACCCAGGATTGCAGTTGTCAGTTTCACATTTGTTGCAGCATTAGCAACTATAGAAGTAGCAGCATTAATATTAGTAAAATTCAATACCAGTAAACCAAGTATAAATATTACTTTAAGAAGGGTGAATTTTAATAAAGAGGAATGAATAGTATATTTTTTCATATCAGTTCGAATTCTGTAAATTAACTTTTTATTAAGCCTGTATTGGTTTTATTAGTCCGGCGAAGTGCTTTTCCCTGAACCTGAAGGGCTATAGGACAGAACGACGCCACACAATTTCATATCACATGTTCCAAATTTACATCAATGCCGTTTGAATGTTTTAAAAGGTCTGGAACAATGATTTGGTTACGAAGTTGGAATTATTTCATGTTGAATTTCAACGAATTTGCCCAAGTATCCTCTTTCATTCGTTGAAATTTGTGTAAGAAAACAAGGGTCTATTTCTGATCGATTGATAATCAAACTGTACATTGTCATGCCGGTTAAGTTGAATCCTATGGATTCCGGTTATAGGAAGGGAGTGGTTATTCAGACTTCTGAATTTTCAAATGCCATCATTCAACAAATATCACGAAATAACCTTCGCATTTTTCTACGGTTTTCAATCGATACAGGAAAATAAACCATGCTTCTTGAAAAATATCAGGTTTTAACAGGATCTTCGCTTTATTCGACGACAATACTTTTCTAATTTTTTTATACTAATTAGATTATACTACATGCGAAATTAATAATTATTTTCAGATTACTCACATCACCGAAAGCCGCACTATATACTACATTTATTGTATTTTTTACTACACACAAGTCGTTTCTTTCTAATAGCATCTTTTGTTTAGCATTTAACTTTAATTTAGGTCTTAAAAGGAAGACCCGATTAACACTGACTGACTGCCTAAAAAGTGGATTTTTATAAATTCAAGCATCAAGTTAAGTCTAATAAAATAAAAAGAAATAAATAAGATAAATAAATAAAAATAACATTACAGTAAATTACTTTTAATGAATAATATAACACGTGTTTTATATGTTATAAACCAGCATTATAATCAGGGATATGATCGTTTCCATTCCAACAAAACATAAATTAAGTCCCTGCATATCCAACTATGCAGCCTTATTCAATTCCAAACACACATGCATCCAATAAGCCTGCAACCATTTTTCGTCACTTTCAAAATCAATATAGAATTAACTTACTGTTGTTTATAAAATCAGATTGTAGCATTTAAAACGACAACTAACAATAATCTCTGAAGCAAATACAAGTTAATTTTAATATATATTTATTTAATTACTTCAACCAATCACCCAAAATAATTTCATAAAATCGTATATTTTACATATATTTAACTTTTCAATTCTGTTTTCATACATGTATATTAACACTTAGTGGAATTAAAAAAGCAATTTATTAAAGAAAGAGCAATTTAACCAACAAGCATGCACGCAATACTCAAATTATATACAGGCTCACTATCAATTTTCAATACGCCAATATTCACTCCCGTGAAAATATAAAAATACTGCTTCTTGAATCAAAAGACTTTACCGGAATTGTGTTCGAAGATGAATCTATTTTCTTGAATAAAATAAAGAAAACTGATGTAATAGCATCAGCTTCGTCACTCTTGCAAATATACCATTCAGTGCATCTAGTGGAAAGACCGGAACAAATTTTATTTATACGTTCACATGTTACATTTGATAGTAGTAATCACCCTTTAATGAGTAAGGAAATAAATTGAACACAAAAACTTTTTAATTCAACACCGGAAGGAACTTAAATTGATTCAGGATCAAAACGCAATTTGTACAAATAAAAAAATCCTGCCTTATTTTGAAAATCCGGTATTTATTCCGGTTTTTTCTGCATCATCCAAACAACGAATCAAAGATTTTTTTCCCCATCACCAGGTCATACTTCATAGGGGGTTGATAGGGGGTTGCCTGAGGGTTCAATGAGGGTTCAATGAGGGTTCAATGAGGGTTCAATGAGGCCAGCCCCTCCAAACCCCCTGCCAACCCTCAGGCAACCCTCTGCCAACCCTCTGCCAACCCCCTCTGATTTCACTTTTTATCTAAAAAAGGAATTTAAAAAATCCATCTGATTAAAATAAAAAAAAATCCTACACAAGACACACGCTCATGTAGGATTTGACAAACAAACGACAAACTAGTTAAGGTTAAATACGAAAAAAAATGAATTGTTTGAATAAACTAACGCAAAAAACAATTTCTGACTAAAGGCAGTCGACTATGGTGAAATTTTTAAAAAACATTTTGTCTGACCGATCTGTTTCGTATTTATAAAACAGGTCGTACATCTACTATTCCTTTCCTACGGAAAATTCATTCAATTCAACGGAGAAAACGGAGAAAAACATACTGTCTCTCTGATATTTTCAAATTCCTTGAACTGATTTGCACACAGATAATAACTTTTGGTACCTGCTGGGACATACAGGATACAGGTTGTTTTATCAACATTATAAAATAGGTCTAAACCCAGCTTTACATCTAAATCCAAAGAAGATTGCAAATAAATCGATTGTAAGCCAGTGCAATTTGAAAACGCACGATACCCAATATCGGTTACAGAACCCGGTATAATGATGGAAGATAAACCAATGCAATTCTCAAATGCCAAACACCCGATAGTTCTTAAAGACGGCGAAAAATCAATTGAAGATAATCCCCTGCACTGTGAAAACGCTTCGATACCGATAGAAGAAACGGTTTCAGGAAGTGTGTAACTCCCTTTTGCTGTAACAGGACAGTGAATTAAATTCTTGATTTGCTTATCGAACAACACCAATGCGAAAGCAGAGTATTCAATTTTAACTGATTCCAACGAGAAATAACGCCCACCTAACAAACCGGTGGTATTTTTAAAATAACTGTTATTATTGGGATAACTGTTTGTAAACATACATAAAAACATAAAACAAAATTCATATTGAAATCCAGTATCCCTTGATGCAACCAGTATTGAGAAGACGATACAACCCATGACTTAAAATACACTCTCATCATAAACGATATTGTCAGCAAAATTATATCCTAAAGCCAAAAATAATGGTTCAAAATGTACATCATTTGAATCAAAAAGTAAAAAATAAGCACCAAAAGATAAATAATCCTGACAAAAGATAAACAAACACAGGATATATAAATCAATATTTTTTTATCTTTGCTGAATTAATTTCAGCCATGATTCGGACGATTCTATTATTATCCCCTGTTTTCATTTCCCTTTTTTGGGCAATAGTCCTTGGAAGCAACAAGAAGCATCACAGCATCCCTGGTGTGTTTTTAAGCAAGTTCATGGTGCTGGCGCTTGTTTGTTTCATCACTCATTTCCTCTATTTCGCCCCTCTTCATCAGGCCTATATCTATTTCGATTTCATCTATCAATATGCCGGAAGTTTATTATTGCCGGTCTATTATATTTATTTCCGTTTGTTAACGATAGACGAAAAATATTCCCTGAAAAAGCACATCCTCTTTCTGGCAATACCAGCAGCACTGGCAACCATTTACTGCGTTGCAGCCCTACTAGCACCATCCAATGAATATAAAACCTGGCTGTTTAATGAAAACGCCTACCCCAACTCACCTTACATTCATTTTTTAAGTGTCATGCGCTCGATCCTGAGAATCCAGTTTCTTCTACAGGTAGTTTTAACAGTTATTGCAAATTTCATGTTGATTCGCAAATACAGCAGCAGGGCAGAACAATTTTATTCGGACCTAAATGATGGAAAATACAACAATGCCAACATGCTGAACTATTCCATTATCATTATCTGCAGTATTTCGTTTCTGGCTGTCGCTTTAGGACGGCATTTATTAATGCCGAAACAAACAATCATTTACATGGTTTGGTCGATTTCAACGGTAATGATGTATCTGATCGGATATATGGGTTTCAAACAAAAACCGATCAATCCCACCTTTGATCCGATACTGTTGGATCACAACCCTGCCACGGAGGAAAGTTCAATTACTGGAAGCCGGTCTAAGATAATACAAAGCATGCTGGAGTTGTTTGAAGAGAAAAAAATCTACCTCAACAACCAGCTGAACATAATGGACATTGTAACGGAAGTTGGGACCAACCGTACGTATATTTCATCGATCATAAATCAGAAGTATCATCAAAATTTTTGCAGCTTTGTAAATGGCTACCGGGTAGAAGAATTAAAAAAGCATATCCTTGAAAACCCCGATTTCAACAATGATATACTGGCACAGCTATGTGGATTTGGTTCGGAAATATCCATGAAACGGGCAGTTCAGGCTAAAACCGGGATGTCGGTAAATGAATATAAGGCACTTATCAGGAATAAACCACAGTCGAATCAAGACCTTTACATACCAGCCTATAATGACATCACCGGTCAAAGAAAATGAATCTTTCACATATTCCATACTATCATCTGAGTCTGTTCTGGCAAAAGAATCTTAACAAACAGTTGAAATGCAATCCCTGATTCATCATGAATAATACCCGGCATAAACATGCAACATACCTGGACGCGTTTTAAGAAGTATACAATCTTTAGAACAGAAGGAATGCCTTTCATGGGGAAGATACTGCAAACAACCTTAGAATACTTTTATCATGCAGCAGATTATCAATAACATAGATATAACCATCAGGTTGCTGAATTAACAAGAAGAGCGGTAATTCGTGGAACCAGCCAACCACTCAACTACCACTTAGAACAGATGCAGCCCGGACATTTATCAAAAAAATATATGCCGGGCTGCTTGTAATAACAGATTAATTGCCCAACTGAATCCTGTACTCCGAAGGGGTAGTACCAAATTTTTGTTTAAAGCAACGGCTAAAATAGCGCGGATCTTCAATGCCCACTTTGTAGGAGATCTCGGCAACAGTCAGTTGCGTATCGCGCATATATTCCGCAGCACGCTCAAAACGAATTTCACGGACAAATTCTACCGGGGAGAAACCCGTCAAACTCTTTAGTTTATTAAAGAACACGGTACGGCTCATATTCAATTTAGAAGCCAGCAAGTCAATATTTAAATCAAAATTCTCCAGATTATCATTCATAAGCACAACTAAAGACTGCATAAACTGGTCTTCCTGTGATTTAATCTCCAACGGTGGCAGGTTGTAATCCGGTTTTGCTGAAATGTATTGCGAACGGTAATAGTGTTGTAAATGGAGACGTTGAGCCATGAGGTTTTCGATACGTGCATGAAGGAATTCTGAACTGAAAGGCTTTGTGATGTAGTCATCGGCACCTGCCTTCATCCCGGCAACCTTACTTTCCATATCCGTTACAGCAGTCAGGAGTATGACCGGGATATGGGATGTCCGGGCATCATTCTTCACCTTGACAGTCAGTTCCAGCCCATCCATTTCAGGCATTAACAAATCAGCAATGATAAAGTCAGGCATGACCTGTTGGATCTTATCCCAGCCTACCAAACCGTTTTCTGCTTCTGCCACCCGATACGTTTTTTTCAGGCTCTTCTTTAAGAAATGCCGAAGCTCATCATTATCTTCCACAATCAGGATTAATGGATTTACCTTGATATGATCTGATTTTTCAACATCAGCAATCGTTTCATTTTCCACAGATTCTTTCAACGGGATTTTCTGATCGGAAAGGATAATATCTACATCCCCATCATAATGGTTGGTACCCAGTTTAAACTCTATTTCAAAGGTAGAACCTTTGCCCACCGTACTGGCAACACGGATAGCACCATGATGCAGATCGACTAATTTTTTTACCAGGTCTAATCCAATGCCGGTACTCTTTTGGGCAATATTACGCAGGGTGGAAATGCTGAAAAAACGATCGAATATGAAATTGATTTTTTCCTGTGCAATACCAATCCCTTCATCAATAACTGACAGGACCGCCAGATTTTGTTTTATCTCTGTCTTAACCGTGATATTCTTTCCTGATGCAGTAAACTTAAAAGCATTGGAAAGCAGATTTGTAACGATCGATTCATACCGTTCGGGATCTACCCATATTTTAATATCTTTTGATTCGTCTATAAAATGGAATCCTATGTTTTTAGTATGGGCAATTTCCAGGAAGTTGCTGCTGCATACACGGGTGAATTCAGCAAAATTGATTTCCTCCACGGTTAATCTCATTTTATTGTTCTGAATCTTACGGAAATCAAGGATCTGGTTTATCAGTCCCATAACCCGGTCAAGGTTACGCCTTACAAGCACAAGTTGTTCTTTAATAGAAGGATCGAGGTCTTCCTGCAGGATATTGTCCACCGGAAGTGAGATCAATGTAAGCGGTGTACGCAATTCGTGTGAGATGTCTGTAAAAAACCGCAACTTCATATCGGTCATCTGTTTTTCGAGATGCACGTTGTTTTTCAACTTGAAAATAGTCAGAAAGATATACAGGGTGGCTAAAAACAATAAAATCACCAGGATCACATACAGGAATTTGGCAAAGCCTGATTGCCAGAACGACGGAAGGATCACAATTTCAATCTGCCGCTCATTCTGTAGCCATACACCTTCACTATCTGTAGATTTCACATGAAAAGTATATGTGCCCGGAGGAAGCGCGGTATAGGTAGCAAAATGCTTTGTCTGTACATTGTTCCAGTCGGGGTCAAAGCCTTCAAGCCTGTAGGCATATTGGATCTTTTCGGGAGCACGCATATCCAGGGTCGCAAATTCAATGGTAAAAACATTTTGCTTGCTACCAAACTCTATTTTGGAGGATTTATCCAGTTGGGTCTGAAGTATGGAACCCTCTCCGATCTCCACTTCCTTATTAAAGAGCATTAACCGGGTAAATACGAGTGGAGCATTAATAATACGGCGTTTGACGGCTTCCGGCTTAAAGGAATAAAAACCTGACTTAGAACCTGCACAGATTTCACCCGAATGGAGCAAACAAGCAGATGCCTCCGAAAACTCAACATTCTCCAGTTCATTCCCTTTCCCAAATGCTTCAATCTTTGCCGTTTTCTTATTGAACTTCACAATGGAGTTTTCGGTTGTCAACCATAGGTTGCCTTGTTTATCATCAATAATGGTGTAGACCACATTATTGGGCATTCCCTTATCCCTGTTGAACACTTCAAATTCAAACTGCTTCTTATCTTCAAACTTCGTCTTCAGCCGGCTTAACCCGCCACCAAAGGTACCAAACCACATCCCTGCATTTTCATCCTCAAAGATGCAGTGCACATCATTCGCCCCCAAACTGTTCAGTTTATCTTCATTGCGATGATAATAGCGGTATTTTATATCTTTCGGGTTTTTAAAATTTGCATTAAACACCACAAATCCCTCGGTTGTTGCTACCCAGATATGCTGTTTGGAATCTGCAAAAACCTGACGTACCTTTGAACAATTGATTTCCGGAAATCCAGACAGAACATTTTTAGCATGCAGAAACCTGATTTTTCCGTTCTGTTCATCAATCAGGTGTAATCCACCGCCATAACTACCTGCCCATATTCTGCCGTTTTTATCCTGAATAACGGAATAAAAATCATTATTGCCCGGTGAATAAATATCTTCCGGGTTATGTACAAAATTCTCAATGTGAAACGTATTTTTCGAACCCTGAGGTTTTAGACGGAACAAACCCTGCTTCTTGGTTGCAAACCAGATGTATCCGTCTTTATCCTCGCAAAAATTATATACGAGTACTTCCAGGTTACCGCCCGGGATAATCTTACCATCGCTGCTTAAGGATCCTATCTCTTTTTTGTTCTGGTCAAAAACATGTACCATCCCATCTTTAGACGCTACCCACAAGCGCCTCTGGCTATCTTCAAATATCGCCCTGATTTCATTCGAAATGCTGTATACCGAATGATTCTGAAACAGATAATGATTAAAATAATCGGGAAGGAAAGTGCATTTAAAAAGTCCGTTTCCACGGTTGGTACTGATCCACAAAACACCCTGCGAATCGGACAAGACATGGTTTACCCCATATGAAAATACGGTGTTTATATCTTCGTTATATGCATTGTAAAACGGAACCAACCGGTTATTAGCCCTGTCAAACCACGAAAAAAAGCCATAATAGGGTTGTACCCACAGCAAGTCTTTCTCATCTTCAAAAATCAGGAAGTTTGGATTCGTCACCTGCCCTTCATTCAGGTTCGACCCGATACAGGCAATTTTATTCGTCTGAGACGAGAAATGCAGCACACCGGGGGATTTAATCCCAAGCCATGCATCACCGGCCCTATCAATGTACACATTCTGAATATCGTTGGTAGGCATGACCGGATATTTCTCTTTCGAGAACTGTTGCAGTTGTTCATGAAGGACATCGTAGGTAAAAAATCCCCTGCCCTGGGTAGCAAATAAGAAATAGTTGGGATTAAAATTAGCCAGGTTCGTAACAACCACTTTGTCGGGCAAATCAATTGTCTTAAAAGACCGGGTTCTTTTTTCATACTGGTAAATCTTGCCAGCACTCCCAAACATAATGCGTTTAGTATTCTCTATGAAAGAATAGAAAGGTTGTTTATCAAAATAGAGCACCGTTTTTCCTGACGCTTCCATGCAACTTAATCCGCTTTGAGTAAGAAACCATGTATTATGTTCTTTATCCTGAAAAACTCCTTTGACGATATTGTCCGGAAGCGTGCGGGTGGCTTTATCATAATGACTGGCACTCAGGCTGCCTGTCTTCTCGTCCATAATGACCTTATAACACCCGTTATCGAAAGTAGCAAGCCAGATAACCCCGGAAGGAAGTATGTAAATTTCACGGATCTTATCGTTTACAGGTGTTCCGTTCGCATTTTTAATCCGTATCAGTTCTTCGGTGGATTGATCCAGCAGGTATACTATTTCATCGTATGTTCTCACCCAGATATGACCCCGGCTATCTTCTTTGACATCAAGGATCCGGTTGCTCAATACGGACATCCGGTTATCAGGCTTTGAGTTGTACAGGGTAAAATTGCTGCCATCGAATTTATTCAATCCATCACGGGTACCAAACCAAAGATACCCCTTGTGATCCTTCATCATAGCCGTAATGCTATTTTGGGACAAGCCGTTATCAGAAGTAAAATGGGAAAAGGAAAAATGATATTGTGCAGATGATGAAAATGCAGACAGCAGAACACTGAGAAGCAGGAACAATTTTTTCATGTCGTTGTTTAAAAGAAAAAAGGTGTAATCCATTGCAAAAATAAGAAATAGATGGTGTAAATCGACATAATTTCATGGAAATATAAATTTTCAGTCAAAAATTACACAGTTTCAATTTAATTATCCACACAAATCTATTTCATTAAACCTATATTTGTATCGTTAATACAAACAATTTTACTAACTATTAAAACAATACTCGTATGAAAAAAACATTACTACTTACCGCTTTTGCATTTATTGCCATCCTTGGAGCTAATGCTCAAAAAACTGTTTGGAATTTGGGAGGTGATCCAACTGTAGCAACGAATGGCTCTGCCGCTTGGGCTATTAATACAGGATTAGCAAATGGAAGTTCAACTACTTATGGGGGAACGGAAACCATTAACGGGCTTACAATTACCACAGGCATGATAAGTACGACATCTCTATGTGGCATTGTATCAGCATCGCCTAAAAGTTATACATCACCTACAACTAGTATAGCTTACGTTTTTGCTAATAAATTCTTATTGAATGGAGCGGGATATTCCGGTGGTGCCAATACCGATGCAACTCCTTTAGTATTTATGCCTACACAAAAGTATGCTAGTTTTAATGTAAGCGGCAATAGTACTATTTACATGATTGGAGTTACAGGTTCAAATGGCAGTGCCAGAAATGCATTTGTTACTGATGGTACGAAACTTATTGGAACTGTCAATTTTCCTTCATCCAATGCTGACTTATTTGAAGGTACTATTAATTACACAGGACCCGCTACCAAATTATATTTGTTTTTTAACGCATCTATAGCTTTAAATTATCTTTCAGCAACAAGTGTCGTTTTAACCGGAGTTAATCAGGTTCTTACAGACAAAGGAGTAACCTTTAACGGTACAGAAATTTTAAATAAAAACGGCTTGTCCCTTGAAGTGTATAGTGTATTAGGCAAAAAAGTAGCTAGTTCAACAACTTCCATACCTACAGCTAACTTTCAAAAAGGAGTATATATCGTTCGGGTTTCCGGAATGAATGACTCATTGAAGATCTGCATTTAATATTATTTCGCATATCGTTAAAAAAAGGACATTGCCATGGCAATGTCCTTTTTTTATTCTGATTCCTGGCTATATTACAACAAACCATTGCATGCATAGAATTAATCCACACGTAGATCAAAGAAAAAACTACACATAAGCGAACCACATAAACAATACAGCCAACCTGTTTATTGAGTCGATACGCGGGGTTTTACACAGGAAATTGATCCACTATGCCATTCAAGCAAAAAGATGCGGTAAAAAGCCTTAAAATGATTTGTATTATTGATTCTGATACGCCATTTCAACCAGTTATCAGAACAAACAGACACAGAATATATGTTAAGGCATTTTGACTTGGATATGAAGCATAAAACAAAACTCTTTTGTGTCCTGCGTACAACAAAAGCTTTTGCTTAAAAAAGAAGCGTGTCATCATCCCGACGACACGCTTCAACACGAAAAAACAATTTTCTTATCAAACTATTATTCAAATAAACTCTATAGTGAGATCTTCAAATAGCAGCTGTATTCACATAATCACGACTGAGATTGTCCGATAATATATGTTTCTACAGTTGAATTTAAGAATAATTCTCGCTGTAAATATAACTAGTATTTTCAGTGAAGATGTGCAATATTAGACGTAAAAAGGAGATTATTTGACAATGATAAAAATATAGGTAAATAATGCCGTGATTGGATCTGGTACTTGAATAAAAAGTTCAAACGCCTGTTTCCATGCCAGTATTCAATTTCAATCTTCTGAACTGTATAACTGGAGAAATCACTTATACTCATGTGCTGAAGGATATTGTCAACACATTTGCTCATTTACGTTTGGAAGTTATTTTCATCTTTCCTTTATTCCCGATTCCGGTAGAAGAAACCTGCAGCCTTTCATACTCAAGGCTTGCCAGAATAAACGGTCCTACTCCTTTTAAGTCATTTGATACAATCTTCCCTGCATCACCACCATTCAGGTAATAATCGACAGTACCGTTGCGGGATGGATTCGATGATGGGCCTAATCCGGCTGAACTGCATATCCGGTTCAACGATATATTTCCGGATACATCTTCGGTAATAAAATTCGTGATCAGCCCCTTATATGCTTTCTTTCCTGTAGCCAGGTAATCAGCTTTTGAAATAAGTCCCAATCGTACTGCTTTCAGGATAGCATACGTAAACATGCTGGAAGCGGAAGCTTCAATGTAATTGGCTGTGCCGTTCGATACAAGGGTCTTATCATACCGCATCAATTGATACCAGCACCCGGTAGCAGGATCCTGCCAACGCTTGATACCTGCAGCTACCTGGTTCAGTATATCGACCAGATCCTGCCTTTTCGCATAATTGGCAGGGAGTATTTCCAGCACATCCACCAGAGCAGCAGCATACCACCCTAACCCGCGTGCCCAGAATTCAGGAGAACACCCTTTAAATGGATCGGACTGCTTTGCCCAGAACGAATTAGCATCAGCGGGTGTATCAGACCAGGCATGATAGTTTAGCTGATAGGTGGCATCGTATGTCTTTGAATGAATAAGGGTAAATTGTTTGACTACATCGTCCAGTTGGTTACCGGCATTGAATTTAACATCATACAAAGCATAAAAACGGGATGCCATGTATAGCCCATCCAGCCACATCTGATCCGGATATGAGTTTTTATGCCAGAGACCTCCTTCAGTTGTCCGTGGGTGTTTCAGCAACTGCTTACGCAAAGTATCCAACGCGATCTTATACTGGTTAGAACCATCTTTTTTATAAATATCCATCAAACACATGCCCGGATTGATATTGTCAAGTGTATAATCGGTAAATTTATACCTGGTGCCAATCTTGCCACTGGAGTTTATTGTCGCCTTGGCAAAATTCAAGGCATAACAGTAGTAATTATCTCCCCCATACTGGTCGTATACTTTCAGTACCGATTCAACAAACAATCCGGTAGGATAATCCCATACTGTTTGTGCTCCGCTACGTGCCATTTGAGATTGTGCCATGCGTTGGGAATAAGGTATTGAACTGCCGGCATAGCAGGTTATTTCAACTGCCAGAAACAACATTATGGAAACTAAAAATTTGTACCGATTCATAGTGATTTTGTTATATTATAAGTAAGAGTTTAATTTTCGTGCTGAACATGTTTTAAAATCCATATTTGGCAAGTACACTAACAAGATTGTTTATCATTATTGTACTGGCTCTATTCCATGCATTTTCACCGATTAAATGGGTTTTTCTGCATGAACAGATTACAGTATATCATACTAAGAAAGGTGGAAAAACCACCTTTCTTACCTATATAATCAGTATCAGTCACCGTTTTATACGAATCAACCCAACTAATTGTATGCTCTATAGGACTGCCAAAAACATTTCTTGTACTTATTTCAGCCCTACAATCTTATACTTTTCAATGGAAGCCGGCAATTGTATGTTCTGCGATTTACCCACAATCTTCACTGCTTCCGGAAGGTTTTCCGGATAGATAAACCCTTTCAGGTCAAAGTTCTTCACGTTCTGCAGGGTCAATGCAGGACCTGTTTGTTGTATGATATGCACATTCTTGAATTTAATGCCATCCGATTCACAAATAACTGCCCCGTATTGCGATGTAATAATCGCATTCTCAACATTAATGTTGGAGATATTCATTTCCGGAAGCCCGTTAAAGAACATAGCTCTCCGTGCATTCCGGGATACGATATTTGAAACATAGATATTCCTGAACGAAGGTGTTTCCTTTGTAACAGGTGGATTTTGGACTTCAACGGGAGTTGTATCCCCATCATCCAATGATTCTGAGGCTGATTTCCCCGTATAATACAAATCAAACAGGAATGAATCGGTAGTTATATCAAACATATAAATATCACTGATATAGATATTTTCAACCAGTCCACCACGTCCACGGTTACTCTTGAAACGAAGTCCTACATCAGTGCCTAAGAACTGGCAATTCCGTACAGAGATATTCCGTACTCCACCCGACATCTCACTTCCTACTACAAATCCACCATGGCCTTTAAAAACCTTGCAATTATCGACAATGATGTTTTCAGCAGGTCTTGCACGTCGACGACCTTCTTCATCTTTCCCAGACTTAATGCAGATAGCATCATCCCCTACATCAAACAGGGTTTTCACGATCAGCACATTTTTACAGGATTCCACATCAATGCCGTCACCATTCTGAGCATAGCTGGGATTACGAACAATGATGTTGTCGATGATCAGGTTGGTACACAGCAAGGGATGGATATTCCAACTGGGTGAATTCTCGAATAAAACACCCTGCAGCAATATATTTTTACATTCAATGAAATTAATCAGGGCAGGACGCAGAAAATCACGCACTTCCAACCAGGAAGAATCGGTCATTTTGCCACGGGGAACATTTGAATCACTGATGGATTCCCCTTTCAAGGAACCTTTTGATGGGAACCAATAGGTAGGGTCTTTCAATACGCCACCCGATTTAACAACATTCTTCCAGTAAATATCAGTTACTTTTGCCCGTTTAAGAGGGCGCCATGCTTCTCCTGAACCGTTTATCGAACCTTCCCCGGTGATAGCTACGTTCACGGCATTCCTTGCCGATATAGGCGACTGGCACCGGCGGGTTTCCAATCCTTCGAAAATGGTATTTACCAACGGATACAATGCGAAATCAGGGGAAAACAGGATTAAGGCTCCTTTCTCCAGATGCAGGTTGATATTCGACACCAGTTCAATCGGGCCGGTAAACCAGACACCTGCAGGAACAGTCAATTGGCCACCTCCTTTAATTGCCAGGGCTGCAATCGCTTTCCTGAATGCGTCTGTATTGAGAGTATACCCATTACCCAACCCTCCATATTCAGTTACTGAAACTACATTATTTTTAAAAACAGGCGCTTCTACTTTGGGCATTGCAAAAGGCAAATTGGTGTAGAGATAATCATAGTTATTGGCTGCCTTCAGGGCAGAATAACTGATAATCAAGACTATTATACCTGTCAGTTTTGTCTTTTTGTTTAGTAAATACATTTTACGACTTAATTATGAAGGGGTTGAGAAATTATAATAGGTTACAACACACTTACTGTCAATCTAAGATTTTTTTTAATATATCAGCGACAGATACTCTAAAAATATCTGTCACTGATGTAGTTTATATTACCACCTTAAATCACCGGCTACCCCTTTTCCTTTGAAAGAGCTATCTTTCAGGGTAAAGTTACCATTGACAGGATCAACCCAGAGTGCTGTGGAGGCACCTGAATAGAAAGTCATCGGTGTCTTGATAGAAGAACTTGTTGCACCAATTGGAATTGGGTCATCAACATAATCGGAGGTATAATAGCTTCCTGTATTTGTTACCGTTGTCCCTGCAACAAACCTCATTCCGTTAGCACCTAAGGCACCACCTGTTGAACCGAAAATACAATTTTTGATCGTTACTCCACCTCCAGCTTTAAATGCTGCAGTATTCAAATCCATCAAATACCGTGCGGACGCTGGATCCTGCATACCCTGGTTGATTGTACAGTTCGTAACATTAATGGAACTGATCGTTTGACCGGTTCTGAGTATCAAGGAACCTTTAAAGTTATACACCGAACTGTTTGTGAAATAGATATTATTGACAAGATCAGCGCTGTTTGAGTTCACAATGGCATAAGTGCTAGCATATCCGATTTCATTAATTACACAGCCGTTAAAACGTAGCGTATCTATAACCTGGTTTTTGCCGCCTTGCAGACGCATAGGGGTATTTCCGTAATTATGCAAGTTGCAATTGGTAAAGGATAATGATTTTACAGTTGTCAGCAGGTTGTTATTAAACAAATACCCAATCTTGGTCGAAGAAGCATTATTATCGCAATACCCGGTGAAATCGATATTTTCAAATTTCACATAATTGATACTGGAACCATCTACAAATCCTAAAGCACTCGATGTAGTGGTTGCACCTGATGCCATACAGATCACAGGACGACTTGTTGCAGACAAGCCTCTCACTTTCACATCTCTTCCAAGACGATATGTTGCTGTTCCAATAGAAAATACTGCTCCCTGAGCCAATACGATCACCTGACCGGCAGTAGCATTATTTAACGCCCCGACAAGATCACCTCCTGAAGCAAGTATAATATCCCCTTCAATCAACCCTGATGTGGTACCACGATTAATCGTTTTATTGTAAATCTTCACACTCCATGTCGAATTAGCAAGGCCTGCAACGATCTTTTCACCTGCTTTCGCTTCGGCAGCAGTAATCTGTACAGAATCCCTGGTATTACCATCACCCGACAGAAGGATCAGGTGCGATACATTCGAACCCGGTGTCCATTTAATATCCAATGTATTAACATTGGTCATATAGGCACTGTAAACGACTCCGGTATTATTGCTGGTTCCATACCCCAGGAATAAATTTTCCTTCGGGGTTTTAAAGGAATAAGTGCCATCCGAAAACTTATTATTAAACTTTGAGTTTTTGGCAGTATCAAGGGCATTTGTCCTGATTCGGGCATAAAAGGTCGTTTCTCCGGCTAATTCCTTTGTGTACGATAGCTTGGTCGTAGTTGTATCAACCAGTTTCTTGGAAAACAAACTATCGGTGCTAATCTGCAAGGTATACGACTTTGCACTGTCCACAGGCGCCCATGAAATGGTAGCTACCGTTTTATTTACAGAGGCATTGAAATTAATCGGCCTGAATAAATGTGGCAGACTCAACAGGTCAATATCTTCCTTGCAGGAGGTAAACGCCCCAACTGCAACGATGACAGCGAAGAATGCCATAATGGATATATTCTTTATTTTTTTCATTCTTGTATGTGTTTTATGAGTTCTACTTGATTGATTAATAGCCATAATCATTGGTCAGCTTGCCATTACTGGTCGTGATAATCTGGCTCATAATAGGCAATAGCTGACGTTTATCCGGATTGTTAAAGTACATGTGGCTGATAAACCCATCACTCAGATACATTTCTATATTGGGTGCTGTACCTGTCGTGGCCTGCGTCCAGCTTTTCTTTGTCCATCCACCTGTTGGGTCAGTGACTGTCTTATCATCATTCTCACCACGCTGTAATCCATAAATGACCAATACACGTTCACCAGTTGTTATCGTATTATCCACGGTCCATTTATAACAAATAGAAGCTGGTACAGTGGCGTAATTACCTGTTGCATCCCGTAACGCCCTAAGGTTAGTCTCTGCCTTGTCAATACCGGCTTTCAACTGACCCCAACGTTCCAGGTCATACTTACGGATATTTTCACCACAGAATTCATATGCTCTTTCTTGCTTAATATTATCCAGGGTAAGAGGCAAATCAATTGGCGAAGCTGTATTTACAGGCAGATTAAATGCCCGGCGACGAACCTTGTTAAAGTATTCAGCTCCCTCAGTCCCGTTTAAGAACAGATCGGCTTCCGCAAACATTAACAACACATCCGCATACCTCAGAACAATCGGTGATACACCATCATCAGTTCCTGAAATCGGTGTTTTCACCCACTCAGCTCTCCATTTTGCAATGTTGAACCCTGTAATGCCGGAAGCCACATTTTGTTCCATGACTCCCAGGGTAGAATTTTTCTGAACCTTATATGGTACAACCGTAATGTCGCGACGTGTATCGTTTACATTATAATCATAATAAAAACTTGGCATTACTTTAAACTGTCCACCAATGGTTACCGTATTGTTCTTTCCATCAGCATCACGGG
>Ga0302271_10001517_pt1 | contig 22131 bp, 10 predicted proteins | sample III_Bog_N1_1_FD_198767 | JGI IMG/M metagenome (GOLD analysis project Ga0302271, IMG submission 198767) | Peat permafrost microbial communities from Stordalen Mire near Abisko, Sweden - III_Bog_N1_1 | ecosystem: Environmental > Terrestrial > Soil > Wetlands > Peat | place: Sweden: Abisko... | reverse complement strand
TAGCAGCTTCGTTGACTTTACTGCTCATGATCCCTAAGTTCTTCTTATTTCTGCTTTTAATTTGTAAGTTTTGTAACTTTTAGGCTATCCAAATCAATACATAACTCTTTTTATTTTTTCCCAAAAAAGTTATTTTTTAGAATGCATTTATTATTGAATGAACTCTCAACATCTTTTTTAATTTACTGGACATTGGATAGCAAAACAGAAGAACATTGCAGCAATTTACAAGTCAAGGCACAATAGTTATTATCATCTAACAATATGTAAGCCTTTAAGCAAATAAACTATTTATAATAGTTAAAAATACGTCCTAACCATGCTGTTTTGTATTTTGGTTTCGCTCTAAATCAAAATTAATATGAGATCATGAGACACAGTAAAGACTTTGAAGATTTTAACGTTGTTGTTGAACTGTACAATAATCCAAAATTAATAAAATATTTAAAAATGAGGGGGATCAATTATTTTTAGCAATATTTCTGCATTTTCTTCAAGCTCAATATCTTTTTTGATAAATCTAAGAGAACTTAATCATTAGAAGGAAACAATAGAGCATTATTAAAGATTGTCTTTTTTGAGTTTGATAAGCTATATCGGGTGTTTTTTGAGAGAAACAATTGAATTGATGATTATTCTTCTACAGCCTTGTTTTTTTCTTCCAAATTATTAATTTTTAGGGATTAAGAAAAGCAAAGGATTTCCTTTCATCTTATTTTAATTTCTCGGTTTGAGAGTAAATAATCTTTAGAAAACATAAGAAAACTCAATATTCCTAGCAAATTGAAATGTTTCAATCTATCAAAGGTTTTTAAAAGCAATATATTTGATATCAATTATTTGGTCTATTAATTGTACATTCAAAAATGGTTGATTTGTTTTCTGTTGATAGAATCAACAATTTAACTAAACAAATTTGATGATTTTTTGAAATAAAATAAGAAAAACAATCTTAAGAATTAAACAAAGAATCTTTTTAATAAGCTTGAGAATTCTCAATAATAGTGATTCAATGCTTTAAATAAAATTCAAGCAATCAAAAAATACAAAAAAATTGTTAAAATAAACTACTTTTCAATTAATATCTTTGAGGAATATTCCAAATCTGTTAATAAGATATGAAGTTCTTTGCTATTTTTTAATGTTTCTGAGATTGAAAAGAGGGGAAAAGGATTTAAATTTTTGATTTGGTGCCATTTTGAATCGAGCAGGTTGATTTACACTCTGCAACAAAATTAATCAGAGACTGGAGAATTCCAAAGACAAGGAAATCTTTTCTTTCGATCCAAAATTGTTTCCAAAGCTGGAAGAATAGTTATTTTTTTCAAAAATACTAAAATAATATTAAGGGAAGATCTATTTTTTCTTTCTGGATACAATAAATTGTAACTTTTTTACTTTAAATATCACAGTAACAAGCGATCTTTGAACTGAGAGTCTCAACTATTTTCTAATAGACAACAGTAGAAAAACACATTTTCAATATTTTTTGAGAATAAAATACAAATTATTCTCCTGACAATCTGACAATGAGTGGCTAAGAGGATTCAAGGAGAAGTCCAACAGAATCATCAAAACAAGGAGAAAGATATTGATTTACACCACACAGTACGATTCAATTGATTAGAAACAATTTAATGGGTGTTCTTCTAATTAGAAAAATCTAACTTCACGTAAATTGTTCTACGAGTATATATGTTGAGAAGATTGCAGAACCTGACCACAATATTTTATAAATCAAAAACAAAAAAATTAACAATAAAAAAAACTTAAAATGAAAGCTATTTTCGTCGTTGCTCTCTTGGCCATCACCGTTTCCGCCTCTCTGTAGGACAACAAGTGCTTCATGGAGAAGGCTGGGTCAGCTGTTGCCTCAGTTGCTTCCACCATCAAGTAAATGAACAACTTTGAGTCTCTCGACCAATACGAGAGCATGATGACCTAGATTGCTGAACTCAAGGCAGCCTACACATTCTGCAACATTTCTTCTTCTTCTACTTCCAACAACCTTGACTCCGTCCTTGAAAATCTTGGAGTTGGCAATCTCCTCCTTTCCCAATGCACTCAAGATCTCGGTGGTTTCTTCATTATCCTCGATTCGATTGTAGAAGACCCCTCTGATATTACCAACGATATCATCGGAGGACTTTTCAGTCTCATGATGGGTCAAAAGGCTTACGGTGAATGCGGTTAGTTCCTTGCTTTTATTAACTAATTCAGACAATGATCAAACATGTTTGAGGATGTTGTATATTTACAACATGCTTATTTTATGTTTTACTACTGTTAATTTTAAAATATCTTTCGAGCGGGATAATATATCGTCATTCTTCTACAAATCACTGATTATTTAATATGATTTCACATGATAAATTCCTTTTTTACATTAATTAAATCTTATGCAAAGTATTGTTGTTTATCTGCAAGCTATCCCCCCCAAGCTTAAGACAATTGTGTCTAAGAATACTCTACTTGAGAGGAATCTTTTCTATTCTTTTGAGTCTCAGCTTTGAATCAAATCAAGTCAACCTTGAATTATTCCATATTTTATTTTAAAACTCTATTCTTCTATCAGTCTAAATAAGAGTTTATTTGCAAAATACTTTCTAATTTTAAGAACAATATCCTCTTTTTTGATGAAGTCAACTTCTCTAAGTTTAATCATCACGCTCCTTCTCATTGGCTATGTCCAAAGCGATTGCCTGAGGGAATGCTGCTAAACACTTGCCACAAGAGAACCAATGGAATTCATCTTTTATTAAGATACTGGCAGATTCATTGGAGGATTAGGATCTTCTTCTATCTCAACTTTTAGTAAATATTGTTTAAAAAATAGTTTTTGTTCTTCTTAAAACTCTCAATTTCATTTAGCTTATAGTGGCAATGGAGATGGCTATTTGAATCCTGATAACTAATGCCTTGTAAATGTTGGAGTCTTGCCTGTGAATCCTTATGTAATTGGCCTTTGCAAGGACACAATGCATGATGGAACTGTGATTGCCCCTTGCTCGTTCTACCTCGAACCTCAAGATGAAAGCACTATGTGTGGGAGAAACGATTTTTTCATTCATGGATGTGAATGCTGCACTGAAGGAGATACAACTGTTCCTCCTTCTCCAGGTTGCAGTGCTGGATGCATTATCATGAATATAGAAAATAGATAAAAACTTAGAGTAGGCGATGTAGTGCAAGTTCAAAGATAAGATCCCCTTGGGTATGATATTAAATTAGCAGCTAAATCCACTCAAGAATGACATAAATATTTGTTGTAATAATACACAGCAGGCCTAAGTATAACTGAATTGTTAAATAAAATTGTTAAGATATTAAAGGAAAAGCAAATAAAACCATTTTAACAAAAATATTCAAACAACAAAATACAACATACAATTTCTTTGCACTTGTACACAGTCTGGATAAGTCATATTAATATCTTTCTGCAACAATTTCTAGATTTTAAGCTATTTTTTTTGATTTGACATCAAATAAGAATCTGTTTTTTGTCTTTTTTTTCAGTAATAATCAAACAATACAAAGTATTATGAGACAACCATTTAATTTTCGATAAGCATAAACATCCCTGATTATCAGCCGACAAGAATAGAATGTTGTGCTTCAAAAGATGAAATCAAAAATATTTTTTGTAAAGTTGATAGATAATTCTCAGATTAAAAAATATTTCTTAGACCCAACAAATGTTTATCTAAAAGGGAATATATGTATGGTTTCATTCTCTAGAATTCATGGAAGCAAAGATTTTTTTCAAGAATAATTTATATTCGATTCACAAGAAAATAACATTCTTTGATAAATTTCAGCTGAATACATTAACAAAATGCTGCCATCTAAATAATTTTATGAATAAAAAGAGTTGTCATGTCATAATCCTCTAATCGTCTGATGTCATTGATTGATTCTGTGCCTGATCCTTCAAACAGCTTAAAGATAGAGAGTCAAATTGAAATACATTAGATGAATATGTTGCGAATGACAAAGAAAATTATAATTATCTTACGTCCGAATCCTTCTTGGCCTTGCATGATTTGACTCATCTTCATGAGATATTACTATTAGTCGATGACGAGGCAAAAATAAGTAGGAATCGCTAGGAAGATGAAGGCTGTTTAAAAAATAAATCAATCAGAAAAAATAAGGAATCCATGCTATTTTCAAAAAAAGAAATAGTAATCCAAGAAGATCACTTAGAAATAACAATAGTCTAACTTTTGGATATATAATGAGATATATATCTTAACATTTCTCACATACTTATTTGTGTGTCTGTTCAAGTTAAAATGTACTAAAAAAGAATAAAAGTATTTTACAAGTAGTTCCGACCCAGAGGCACTTGCCGAACTTTCTGTAGAGAAACATGAATCTATTCTAGAGGACAGCATAGATGCGTTGAAGTCTATTTAAAAATCCACCTTTGTTATTGCCCACGCTGGAAGAAGTAAGTGCGGATTTAGAACCAAAAGATGAGCCAAGTGATCTGTTCATTGCGTTAGGGTGTTATTCCTTTTTAAAATTATTTGTTTATCTTTTATCAATGTTAATTTTTTGATTTTCAGAAAGATTAATGATAGAGTCTTGTAAAATTGAATGAGTTTTGTTTAATGAAGATGAATATTGTCTCCCGGATTAAAAGAAATAAATATTTTTCACTCTTCCAAGATTTATTCTTTTATGCTGTGCTTCTTCAACTTCAGAAATTTCTAAATAGTTCTCTCTCTTTATTAGAAAAATTAAGAAAAGTTAGAAAATAAGAAATAGTCTCAGGAATATCGATACAACTCTATTGGAACTAATTTCTATTTTAGAGGGGATTTAACTGAGATTTGGATTCATTTATTCAAAAAGGACACTTCAAAAAATGAGATTTTACAAATATTTTCAATTAAGAATGCCCGACAGGAAAAGAATAAATCTAACTACATATGCACTTGGCTTGCCTGCTTCGTTATTAAATAAAAACTGAGAAAATGGATCAGCTTTCTTTAGAGGATAGAGTTGTAAAACTATTTTTTTTTATTCTGTTTATTCAAAGAAGATTTGAGAATTCAAAAATATTAATTCACACACATAATATTTGCATGCAAAATAATAGCTTTGCAAGCAAATTAAATGCATTTTCATAGAGTTGATACTTTAACTCATTAATTGTGACAAATAAAAGGGATATTGCCTTGGTTTTAGGAGTAATATCAGTATTTAATTTTTGAAATATTGAGAGATTCTAATTAATATGCAGTGTCTTTTCTTTATTTTAATTTATTATGCAATAACGTTGCATTCTTTATATTTTACTATTATCCAACATAATAAATAACCGAAATTAAATGGTGATTTAATATTATTTAATTTTTAAAATACAGTCTCAAAAGGCTTAAAACGGAGCAATGGATTGAGAGCATGCAAGGCAGAATTAGTTTATTTACTAATCTTTTAAAAATAAAATGATCAATTGCGTAAATCTACGAATAGGTATCCTTATTGATATCCCTTCTTAGTAACAAAATGGAAAATCTAAATTGAAATTGTATCCCTTCTGCTTTTAAAAAAGGCTTGAAACAAATAAAAACTTTATTAAATATGGAAATAACCAAGAAAGACAAGACTATTTTGAAAAGATGAATTTAAGTGCATATAGCTGTTTTGAGAATCCTCTCTTCTTAATTCCGTTAGACTTAATAAATAGTTAGTAAAGTGGATTAATTTCTTGATTTTTTAAATCCAAACAATAACTGCTTTGGAACTTTATCAATATTGATTAAATGATCTCTAAGTATTAAATGAAAGGACTTTTTAAATCTTTCATATGAATAAAGCATTAGATGCAATTAATAGAAATTTTTTTTTGAAAAAAACAAAGCAAAATCTCTTACAAAAATGAAACTCAAAAAGAATTTACAATTAATATTAAATAATAGAGTTAATGGCTGTTTTAAACAAACTTAGTATTGTTTTCCATTCATTTTATTCACATTAATTGTTTCCCCCTTCCTCTCATTTCTGGGAGATTCAAATATCCGTTAATTATTTCTCTTGGGGAGGCCTTAATTCAATAAACAAAAACTAGCAAATACATATTAAGCTAGGATTGAGACAAAAAGCGATGTCTCTTGTTATAGTCTATCATTCATCTCATCAGTTTTTAACAAGTACCATAGTTTTAAAAATAACCACCGGCCCAGTTACCCTCCAGGCGGATCCAAACACCTCGACTGCTTTGAAACAAATGTACTCCAATGTGTCCCATGCATTTTGAAATATTCATCAGCTCAACTTTGAATAAGCATTTCCTATGAAGTTCCATTACCATTAGCAAAAGGGGATGGATTTCTAGGAGTGAATAGCATAGCTGTGAATACGAAAATCGCTTAACTGCTTTGTGATAACCCTAGTTCACGAGCAGTAATTCCCTTCTTCCTTTACTTGTGAATATCTCCTGTCTGACAGACAATTTCGATATTCATATACAAGAATGGAAGTCCCCCTTGGGAATACAAGTCTTCCTCAAAAGAAGACAGTTTTTAAATAGAGAGAAGCATGCATCAGTACGTTGTATCAATGTAGCATCGAGATTGGATTCTCAATTCGAACAAATCCCTGTCCTATTCCTGTGCTCTTTCTTGCGCTTAACTGCGACAAGCTAAAAGAGAAGAATAAATAGCAAACAGCTCTAATCTTTCAAGTATTTTAGCACAGTTTCTATTTTTCGTGTGAGCCATGCTTGAATTCTTGTAGTAAGATTCACTTAGCTCCTCTCTTAGACACAGTTTAATAACGCATTTCATTGGAAGGTCGCTCTATCTAAAACCGCTTCTATCGAGAATTGCTTCCATTGAATGCTTATTAACCATCCAGTTCCTAAAATGCGCACTGCCATTTTAGGACTATCCCGGCTTGAGATGAAGCCTATGTAGCTATGACTTGAGATTAACAGTGTTATCTATTCTCCCAACTTTTTAGAGAAAAGATAGCACAAAAACCTTTTCTGGAGCCAAAACAAAAGAGATTTCCCAAAGATTTCTTGGACTTCAACCGATTTCAATCCTTCTAGACCCTTTAGTTATTCATATTTGAGTACCTAAGCTCAACTTTCTTTCTAATAAGTTTTCACTGACGACGCTTCTTCAACTGAAGAAGCAAAATACATTATTAATAATACTTGATAAAATCTTCGTGCAAAATTGCTTGAGAAATATGATAAATGAATGAGGAGGAGAGGTAGCAGGCAGATTAGTTAGTTAGTTAGTTTTTTAAAATGAGCAGAGGCAAAAAAAAAGAATTTTACTATCAATTTTGATAAGAAAAAAGACGAAGAGATTAATTATGTTACGTTGACTCTTTAGTCCGTTAAAAGATTAGAAAAGTGTAATTAAAACACATTTTGAACGTTAAAAAAATACACGAAATTAATTAAGAAAAATTGAAACAAATTCATTTAATTTTTGGATGATTGATTTTAAAATCTCACCAATACAACTCTAAAACAACAACTTCAAATCCATCTTAGAATTGCATACAATTTGCGAACTAAACAGATGTCACGATTTGATGTTAGTATTCATTAAAAATGTTGTTAGTTAATGAATTTAGAAGATTTCAGAAATGATAAATTAGAAAATCAATCTCAATGTAGATTCAATGGTTCAAAAATTTGCGAGCAAATGCAGATTTCTCAAGCGAAAACTATTAATCTTAAGACGTCGATTGTTTTTGGTTAAAATATGAAAAATCAGGAGATGTTTTGCTTAAAAAATGTTAGAAATATTGAAATCATTTAGTGTGCATATCAGCACAAATTAAAAAGGATAGAAGCACCTTTTTTTAAAAAAAGAATTTGTCAAATTTTACAAGAAACAATAGAAGTGACAAATTATCTGAATTTGTTCATTTATTTCCCCAAAGCGTTTAATTTGATTTCCTTCGGGAAAATAAAATAATTAATCCTTTTTCCTATTTTGGGTGAGTTCTTTCCTTGCAGACACCTTTATCAAAGTTTTCTTAAAAATAAAAACAAATAATTGAATTGACAAGTGACAATCCTCAGCAATCAATCTAACACTCATTATGGCAGATACATCATCAGCTGATTTTAAAGGAGTCGGACTTTTCGAAAATCTAAGAAAACTCATCAACGTTATTGACGAACTTAGAGACGTTGGCTTACAGTAATTCATTAAGCTTCCAAAAATTGCAGTTGTTGGCTCGCAATCATCAGGAAAATCCTCTTTGCTTGAGAGTATCGTCGGAATAGATTTCCTTCCTAGAGGCTCAGTAATTTTAAAGATTGTTTTTAGAGTTAAAAATGACATGTTTTGTAATAGGGTGTTGTGACCCGTAGACCTCTTGAACTGAGACTTGTTCACGTAGCTCCAAGTAATAATTAGCTTGAAAATTTATTGACAGAATTATCCATTGAAAAGCAAAAATAGATATGATAGATATTCAAATAAAATACTTGATTGTTATTGTTTGATTCTGCTTTGAAAGATGAGAAGTTGATTAAGCCGTACGCTGTGTTTGAGGTTGATAAGAAAACAAAATATGAAAACTTCGATTAAGTGCGAACCTAAATCGATTTCTTGACTGATCAAGTTGCTGGTAAGCGCAAGAAGATTGTGAATGACCCAATTGTGCTGACTGTCTACTCAAACGATGTTATCGATCTCACCATTGTTGATCTTCCAGGCATAACAAGAATTCCACTTTAAGATTCAGATTAAGCGACTGATGTCGAAAAAATAACCAAGGATATGGCATATTCGTAAAAAGAAATTGTTTCAAATAATTGTGATTTTACCATAACTGATGACTTTTTTGTCAAAAAACAATAGATACATTCGAGACGAAAGAACTATTATTCTGTGTGTTATTCCTGGAAACTAAGATATCTCCAACTCTGATGGCTTACAATTAGCTCGAGAGGTTGACAGAGAAGGAAACAGAACGATCGGTGTCATAACGAAAATCGATATCATGGATCAAGGTACTGATGCAAGAAGAATGATCATGGGAGCAGATATCCCCTTGAAACTTGGATACGTCGGTGTGAAGGGCAGAAGTTAGCAAGATATTCATGAAAATAAGCGTGTCGCAAAGGCTATCGAAGAAGAAAAAACATTCTTTGCAAACCATAAAGTTTATTCAACGATGGACCCCAAATATTTGGGTACAAAGGCACTTACTTAGAAACTGTCCACATGCCTTTTCAATCATATTCGCAATTTACTGCCCGCGATCATCAAAGAAATCAAGGATAAACTCAAAGATTGTGAGGATAGACTGACTGATCTTGGTCCTTCTCTTCCGATTGACTAAAAGGAAAAGATGTAGCTCATTTGGACGATGATCACAGAGTTCACAGAAAATTTCAAGAATACTATCAAAGGAAAGTATGATCCAAGAAGAGCTATTATGCATTCTGAACTCTCTGGAGGTGCTGTCATCAAAATGATGGTAAAATAAAGGTTTTACAATACATATTGACAATATGACCTTTTGTTGATAGTTTAACGAACTCTACGAGGATTTCATCTAAAAAGGATACAGAGCAACTAAAGACTACTCAGATAAAGATATTCAAACTGCTATTGAACTTCATCAAGGCGATTCAATCCCAGGATTCCCTTCAATTGACGCATTCCTTTACCTTATTAACCCACAACTTGATAAACTCAAAGATCCTGCATTCGAATGTTTGACTTAATGCTACAACTACCTCGAAGGATTGGCTAACAAGATTCTTAAAAAAGTCTTTTCTCGTTTCCCAGCTGTGCAAGATGAAATAGCAGAAATCACCAGTCGTGTCTTATAGATGGTAAATATAATTTTACTATTATTATTCTGCTACAATTATTATATTCAGCAAAGGGACTAAGCAAAGGATATTGTGAATAACACCATCGAATCAGAGTAGGGCTACCTGTTCACTAATGATCTTGGCTACTTAGCTCATCGCACGCATCTCATTCCTGTAAAAATAAACTACATTTTGCAAAAAGCAGAAAAAAACTTAAAATTTCAAACTTTTAATAGGCTTAAGAAGCTCCAAAAGAGGGAGTTCAACCAATAGATTCACAGAAGGCCTTCGTTAATGAACTTCGATCAAGAGTTGATGTTTACTTTAATATTGTCGTGAGAAGTGTTAGAGATTCTATTCCCAAATCGATAGGTTTCTTCATGGTTAAAGCTGCTTAGGAACAACTTTAATACTAGCTGTATAATGAGATATTGAGAAGCTAGGAATCACTCAAAAACATTGCTGAAGTAAATAAAAATATGTTTATTCTTGATGTTTTGCTGTAATTTATAACTTTTTTACATTAAACAGCCACCCAATATCGCAGAAGAAAGAGAGACCATCAATAAAACTATGGAAGTTTTGCAAAAAGCCAATAGGGTTATCAAGAGAGATCCAGAGTAATTTCTTAGAAATTTAAGTTGACATTGAAGTTATTTTTGTTTATTTAAACATTTTTAAGCTTGTAGCAAAAATACGAAGAGCAAAGGAAGGTATGAAGCAGTAGTAGCTGAATATTGGTTGATACTGCAGACAAAATAAATAAGTTATCTTATCAGGAATTTAAGGATATTGAAGATAATTATCGATCTTGTTTTCATCATAATATCTCTCATTAATTTGTATGTTTTCTGCATATTTCACAATTGGAAATCAGCTTAAATTCAAAATAATCACCAAATATTGAAAAAATATGCTCAATAGGGGTGCCAACAGAACAATTGATGAGAATTTTAAAATTACTTTGACATTCATTTCTACTTGTGGCATCGATAGCAAAGTATGAGTGTGAGATAGAATGCAAGTAACCTTCTATTAACACAAAGGTGAATATATGTAGATATCTCAATCTCCAGCTATTATTTTTCTCTTTTGAAGATGTTATGCAGCATCTTTGAAGCGAAGACTAATTAGAAAGATTAGCTTTTTAAAGAGCTAAAATGTTTGCAGCTGGGAATATATTAGATTGGAATCGTGGAATAGAAATTCAACTTTGAACACTGAAAATAATCATAAATTTGTAATTTTTGTTTCAAGAAACAACATGCGAAAGTTTAAATTAAATTGTTATTGGGTGAAGTTGAAAACAAATAATCGAAGGGTTTTTGCAGGTGGGGCTTAATTTCTTGTTATAAATATTGCGATAATATATAAATGCACAGGCATATTGAGCGGGTATTTAGTTTATTAAAAATATAATTATTCCTCTAAATTTGTGAACAGAAAAAATTAAGTTTTTAAGCCCCTTTTGCTCATTTCCCTTCACAAAACAAAAACTATTAGCAATGTTCTCCTTTGATAAAGTCAATATTGACATCTAAGACTTCTTCCCTTTAGCTGCTGCAGCTACTCCATTGACATTGAGCAGCAACCAAGCATCTTAGAATTTGACAGTCTTCTCAAAGGATAGATGTTTTTTGAAAGCTCAAGCAAATCCTAGCGAAATCAGCTAAGACATCTTCGCCTCTAGTGAATTCGGTGTGCAAGCTCCTCTTATCAAGAAATTTTCTAGTCTCAGTGATGATCTCTCTATTGAAATCGAGGAATTCTCTTGCAGTTCAAACAACAAAGCTTAGCATGCAGGTGAACAGCTTCCACTTCTGCCTGAATAAGTCATTTCCATGTAAACAATCATTTTTACTTTCAATTCTATTCTTTGGAACTAATATTTTTTTGTAATTATTGGTAGATAAACAAATGAATTCAGCTTATGATCAGTTAGGATATAAAGATGAGTGAATTGCTCAACTCATTAGACTTGGCGTTCCTCCTTTATTTCTCTACCATTACCTTCTCTTTTCTCTTTACCACAATACTAATGAAAATAAGCCCACAAAATAATTAATAAATACTTTATAATTCAATCCTCGAAAATAGCTATTTGCTATGTCCAGCGAGAGGAGAAGACTGCTGCTATTCTTCGATTTATTGTTCTTCTTGACAGTATCAATTGATACCACTGGATCATGAAGAAACAACTAATATCAAGATAGCCCAAATAGAAACAAGCGCGGAGAGCTACAATAACCAAGTGAACTAGCAACAAAGACTAAACTGTTCAATCAGACATCTCACAATGAAAATGAAGTTGAGGTTAGTTAGTTACGAGTGCTTCTAATCTTATTTCGCGCATTCTTGATAATAATAAATCTTGAGAACAAGCGACAGCTTCAAGTGAAAGACCATCCCAACCACATAAACTAAAGCCTTGATTAGAGAGATAAAATAGCTGCATCGTCTATTTCTCCCTCTCCCCAGAAAAATTAGAAAAAATCAATGAAGAAATTTAAATTAATCTTCTGCTCCTCAACTGCCTTAATTCATCGGGTGACAAATAAAATTGTTATTATTCTCCCGCTTTGCTTCTTCTCCTTCTCCTCAGCTCTCCCCTCCCTCAGTCTATTAACATTAATAATCCTAATAGCATATAAAAATATATGATAAATTTAAAAAACCAAAAGAGACATTTTTGCCTCTCCCTTCTCTTTCCCCTTTCTCTCTCTTATTTTGTCCGCCTACATTTTGCATACAAATAATTATTGTATTATCAAATTGGCTTAATTTTATATCAAATTAATAGTAATTTTCGCTTGTAAGTAAGATAATGAATATGCTATCCAAAATATCAATACTTTTCATTGGAATTAGAAAGAAGATTGTATAAAAATACTATTAGCTAAATAAATATTAAAAATAATTAAATTAATCTATTTCACAGTCAAAATAAAAGTAGATTATTTCAAGAATACAATTAATCTCTTTCAACTACTAAACAAATTCTTTAGAATAAAGATTCAAAACACTCCATTTAATAAAATTAGCAGCATTTTCTATCCACTACTGAATATAAAATATGCACTTAATTAAAAGTACAAAGATTATTGGCAAGACAGCAATACTTCTTTGACACCTCTTGAATTTCTCATATTTTTTTCATTTATTAATTTACATGGCTTGTTGCTATTACTGCTACTGTTATTATTACTATTATTGCTACTAACTCTACTAATGCTAGTAAGAAGGATTCTAATTAGTCAGCTGCATTTATTGATTCCCTTAATACAGATAGTTTAGATTATTTGGAATACTCTATGAAGATTACCCGAACTGATGAGTGTTATAAGCATTATTTACATCACTCGCATAAGGGAGGAAATTCCCAGCTGTATTACTAGGTATCTCATACCCATTCCGCTGGATCAAAAAGAATTGGTTATCTTCTATTTTCATTGGTGCAGCCATACCCCCAAGCACTGAAAAAGGCTATTAACTTGGAAGTGCTTATAAGTTCATAATATTCTATCCAATTGAACTCATTTGCGGTGTCATCTAAGCCGTTTGCAATCCTTAAAAGCTTGCATTTACAGCAGCAGATGGAGGAGTTGAATAATCTCCATAATAAGGATTAGGATTCTAATAAAGATACTATTACTACTGTTGTTGTTGTTATTGTTAGGCTTATTGTGGTTATGATTGGAGTGACTGTTCTAATTATTGTTATTGCTGCAATTGCTAAGAAGGTGAGAAGATATTTTGGCTATTCCCTGAGAAATTGAAAGTCGATTCTGTAATTGTCGGTTGAATGTTAGATAAAATAGGCTATTGCTATTGTTACTATTACGCTTACTAAGGGGCTAACAAAGTGTTTAAATTATATTAAAGTGGCCTGCTGAAAGGGCTCTTCGATGCTAAAGCTTAGTCATTCTAAGAACTAAATAATAGGTTAAGAATAAAATTATTTTAAATTAAATGTTATGTATTACAATATTTAAGGAGAAGGGATTAGATTGTCAATCATAGTCTCTTCTGCTATTTATGTAGGCTTATTAGACAAGGGAATACTTTTAGCCTGCTATTGCGAAGACTGCTACGATATAAATCTTTGAAGATTCTAGCCTTGAACTGGTAAAGCTAGGTATAATTCATTCTTCGTGAGATTAACAATCGCATAGGAAAAATTATCTGCTTCATTCATGACAAGATCAGAATAATTCATCAATTTGAGTTTGACTTCTTCAGGCTGTTTCATGTCAATGTGCTCAAGTGAAGGTATCTTCTGAACAAGAAATCCTTGTTACGGAGTTGTATTCTGCTAAGCATGTCCTGGCGAACTTTGTAATCCTTGCTAGTTTGGAAGATCAACGTAGGAGTTGTTACCGAACTCTTCAATACTGTTAGTTTTTTATCTATGTGTTCAGTTAAATGAAACAGATATTAATTATGAATAATAAAATACTTAAATTTCATTTTATTTTTACTGATTCGATTAACCACCAAGGAATATTTGCTAGTTGAAGAAATCAAAGTTTTAACTGCCTATTTGAGGATGGCTAGGCATATTACTTAAACTAGCTTATCCTTATCCTTGCTGTTGTTGCTATTATTATTGAATACCAATCTAAGCTTGCTAAATGCCATTTTGTTAATAAGTAACTTAGTTATTTTTTGGTATCATCTATGGTTACTATTAAAGGTTGTTTTGACCTTTTTATTACAACTAATTTTATTAGTTTTGTAAGTTTAATAGCTACTATTACTACTGCTCTTTTCCTAGAGAACTTTGTCCTGATTAGGTATTTTATTGCTAATACAGTTGATTATTAATTGGAGGAACAGAAGAAGAAATAGGAACTGCTTGATCTTCGATAATTTCATCGTCATTTTGTTTGCATTTAATCTGATCTCCATATGCCTTGCCGAAGATGGATTCTATTATACAAAAAAGAGTAGAATTGCATAAATTCAATTTGATTTGAAATTGTATGTGATATCGAACTGAAAAATGACTGTTACTTTATGTAGATTGCATTGTCTGAGGCGACAACTTAGAGCTATCATCATCGGAGGACATAGATTCATAGTTTTTATGTAGAAACTGCATCATTTTATGTTTTTGTTTAGTGAATATCTTGGAGTTTTTGCCTGAATCTGAGTAAACAGAATTATTATCACTGGAATAGCATTCGCTGGAGTTGATTTTCAGCTTGTTCTCAATGTTTCTAATCAGCCGATTTATTAGTTTCATCTCCTTCATGCTTTCTTTCGAAGGAGCATTGTCACTTCCATTGGGGGTTCCCATGCTGTTCAGGTTATTGTTAGTACCATTTCCAGGTGTATTCTAATTTTCACTGCTGGCTTCTTCTGACTCATAGATCTCAGCTTCTTCTTCATTTGATCCCTCCATTTTACTTGCTTCAGCTTTCTCTAAATGCTTCCGAAATATTGCATGAAATCTATTCTTCACTGCATTCTCTGTTCTGCCACTTAGCTTCTTCGCAATGATTGACCATTTTTTCCCAATTTCCTAAGCGTATTTCAATAATTCCAAGTCCTCCTCTTGTGACCAACTTCCCCTAATAAAAGATCATTTTTCATTTTTCGCTTGAGAAGTTTTAAGCTTCCTGATCATTAATATCCCTCTCTGTTGTTGTTTGTTACTTTTTGATTTCAGGATCATGATAATTGTTGAAGTGCTCTCTGCATTACTTAGGTGTCCTGTAGATCTTCTAACCAGTTTCATAAAACAACTATGAGGATACTTCCACCCAGTCTTTTTTCCCTTTTTCTCTAGATTTTTCAAATTTGTAAAAACCATTTATCCTACAAACAACAAATAATATCTTACTCCACTTATCCAACAATAGACGGTAGAATTTCATTTTCCTCCTTTGTCCAAGGTTCATCTTGGATATTAACCTTGCACATTTTAAGCCATTTAAATCTACAACTTTCTTTGTCTTTTCCAGGCACCATATTTGCCACAAATTGCCAGTCACCTTCAGTCTAATATAATATTATACTATTTTATGCAATTAATTTTAATAATTTTTCCCTTACAAACTGCTTGTATGATTCCATATTAGAATGCGAACAGTACTTCATCACACACCATATCAAGATTAGAGTATCATCTTCGTTCCAATTCTTTTTCAAAGTCTTCGTCACTTGCATCCTATAAAAAAATGGTTGTGATATTTCTGTAATTTTCTTGACTTATTCGATATTCAAATTTCTTCTGTCTCTATTTTTCTCTCTTTTATCTATTTGAACTTACTTCTGAACATCTTTCTCGTATATCTTCATTAATTCTGGGAAAGAAGGGAAGTCTGACGGGCAGTGCTTTGCTATTATAGTTTCATTCACATTCGGCTTAATATCTTTTAGGGTTCCAATTGATTCTGCAAACTAATGGAAGCATTTTCTGTTATGCTACAATCTCTCTTGAAGACCCAATTCGCTCACCATCTCTTGCTATTGACCAGCTTCAAAGATAATAATCATTTTAATAATTCTCTCGAAAAGAAATATATTTTGCTTTACCTAGAAAATCATCTGCGTAGCTTTATTATGGTTACTATTGCTGCTATTGCTACTAATTCTAGATGTAATTCGCGCAGTAGTTGAAATCATAGTTATTTTCTAAACAAAAACACAATAATTATCAAATATTTGCATTTGAATCTAACTCTCTGTTACTATATTATATGCTATTTGCTTAAATAGGGCTGATTTCACTCAGGGATGGTTTTTCAACTCGCTTCATCTGCTTCGGGGGGGGACTTATCTTTTCGAATTAAAAAAATTTCTGAGCTTTTCTTTTTTAATAATCTTTGTTGTCTCATGGCTTATCTGTGCTACCACCCCCATAATTCAATTGAATTCCTCATCCTTTTTTCGATTAATTGGTCTTTGATACTTGGTGTGTGATTCTCCCAATATCACTTTACACTATTTTTATTTTCTCTTCTCCCTCTCTCTCTCTCCTATCCTAACATTTTAACTATTAAATCAAACCAAGAATTCCCCTCCCCAACAATCTAGCACACTCAATACATTTCACAATTTCTAGCATGCCAAAGTCGTGTTTACTAATCAAGTTTGAATTCTTTTTTGTTATGCTCGTGGCGCTGCTTACATATTCTTTATAATTTAACATAAATAAATTATTACTTCCCAAACGAAATCTCAATTTTAATATCTTTGAAACAAACAAGTATTTCGTTGTTCATTTTTCTTTTTGTTTACTAAGGTATTGAACTATCTTCTTATTGTCTTGATTTTTGAGGGTATTCAATAAAACAATCCTTTTTTTGTTCTTTTTGCATGCATCTATTAAAATATGTCATTTTATTTTGTGATATCCTTTGAACCTATTGAGTTCAGATTATACGCTATTTGCGTTGATTTTTAAAGTTGTAAGTCAGATATGTTTGAAGACAAATAATGAATTCAAATTAATCTCAAATCCTAGAGGAATTTAATTATTAAAACTCATTTATTATTCTTTTCTTTTTTTAAATAAATTATTCCAACAATATTTTTAAACAAAAATATCCATCTTAGGCATAGAAATTCAACAACAAGCAATAACAGCAGAACAATATTACTCATTCAACCATCTTTACTATTCCTTCATAGATAGACAACACTGTGGAGAACAAATACTAGATTCAAAGGGGGAAAGCTGTTGAATGCATTTGAGTATGTATCTGCGTGTATGGGAAGTCGAAGTAAATCACAATGTAAATTAAAGAAAAAAAATAAAACATAATAAACAGCACTCCATCGGGAAGAGATAAGAAGGAGGAGCAAATACTCCAGACAATCAACTCATGAAATCCAGCTCAAAGCGAAGTTTGCAGTCTAATGCTGTGACCCTTCATTTATCTAAGAACTTTAGCTTCAATTCAGGGAATTTCCCTTCTAACAAGCAAACTACTTAGCTTGAGAATGGTTAAGATGCACCGAAACTCAGTAAATATCTTTAATTGTTTTGCCATTTTAACTTCGATCTTACAAAAAAGATTGATGCCAAGGGATTAAAAAAATGAAATGGGAAAGAAAAAACAGCAAATCTATTGAAAGGACTAATGATTTTGTGATAAATAACAGGTCCAATGAAATCGAATCGAGGGAAATAGTCTACTTAAACTCAACAACAACAATAGTAGTAGTTGAAATCGCTTGCTAACTAAATTCCAAGGGCAAACTTAGATCTTTCATCGTAGCAATTTCAATTTTCAAACTAACATTTCTATGGGGAAATGCAAGTTGCAACATCAAGCTAGAGTATTGGATCACAGGTTTCAAATGGATCATAAAAATCATCAAGTTCTTAAGTATCTTCTTCGCGTATTTATTCCACTAAAAGTAGATCTTCTTCATAGAAAACTGCTCATAATCTTGATAACGGATTAGGAGGTACTACTCATATCAACAACTGCTTGAATGGAGAGCAACTCTTTATGAAACTTTGCAATAATAATACTAATAATAACAATCCATCAGGGGTTTAGTAGCACAAAAGTTGTTTACCAAGTCCTCCCAAAGTTCCTTTAAACACATCAAATAACAACAATACTTCTTTCTCAGCCCACCAAATCCACTCCAATTCATCTATTTTGCCTTCAGAAAAGTATATTTTTTAAGGCATGACAACTCCAACTAGTCCTTCAGCAGAAAATGAACCTCTTCCTTAAATTTAAAAATCTTTTTCTAATTCTACTGAACATTACAACCAACAAGTTGCTTTGGATTTATTGAATAGATGTATTGTAGTTAGTAACTATAAAGAGGCGAATCGAGTATTTTAAGCTTCAAATTTCACCATCCATGATATTAGCAACTACAGAGACAAAATCAGCAACAATCTTCTCATTCACAGTCTAGCAATGCGTGCAGATTCTGTGCTGTTCTTGAAATTCTTGGAGTCGTCATTACCAGGAATCGATCTGAATCTCTTTAACTCACATGGGTGGACACCTTTAATGCTCGCCTGCATGAAGTAACTTAATCTTAATGTGATTTAACCAAAATAAAATGGAAATGAAAATATACGGAAATCTATATTTTTAGGCATGATTTTTTGAAGTTTTCCCAAAGATTTTTGCTGAAAATTTTTAACATTCTCCTTACATTAAACAATCCCTTTCGCTGTTTTGCACTTTTTTTGTATTTTTGGGGAATAATTTAAGGAAAATACAATTCCTGGGTAATTTAAAAAAAAGATCTTAAAATTCTCAGGATATTTTTTAGTTAATAATAATAATATTAGTTTTATTTTGAATTTTAAGTTTAAATAATTTGTATCCATTCTTCTTCTTCTTCATAATAATAATTTCTTTTTTTGACTTTATTTTGAAGAGGAAATTATGAAGTATCTCATTACCTTGCCTCGCACAAGAGAGTGGATGTGAATGCCTAAGATCTATCAGGAAACAGTGCACTGCATATCGCTTGCATGTATGGTCACAGAAAGATTGTGGAAATGCTTCTCGGTCAGCGATTACTGCAATCCAACTTGAAAAACAATGAAGATAAATATCCTAAAGACTTGACTTAAGATTCTAAAATAATGTTACTTTTCTCAAAACTCCGAAAAGTTAATTTAGATTAGAGCTAAAGTTGTACTTCCATAGCAATGGATCTTACACTAAATTCTTCTACAATTAGAGAACAAATCTACTAAGAATCTCCTAGAAGAGCTTCCCGATAGAGAAATACTAATCCATTATTATCTCTTACTTCTTCAGCAATTCAACAACCTCTTAGATCGCATTCTAATTCTTCGTATTCCTCTTCTCATCAAACTATCCCAAATGGCCTTTCTTCTACATCAAAGCATTTAAATAAAGCTATCACGAAGAATTCCTTCTTTAACCTAAAACAATCCGTAAATTACTCCAACAGTCACATAAACAGTCCAAGTATCAACAGCTCTTTTAGTTCCAATAAATGTTCTCAAGCGAATAGTCCTAACGTTGCTTACTTGACTTCAAGCACAAATTAAACTAAAGCTAAGCCAGTCTTGTCGACTTTCTCAACAGCAAGTTAGTCAGCTTAATACAGATAAATTTAGAAAACAAATGATATTATACTCAAGGGGATACATATCAACAATATTTCATAAATCTAAGAATATGCTACTAATGGAATAGAAGAAACATCTCCCATTTAGTAATATATTGATATTAGCGTCTTAAATAATAGTAATGCCTCCAATATTATGTCCTCTTAAGTGCTTCTCCGTGCGAAATCAGGAATAATGCCAGCTCATTTATAAACAGCGAGCATTACGATGATTGAACGAGGTTCTTATGCAAATTAAAACTGTGATTAAAGTGACTTCATTAGTCGACAAGGCCAACTTCCAACTGAATCTCGTTAAGACAAATATTCTCGATATGCGATTCAGCAGACAACAACTTAAACAGCAGATAATTCAATTCTAATAATGAGTAAAATCAGCTCAGCAAATCTTACACTGAATAATCATACCTTAAACGAAAGTTCTTCTCCTCTTATTAACACAGAGCCACTCGAGAACGACAGTCCCCTCATCAGCAAAGGGAATATTTGCTCGCCTTTCAAAGGTCCAATGTCCAATTCTTCTTGGAAAGGAACCAATCCTAATTCGAATTCCATTTCGAAAATATTAGAAAAAAAATCACGGAGTCGCAGTCAAAACTAAAACTCTTCGAAGCATAAAACGCTCCTTACAACTCCTTCTCAGGCTTAGAACAAATCACCTAATAAATATAAATCATAATAAGGATAGACAACAGATAAAATTGCTGCATTCAATCCTTAAGTCTATTCGAATGGAGGAAACATCTCAACCGCTGCTTCATCAAAACTTTGCAGTGTCGACAAAGCAAATGGAGCTAATAGCAATAATACTAATAAAGTAAGCTCCGATTCAAATGAAAGTACGGACTAGATAAATCATCCTTCCTTGGCTCTTTCAGCTAAAATTTCTCCATTAATCTTCTCAGCTGGGAAAACAGGCATTGATAAAAAGCCATCTACTTAGTTTTAATCTACTTTTTAATCTCCTTTGCCTTTTAAGTCCTCCTAATCGATGCAAGTATATTCTTCCTAAGAAATAAATCCTTTTTAAAGCAGTGGAGTATCCTAGCTTTAGAAGCAGAAAACACTTGAAATACCCTTCCAAAAACCTCAAGATTACATTATTACACCGATTTCATATGTCAATGAACCTCCTTAGAAAGGTATTGAGAGTTATAGAATTCTCTCTCATCTTGGAAGTGGAAACTATGGAGACGTGTTCCTTGTCGAACATCTTGGCAATAATAAAAAATATGCAATGAAGCTATTGGACAAAGAAAAGCTTGCTAGTAAGAGATAGAAATTGTTTTTTTTTAAGAAAAATTAATAATTATTTTATTTGATTTTTTGCAGGTAAAAATATGCTGAAATATGCGATTGCAGAGAGGAATGTCATGCAAAAATGCAATTCTCCGTTCATTGTAAAAATGATTCATTCTTTCTAGACAGATTCGTATTTAGTCATCGTTATGGAATATTGTCCTGGTGGAGATCTCTATTCTTGTCTTCTCCAAAAGAAAAGGTGAAATTAAGCTCTAAAAAATGTATTGATTTATTAAACTAATTGCTAGGTTTGACGAAGAGATTGCTCGAAAATATCTCAGTGAAATTCTCCTCGCTGTAGAAGAACTTCACTATCATGATGTGATCTACCGTGATATGAAACCTGAAAATATTGTACTTGGCAGTGATGGTCATGTTAAACTTATTGACTTCGGCTTGTCTCGTGAGAACATCGGAGAAGGTGCAGCTTAATCTTTCTGCGGTTCTGCAGTATATTTAGCTCCAGAAATCATCAGCAAGAAAGGGCATAATAAATCAGTAGATTGGTATTAATTTGGAGTCCTTGCTTATGAACTGCTAGTTGGTTAGCCTCCATTTAATCAGCTAGATAGAAAAGAACTATATTTCCATATTTAAAACAAAAAAGTAGAATATCCTAGTTTTCTCTCAGACAAAGCTAAATCACTCATATCAGCAGTAAAAAAATGATTGTTAAAATAATTTATTGATTTTTTTGTTGTTTCTGTAGCTACTTAACAAAAACCCAGAAGAACGTCTGGGATCAGGGAGAGCTGATGCTTATTAAATTAAAGACCATCCATTCTTCAATCAGACTAATTGGTTTGATGTTAAGTCAAAGTAATAAAACCTTAATTTTTGTTTGATTAATTTAGCAATATTGTTTTTTTGAAATAGAATCCACAGCATGCCAATACCATAAATCTCAGAAAAAAGAAAAGACACGAAAGTGG
>Ga0302271_10001516_pt1 | contig 22132 bp, 12 predicted proteins | sample III_Bog_N1_1_FD_198767 | JGI IMG/M metagenome (GOLD analysis project Ga0302271, IMG submission 198767) | Peat permafrost microbial communities from Stordalen Mire near Abisko, Sweden - III_Bog_N1_1 | ecosystem: Environmental > Terrestrial > Soil > Wetlands > Peat | place: Sweden: Abisko... | reverse complement strand
TGACAACACGAAATAGATAGAATTAATACTCTTCGCTTCTATTCTAGGCTGCAGTTTATCTCTCTTGTATATCATTAAAGGCCAGACAAAGTATATACCCTCTATCTAACTCATAAACCTTTGCTTGTTTATCTTAAACGCAATTATCTTTGAATGTTTTGCTTAGAATCGAAACAAAATTATGAGCTTATCTATGTATATCATCTTCTAGGAGTTAATCACTCAAGATTGTAGACGATCTAACAGCAAATAAGACAATATTACGTTGCTATTAGTTATAATCTATGCATAAATTCGCTTTTGTCTCAGTAATAATATCATTATTTTCGATGCAATTCAGTTCTTTTTCATATAGATTATTGCTTTCCATCATAAATTAAATGATTTCTATTAAGCTAAATATTCTGGGAACCTTGAAAAAGCGTAAAATCAGTAAGTATTCACCTGTTCTCATTAACCCCTTGATAATTATTCGAAATAATAACAATTTCTCTTAGAGAATTCGGATGTTCTAGCGATGCATCAATCATTGAATATCTAAGAAGAAGCTAAGTTAATGGATTAAACTAGGATGTTCTGGAATAAGTAAGCTAGTCTCCTCAATGACTACGATATTCCTTTTAAAAACGCAGAAACTTAGATTGTTGGGAAAAGCAAATTCATTGGATCGAATGAAGGAAAAAAATATTAAATACCATATAAACAGCAGCATCAACAATAATGGTGGGATAATTAAACGTTAGATACTCTACCAACTGCGGTTATCATAATGAGTTCTTAAAATGAAGTTGCTTTTACGAATAAAGCATGTAGTACCTTTGTATTTGGTGACAATTTAGTTTATTCTAAGGAATCATTTCTCATGGAACTTCTTTCGCTGCAAGTTTCAGTTCATCCTGAAAAAAAATAAACTTTTTATAAAACAATGAATTTAGTTCAGCAATAGACTAAGCAACTTCAGCTTAATACTGCCTAGATTGTTGGAAATCACAGCTAAGAGAAGTCAATCTAAGGGAAGATTAATGATCCATAAGTTCTGCTGGAAGGGAAAGATACACAAAATAAAGAATACAACAATATTCCAGATAATATCCAATAATTCATTGATCCAAGAACGCTTATTCCAATGTTCTATTCATCTTGGAATTAATAGGTTGTACAGTGCATATTAGACAATTAATAAATCTTGAGAACTATGGAGAAAAAATCTGTGTTAACCGTTAGGGATTTAATAGGTATTATTCTAAAAACTTCTTCATCAAGTCTAACCCCAATGAATTACTCTGATGCCAAATACACTAATGATTCGTATGGAGATCTGAAAAGCAAGCATAATGAGATTAAAGGGAAAAAATAGCATATTAATCTTGAAGATACCTGCTTTTTAGGATATTCTCGAAAAGGAAAGTTATCTTATGAGCTGAAATTCACATGCTAATATGATAATTCTTGCTAAAAGTACTACGCGACGATATAAATATCTGACTTAACCTAATGGAGAGCTTAACTCCTGGAATGTAGGGTTTAGGAATATAAAAAGCGAGTTTTATGTTCTGTTTCTCATGAATTGAGAACTCCGCTGAATTGCAGTATTCAGCTGCTAGATATGCTATCACAAGAAGAAGGACTCTAAGAAGTAGTCAAACAGACTTTCGTTCAACCAGCACTGTACTCTAATTACCTTCTTTTGAATATTATCAGTGATATCCTCGATTTAGCGCAGATAAATTATGGAGAATTTCGACTTGCATTTCAAGTCTTCGATCTGAAGAAGATCTTAGTTGAATGCATAAATCTCATTAGTCTTCAAGCTGCTTAAAAGAAAATCGATATTTCCATGGAGTTTGAAGGGTTGGTTCCAACATTCGTGCATTCCGATCCGAATCGGCTTCGATAAGTGCTTTTGAATCTCCTTAGTAATTCCTTGAAATTCACCTAATAAGGGAAAATCACTCTTAAAGCATCCATTTTAGATCATTCCAAGAAGCTGAACACTATTCCTTGTGCAGATCAAGAAGCATAAATAATTCAAATCGACGTGAAAGACACAGGATGTGGAATTTCTCCTGGGAAATTAATTGAATTAATAAGAAAACTAGATCATTATGGTTAAGAATCTGAAGAAGACGATATTTTTGACGAAGATGATGATTTACCTAGCGAGAACAAACTAAACAGCGGGTTAGGATTGACTATAGCTAACAATCTAGCTTCGGGTTTAGGATGTAATCGTGCTATGACCGTGCACAGCAGGGAAAAAGAAGGGAGTGTATTTTCATTTTTTCTCGTAAATCATCAGGAACGATATATCGGATGCCATTTCAAAAGAGCCAAAATAATCAGTGAAAAGCAGCATCCACGTAACTGGGAATGCTTCTCTCATTCTTCCCTTGATGTTTCCTAGAAATCAAACAACTACAACAATAATAATAACGACATCCTTGTTTGCACATCGAAGCACTCATACCATAACAACTAAATTAACCACGAATTATCTTTGTAAAAGACTCAATTTCAACTCGATCAGCAATAATCCCTCAATATGCCATTACATTCCGATTTGCACCCGCATGAAAATCCATTCTTGGATAGCTCTAAATAAGCCGATCAATCTGGGAATTAATGTGATCACAGTTAACCACCCATAACATCATAAAAACTGTACAACGAAACACTACTTTCTCTAATGCGTTTTAATACCGAAGTGATAGGATAATAGCAGCAATTGAACAACCTACCAACTACAGGCTGTAAATCGATGGTGCCTCCAATCGCGAAGATTTCCAGTGAATTACAGTTAGTTGTTGAGAATCAAAAGATGAATAATACCTTGAATTACCCAAGTTAGAATTAACTCAACAGCACTAAAGACAATAAGAACAATTACGACACTCAATAGAGCAACAACGCTAATAATATTTCATATTTCGCAGGCAGGGAGAGTGGTATGCTGAATTCGAGATTTCAAATAACTTTGCAATTAGGCGATTCAAAGCAATAAACAACTGAGCGATCAAGTAAACTCAATCCGAAATTAGCAACATAGCACACTGGATCACAACATCCAGATGAAGATCGGCAATAATATAATCGAAAAATAGAAGGATTTAGACGATCGAATTCAGCGAAGAAATAAGGAACAATACAGAGTAACAGATGTAAAACTTGTGAGAGAGACTACCATTCCTTAACGAACATCATGTAGGAATCGACAAGCAAGTACCTACCGTCTATTAAAGTTCAAACCACTGTGCTCAATTCCAATGAGAATAATAATTTCAACAATAATAATTACTCCAATGATATGATACTGAACTCTCAGCTGCTGAATTCTTCTCCCTTGAATCAAATCAAAAGATGGAGACAACAACAATAATAAATCTAGCAGCTCCTCAGCGACAGATGCGATGAAGACACCCATCATGACTTGAATGCAGAGCTAATCGATTAACTCAAATAAACACAATTCTAATGGCAATTATTTCAGTAATAGTTACTAAGAACTTAAAATTCCTCCGATTAATCGCAATTTGCGTAAACTCCCATGTCTCTATCTAGCAACAACCACAATAATATAGCTTTCACTTAGCTTCTTGCTAAGAGCAGCTTAAAAACTAGGAACTCCACTGGGAATCTTTCATCTGATGTGTAAAGTGATAGCTGCGATATATGCGTGTCTTCTGAACATGTTAGTAGTCATAGCTGCAACAAAAAAACACCAAATGTGCTCTAATGTCTCCATATGACAGCAAAGCGAAACAGAAACAAGAATATTAATTCAATCAATCATGAATAGTTATTGCCTATTTAGGTCTAGCAATAATAATAATAACAACAATAACCCTCATAAAATCTTCTTATTTTCCCTCGTGCTTTAACAACAACAACCACCACAACCACATCTAAGACAAATCTTCCTTAAGCGAATAGTAAATCTCGCTAATCCCTTCCCTCTCTGAACTTGAAATTATCTATGATTCACGAGAAAAGCAACGAATTAATGGATAGTCTAGTACAATAAAAAACACAATTCAGCGAAGGATTCACAGAAGTCTAAACACAAACAGCAAACAGAACAAAACATGGAAATCTATCTATTAACTCCAATAACAATTTAAACAACAATAACAACATATATTCCTCCGAGATCTAGGGACAATTGCAAGAAGCCTAGAAGAGTGAGCTTGAAAGTATGGTAACAATGAATTGTCTAACTCACAAAGAAACATATCCAGTGCATTTACCCTCAGCAGCAATCAACTCTGATTAACAGTAAAATCCCTGTGAATCGCTGAAAGACGAACTTATTGCGTTTAATCTCGCTAGGTCATGTGAATGTGCTAATGTTCTCATCGTAGATGATAATGAATTCAATCTGTTTGCATTAGAACTTAGGTTGAAATAGTATAAATTCATCATTGACAAGGCCACAAGTGGAATCAAAGCGATAGAGTTCGTGCATGGAAAATATGAATCCCCCAAGCAATGCTGCTAACTGTACTCCGTTATATTCATGGACATTGATATGCCGATTAAGAACGGATACCAAACAACGAAGGAAATACTTAGTTATTTTGAAATGAAGAGGATTCACAACCCAACGCCGATATCTGCGTGCAGTGCGTATGTTCAAGAATAAGAAAAGTCGAATGCTAAAAGATCTGGAATGTCATATTATATTACCAAACCAGTTAGTCAATAAGCCTTGGAGATTGTACTCAAGTCAACCATTTTAAAGAAATAATCTTCCAACAGCAATGGGAATACGCTTAGGTAGATTCATTAGTGAAGAATCAAGAAATAAGATGGGAACTAAGCAGAAAATGCTCCTAAGGAAATAAAAATTGAGAATCCGATTGATTCCCTTTGAAAATCTGATATTTCAGAGGGAGCGTTTTATCATACAAAATGAGAATACTTGTTTCTTTCTTTGTTTGTGGTTTATTTTTTTGGAATCTTTTAAGAAGCATTTCGTGTTAAATTAAGCCGAGAAAATGACAATTAAATTATATTCAATTGCATAGAGGGGGAAGAATGTTCTCTTATTACTTTGTTTATTCATGAAAGAATGTCAGACAGAAATATGCTCTTAAATATCGACTGGGGAGAGCTCTTAATTAAGGTTTTCTTCTTGATTATGAACTTGATGTGACCTCATAATCTCTATTTTCATGTACAATTAAATGCTTTTCAGTATGGAGCTTATAGATCAACCCACGCTGGCCAATAATTAATTAATTTTAGATTTTCATAACGCATCTTAAAAAAATGAAGAACAGCTGGTCTTGTTTGTTTGTTTGTTTGTTTGATTGTAAAATCCATCCAGCCACCGCAAGAGGAGTCATTGAAATAACCGATTTGATTTGATTGTTTGTTATTTGATTTTAATCAAGTATTTCTTTTTCTACGAAATCAGTTGTTTTAAAGCAGTGTGACTTCTGTGGACTGTCATAATATTCTACCATCCTTTATAAAATTATTCTTTTTTCATTTTTTGTTTTATTTGAGCATAGGATAGATATTATCTTTCCAAATGAGAAAGAAAGAGGAAATAATTCATGCTATTATGGAGTTTTTTCTTTGTCGATATATTCTTATTCACTGTTTAGTAGTATTTAATTTGCTTTGATAAATATAAAGGAACTTAGAAAATGGGGGGAGATTGAATATGGATAGTTTAGATTAACAAATCAGCATAAGAAATGATAGGACATATTAAATAATTAAGGGTTTTTCTTACACCCATCAATCAATCTCGCTTTATGATTCCCTCTAGCATGTTATTCATATCCGATCTTCTAATAACGTTGTGATGATCTGTAAACTTTAAAACAACTGTAGGTTAATTTGCAGGTAAGAGAGAGAGAGAGAAATAACCCATGCTAAGATTGAATATTATGATGTTAGTAATTGCCAAAATAAACTTTGGTCTTCATTTCACAAAGAACATGATTCGCTTTTACAAAAATATTGGATCTATGCGTTATGATTCAATTCAAGAACATTGCAGTGGACATAATTTGGATGGCTCTGAACAAATCTTAAATCTTTCAATCAGTTAATTCATCTTGTTTTGTCTAATTCAAAGAAAGAGCTTTTTCTGCGTTATGCTTTGTTAATAGAAAGTCATTGCTTTGACTTCCGCTGGCTAAGAATAATTATTCATGGGAATTTATTGAATTGTAAAACATGAATTGCAAAAAGTAACTAATCCCCTTGTAAAATTAAGCATTCCAGCACACAATCATCGAAATAGCATAATACGTGGAATTAGTTACAATAAACTCTAATTCAGAATCGAAAATTCATTTAGAAGTCCAAATACTAATATCTTTTTGTAAGATATTTTATGATTCAATTATGCCATTCAAATACAAAAACCTCTTAAGTTACTGCTTACAAAATATTCGTAAATAACCTTATATATTTTTATTTAATTAGAGCATCCCGCATAGCAATGAGCCCCCCATAAGCTTTTCCTATGGAGGAGCACTAACCAATAAATTAGATGGCAAATTGAAGATTTTACTCTTAAAATCATATTCTCTAGATTCAGGTTGGGTGTGGATTATTTATCATCACCGCGAAGGCTGCAAAATTACAAGATTCAAGTAATTTCGGATAATTTGATAAAACTGCTCTCCACTGCTTCATCTCTCCCACCAGAGGATATCAAAAATTCAAGGGAAATACCAGCTAATCAATAAATAAACATTCCAAGAAACAATCCTTAAAAATATTCCTTGATCATATGATGTCCAGTTCTTTTGGGTCTGCAAACTTACTTTCCGAACAATTCGAGTGTACTTCATGCAGGAAAATGTTTAAATACGATTCGCATTACTAAAGGCATATTCTAACACACAGTGACCAGCGTCCGTATGCTTGTGATTTTTGTGGGAAAAAATTCAAAAGACAAGATGCACTTAAAACACATGAAAAGACACATTCTGTTAATCTACCGTTTAAGTGCTCCATAGGCGATTGCAGCTAAGGATTTGCGAGCAAGGCAGCATTGAGATACCATGAGCTTAGACATTAAAATAATAATGAGTTTATTTGCCGATTAGATGAATGCAATAAGGAATTCTTGACGCTCGGGTAACTTAAGTAGCATCAAAGAACGAAAATACACTCAATTACAATGGCAAATAATACAACTGAAGTAAAATAGGCTTCACATGAGCTAGATGACTCCCAATAGCATCAGTAATAGCTGATATCTGGTGTTTTTGGGTTTTCTTAGACAATCCTTCCAAAAAGTGAATTTATTTCTGGAACTTCCATATCTTCAATTACTACGATGAACATAATTGATGTGAAAAACAAAGGAATCCTAAAAGAAGAAACGTTTTTAGATGAGTTTAGTCACGATGAACAGATGTTTATTAATTAGATTTGGAGTAAAGTTCAAAACAAAAAGAACTAATTGACGAATTCAAATGAAAAAATTGAACCTGAAGAATAAGATATTCAAAAGAAGAAGATCCATCTAGAATCTCTAACCCAAGAAAACGACTATTCATCTGATCGCTTGCTTTCAGAATTCTCAAGGATAAGCTCCTTAGGAAGCACATCGTCTTTTGGGTAACTCAAACAAGAACTCAGAATCATTGTAGGTGTGATTGGTAAAATTCAAAATGGAAACAATTCTGATGATACTGAGGAGTTACCAGATGAAGTCTATGATATTAACTCAAAGTCAACTTTAGGTAGAAGGTCTTCAGCTCTCAAAGAAGAAGAGGAAGAATATGAAGGAGAGTCTCCCATACCTGTAAATAGTTAATTCTATCAAAATGATAGTAAATTATTTTTCAGTGCAGAATGCTCTGAGAAATAGGAATCGCTAATAAGACAAGTCATCGAAGAAGTAGATGATAAATAAGCATCTTGCAAGAAAGGCTCCATGATGAAAATCAAAGCAGCTGTGAGCTTGATTTCTTATTCTAAGAAACAACTTCTGGAATAACGTAAAAAAAAATAACTGGAAATCTATGAAAAATAAGGGAATTATTTTAATAAAACAAATAACTCCTTGAAGAGAAACATTCCTATAAATCAACAAGGAATTAGCTTAAGTGAGAAGCAAGATACATTAGATAATCAGGCAGACAATAATAGCTCACAATAGATTCAAGAATTCAACTCAAAAAATCAATCATTCTCACACATCCAACAACCATAACAATAATCGCTTTTTTAACCTCCAATAATTCATCATCATGCATTCTATGAGCAATAGAACTACCTCCCAATCAACGTCTTAGATCACCAATAGCAAGCTGTCATGATGATGGTACCTTAATTGCAGTTGCAGCAATAACAATAATAATAATAATAATAACTCTGGGAAAATAAACAAATTTTCTAAAAATAATAGCATCCTTTGTATTCCTCACCCTTCAACAATGGTTTTTCTTATTCTTCTCATTGCTTCTCATCTCATTCTCTGCCATTTATGAACATCCCTCAAATCAATTTTCTGGAAACAATTCTTTCGAGTGATAACTCTGATCGACCAAACGATGATTCCTCACATGTCTGCATGCTATCCGAAGCTGAAATCTCTGAAGAAAACATGAATATCTTTGATGCTGATGATTTTAACAATCAAGACAGAAATCAAATGTATTCAGAAGAATTTCTTCAATTTATGAATCCACATTTTGGAGCATACATATGAGATACAAACGGGAGGAGAAATTATTCGAAGCTTCGAGTGAGGATATTATAAAAATATGGAGAATCTAGTAATTGTTTTTCATTCTACTTCTAATGAAAAGTTATCATAAATATTCTTTAACAAATGGTACACTTTGTTCAATGTCTTTAATGTTTATCTTTCTGTTTCTAAATCAATTTTACTTAACTTATTACCTTCAAATATCAAAAATATCGAAAATCTTTAAAAATTACCTTAAATTATCATAAACCCCCCGCAACATTTCAGAATTAATTTCTTTTGTTACAATTAACACAAGAATAAACTCGAAAAATATTAATCAATTCATAAGATTTAAGTTAATCTAAGCTATAGCACACTAGACACGCACACAAAGAAAAACTAAAACGAAAAAAAGGTGAAGACATGGAAATCGATGATGGTTTTGTAGAATTTCAAGTTCTTTAAGATCAACAAAAACTCATCTATCAACTCGAAGAAGCTGTCCGTATGAATAAAGACTTAAATGACTAAAAAGCCAGGGAAGAAGTACTTGAAGACTATTTTAGAGCATGTATGCGATAAACCAAAGATTTTAGCTATCAGTAATTCATGAGTTAGTTGATATTTCACTGGATATGCAGAATTCTCATTTATTTCTTTTGTTTTATTGTTCTCTCTTGAATAGAACAGCAGCAATAGCTAAAATGATCGATGAATCATATTATCTTGTTTTCGCATATGTCCAAGATACTTACAACAATTCTGGAGGATCACCTGATGAGTTACCAACTAGAGTTTATGCGATTTCCTTGTTTTACAATGACAATAATGGCATGAAGAAATCTAGAATATCCTCAAATAATGCTGAAAACTACGGGTTAATTGCGAGAATCACACCATGTTTCTCCTTAAATTAACATTTAAGTTAAAAACTACAATCTGCGTAAATGTCAATTTCTAAAATACTCATGCTACTGAGTCAACTTTAGACACTATCATCGAAGGAACTCCCATAAGATACTGCTTCTATGAAGAGCAGTTCGAGGAAAAATTCAGGCGATAATCTATAAAATCCATGAGAAATTAAAAAAAGTTTCTTGTGTGTTTGTTTTGTGTTGAGCAAATTTAATAATGTTGATTTCAAAATGAGGATTTCTAAGCCATAAATGTTAAGTTTTATAAGTCAAAACCTCCTAAAAAGAGCCATAAAATACCAGAATTATGAGTAAATGGCCTTAATTTGAAATCTAGTGATACATACAAATGAAGTTTTAACAAAGAATTAATAAGATAAACAAATATTTCTCCTCTCCTAGTTTGATGTAGTTGGCTTTGATAGAACGAATTCACAGCTCCTTTCGGGGGATAAATTTAAAGTAAGAACATGCATGAAGTTATTAATTTGTTGCTCCAATGTGTAGGTTGTAATTGTAGCAAGCGGATATATGCTCTTCTAACCCAGAATAAGTGTATAAATAAGAGTTGGTAGTTGAATTGACAAATAGGAGCCGGAGAAGATAGAGGTGAATTTAAAGCATCTAAGTTATTATTATTGTTATAATTATTATTATTATTATTAAGTGGGAGTAGGTGGGGTAGGTGATTAAGTAGCGAGGTTATGATTTCAAATAAAAACCCAGAATTAAATAACAACTTTTTTTTTTTTGATAACTTCGTTCTTGTGGAAATTAATGGGGATTTTGGATGAGCTAGCCAGCAAAAACAAAGGTGGGAATTATTTCGGATGCAGCGTTTTTTAATTAGTTTTTGTGTTTTGAGTGGAGATAAACCACCAAGGGAGCTTTTTGTTTAGCTCATCTTTGAAAGTTTATGAGGGTGTTTTGCAAGGAGATAAATAGATCATAAGCTGATTTCAACAGCTTCGTAGCCTATCTCGCAGATCCTTCTTCGAATGCTTTGAGGATCGAGGAATGCTTCGAAATAGCTGAGGTTAATTGGCTATCATCTTGTCTTGTTGATACTAGAAGCTCATACCCTTCATCATCATCGTTAACGTGATCTTCTGAGTTTTCATTGATTTTTGGTGTTTGGAATTAGAAATGTCCTTTTGAAGATTTCTTAGAAGAATTTGTAGCTGGGTTAGTTGTGTTATTCCCCTCGCTAGTGTCTTTTCTGCTTAGAACAACTTCGATTTAAAGGGATGGAAGATAATTACAATGCTCGTCTTTCTAAAACACTTTCAGAGAGAATTCATCGGAGGAAGACACAAACGTTATGTCTGATTTTTAGCAATACACAGAGACAATTGAAGATTTTCTCATGTTACTGGAGTTGGAAGGTTCTTCGGTTAGTTTAACTGGATTGTCAGATGAAAGGTTATGAAGAGGTCTATTGTGGTTCAGATGTTAAAGTGGATGCTTCATTGATGCACTAGGGATGACTCTTGTGATCGACTGGAGCATTTAAGATAGCATCGAACTGACTTTTCTCGGTTGCACCATCAATATTTTGTTTTACTGAACCATTTCCCCAGAAACATCGAGTAGTTCCTCCTGACCTTCGAAGCTTTAAGTTGACTGAGTAGCATCCTAAGGAGCTTCTCCAGCCAACTCAGCATCCTTATGATTCTCTTAACATTAGTGGAAAAGTCTTTGTTTCATTCCCCTCCTCTCCCCGATAGTTTTTTAATCAAAATTTCTTTGACAATTATTTTTTGTTTTTGTTTTAATTCCTGCTCCCATTCTTCTTCCGTCAGGCAAAAGCTCACCCAGCAAAAAGCTCATTCTCAGAACCATTTAGATGAATTTTCAAATTTATTCTTCCTCTATCCCTAAACAGCGCCTTGTCTTGCAGTTTCTGTTTCTGTTTCTTTCTCTCTGCCCTTTCAATCAATTTAGTTTAAAAAATCCCCCATTCTTTCTCTCCCTACAATTATTCAATATTTCTCTCTTTCGATTATAGTATTAGTTAGTGTTCAATATCCGAAAAACCTAGTAATCTCCCTCATCATGTCATCTAATTTTTTAAATTTCTTTTTTCGACTTCATAGTCAGCCGTTGAGGATACTCTACGTATTTTAAACTTTTCTTTTTACCATAACTGCCTCCATCTAAATTTCTAATTATCCTAGTGAAATAGCTACTAAATAAAAGATAAAAAACAAAATCAATTCAACACACACACACACTCACATAGAGAATGCGTAGTTTAATTATTATTACGCAAATGAACTCATCCCCATTCAATTCTCTTACGTCTAGTTCTTTTAATTAAGTCATAATCAAACAAAGAATAATAACTTGATTCTGGAATTACAGTCGTATTTGAATTATTTTTTTGTGTTTCTACACAACACAAGCCATAATTGATTGTGTTAATGGTTAGGATAACTGTGATTTTGAGGTTGAAATGTTCATTTTCAATGCAAATTGTTTCATTCCTTACCCCCAAGAAAATCATAATAAAGCATAGAAATTATCAGCATTTCTAAAATATGATTCTTTCAATGATTATTCTTCCCTAACTTTGATTTAACACTTCAGTTGTTACTTAAAAGGGGGAGAAGAAGGAGGAGAAGAAATTGAAACTCAACTAAATTAATCTATCAATCATTATTGTAATGTTAATAATTAAGCAAAAAACGTTATTTCAATTTATCTTACTGAGAGATAATCCAAATATTACAAGTTACCTATTCATGTTAGTTGATTCCTTGACTCAGTTTGTTTTAATGTTTAATCTGGTGGATACTGCAATATCTCCCCCTCTCATAAATCTTCAGATAATAATATCAAATGAAAACCTATCAGAATTCTTTTATTAAATATTCAAAAATTTCAAAATGGATCTTAATTCTTTTAATTTGTATTATTGCTCTGAGTGAGAAGATAATTGAACCCATTTAACGTAAATTTAAAAAATATAATAAAAAGCAATTATTTCATAATCATTCTTAGATAAAACCTAGCATTTTGTAGATAGAATTTAAGTTTAACAATCTCACAGTATCTTAAAATAAATAATTCGTCTCCTCCATGTGAGTAGTTTATGAATAGTTTTTGTTACAAAAATCATCCCAATTATATTTCTTTTTATATTCTTAGCTCGATATTTAAATAATTCTTACTACGCAAAAAACAAGTTGGGTAAGAATATGCTCAAATGAACTGTGAGATTGTTTGGAGATTTAAAAAACAAAATTTATTAGAATCTTCTTCTTCTACTTAAAAGAGTCAATGGAAGGCGACATTCCAATATAACTCAACTCTCTATTGTCATAAAAATAAATAATATCATCACTACTTCTAGCTCGATTAGATAAGAAGATGCTATTTTAAGATTATTTAAAATCACAGGAATATTTAAAACATGTTTTTCTTAGTTTCAAAGCTCACAACAAATGCAATGATTTAGATTTACTTTCACCCCCACACAGGTTACAAAATAATATTAGCAAGTCAATATAATGTATTCCCAAATAATAAAAAAAACTCTTACACAAATAAATCATAATACACAATCTATCTTGTTTTTGTTTTTGTTTTTATTTCCTCCTGATTTAGATTTGGTACTATTTATGTACTCATTCAAAGCTCCATGAGTCTATCTTCAGTAGTTCTAAGTTTGACAATAGGGAGGATCTTTTTGAAGTCAGGATTAGCATGGGTCTTCATAAGCTCATAGACAACACTTTGATATGTTGTGATGAACGCTCCAGCATCACGCATTCTCTAAAACGCAGCTGATCTATCAAGAGAATTGATACTTGACAGACCGTCAGCAAGAAGGTGGACCTGCGTTGAACCAAAAAAAATATATTTTCAAAAACAGAAAGACAAAATATCATAAGAATCCGTTTAATGAAGAATATTTTTATTAAAATTGGCAAAAAAAGTTGAAAAAATCAAGATCTTTTCTTTTACATCATATCCTCTTTCTAAGAGATCAAGGCAAGTTTATTAGACACAGACATGAGTTTCCATGCCATAAAGGATAACTTGCTTTCTTGATTCATTAGCAGTCAAGAATGGTTCAGTATCTTAGTTCACCATAGAAAACGTTGATTTTTCAAAAATCTACGTGAGATGCTTTGGGAATTCTGAAGAAAGCTCTGGGACAGTTGATCCAAAAGCTTTAACATTCTATTCAGTCACTAAAATAGGAATATTCAGGACATTTGCTGTCTACACAATTTATCTAGCTGTGTTGACAACATGCTCACCCTTGTAGATATATTTGATGAACTTTGTTTGGATATCGCAGTTAAACAGCAGAGCGTTTTCCTTGACAAGTCTACCTAATCTCTTAGTGCTCATTTTAGACAAAAAAGTTTTTTTTTGGATTAGATAAATCTTTAATTAATTGTTTTTTTGTTTGTTTTTATTCTGTAATTCCACGCAATAAATAGACAATTTTTTTGTGTAGTTTTAAAGCAATCAAAATATTGCTACAGCAAAATCACTTATTAAGATGTTTTTACCTTTCATTCAATTAAATGACTCTATTTTCCTTGAAGAATACTAGTACATGCATTCTCCTGACCTGAATGGTTCTTGTTGGGATTCTTGAGATAAAGTAGAATCATTTTACAAATAAAAAATATCAATAAAGAATTTATCAACCAAACAAAAAAAGAAATCAAAAAGGTCTAGTTTGGATCACTGGGGAAGGAAAAATGGAGTATTTAAGAAGGTTTCTTAGTGAATTTGTCTTTTTATCTTAAATAACATCTAAAAATTTCAATTTGAATAAAAAATATTGTAATAATTGATTTATCAGAAATTCAAGATGAAGTAACATGCGAAATAACTTAGAAAGATAGAACATACAGAGAAATGAAGAATCAAAGTAAAAAATCAGGAATATTGGTGCCTTCACAGTGTTAGTGTAGTTGAATTAAGAATTAATTCCTTCCTTTTTTGTTGTTTTTTCTCTGTCTTTTCCCATCAAGGTGCTCTGGATTCTTCTACCTAAGAGTTTTACATGTTATTCTCTGGGGCTTGTGATTCCAAGAATTCCTTGAATTTAAAGGTCTCATTCATGATCGTATCCATGGAGAACTTCTCTCTTTCCTTAAGTTTCGCTAAGAGAGTTTGGTATTTATTGATTTCTACGTTAGTTGATTTTATTGAATTCGAAATCGATTCAATCTTCTATTGATATTACCTTGATGCCTGCTCAAATGCATTTTTCTCTCTATTTCTCTCATCCTCAAGTTAGATTTAACTCTCTCGCTACTAGTTAATTTAATGCAGTAACTCCTTGCGTTTATTCTCCCAATCGTCGTTGATATTCTAGAGATCCTTTCGCATACTCAAGATCTATGCTTTGTAGTCATTTTTGTTCTTGAGAAGATCTTCCACTTTGATCTGCTAGTCTCTCAACTCCTGCTCTAAGTTCTTAGTCTTCGTCTGCAAGGAGCTTCTTTAGGAGTTCAAATCAGTCAACTTCCAAGATAAATCTTCATTGACTTTTTTCTAGTTCTCCAAGTCATCATTCAATGTTGTGATCGTGTTTTGTGTCTGCATGAAAATGTGCTTGACATGTTTCTCTAAACCGAGCGTGTTAGCTTACCCAGCGGACATGCTGGCAAAGGATTTATTAGGTGATAAAGGTTCTAAAGTAGCTGAATTCATTTAGTAAAACTTTAGGGGTAATTGAGCTGTTGTTGTTGCTGTTGAATATGCTGCACTTGCTTCTTTTTTTTGTTTAGCTGTTAATATATTAATTTATAATAATTATTATTATTTTTATTGTCTCGTATGATATATTTTGTTCTTGTTTTTTCACCTAACTACTCTCTTCTCCTCATCTCCTCTAATCTCGTTCGCTTAACTTATTTTCTTAAGAAAATAAACCGCTAAACTTCGAAATTATCAGATAAACAACACAATTAAGTGCTTTTCATTTCAGCTGTTCTTTGAAAGAATTGCCCTGAAAAACAAATGCTTTGTTGAAACAACCTTTCATTGCTGTTTAATACTATCTTTAAAATTCCTAAAATCAACACAATTTAGCACATAAAAACCTAAATATTTCCCTATTTGCCTTGTAAGCCATTTTCTCTAAATAATCGCCCAATTTCATATTTTTGAAAACTCACAGAAACTCTTAAAATCTTACAGTATTTTAATCTAGAAATCTCTTTACTCATTAAGATAAATTTAAAACTAATTCTCTTATTAACTCCTTTTTTCGCTCATTCGAAGACCTTCTTAACAGGATTATAGTCAATATCCTTGCTGCTGTTCTTATGGTTACGAAATGCTTCTCTCACATGATCTTCAGTCAGCTAGACCTTATTCTCAAAATCTCCTGACTACTTAATTTCGATTGCTGTGTTTGTTCATATGAAATACACAAAATAAAAGATAATTAACATCTATATTTTTCTCATCATCATCACCATCTGTTCTAATTCAAATTCTCTTCCTTATCATTTCAAGTTTATCCCTCAAAAATATTCTATACCTTCTTCAATGAGCTTCTAGATGTAAACTCTTCCTATGGAACTCAGAAATAAAGTGAAATATTTATCGGAATTCAATTTCTCATCGATTTCATTCGCAACTTGCTTTACACCTGATCGCCATCCATTCAAGGAAGGATTCTATTATTTTCAAAGAAATCCTAGATTACTAATATTGTTAACCCTTACATACTCATTCTAAAGCATCTATTTTAAATAAGAAATTTGTATTTTATAAAATTTATTGTTTCCTGCATACCCTGAAGCTCTAGTATTGATTCTCATAGAATAAATCGTAGTCTATGTTCTTGTCATCCAGAAAATATTTGCTAATAAAATTGTCCATAATATTAAAAAATCCAATTACAATCTGAATCAAGCTTAAAGATTGTAGAATCACTCATAAAATATCTTTCAAATCCAAATGAGATTTACTGTTTAGCTTTGATTTCACCATCCTTGACAATATCGATCTTCTTTAAGAGCCTTTTTAAATCTTTCTGTTTATTTTTCTTTTCCTTCTCGTTATTGTTAGCACCATTGTTGTTAGCATTCTGGGAATGTCCAGCATCCTGCGCAGTCTCTTTTGTTTCTTACATTTTTAGTTTGTTTGTTTTCCCAAATATTTATTTTCCAATTCTTTATTCTTTTTTTTATGCTTTCGAATAGTAAAATTACAAATATTGATTAATTTTTCCTTGAGAGAGAGAGAGAGAGATGCTATGTGAGTTCAACTCAATTCCCCAAAAATAGTGGATTCTCTTTTTCTGATTATTATTTTTGATTCATCAAGAAATTGGCGTAATGTTTTTATAATTAATAGAAGTCTAGCAGTAATTCTTAATAAGATCGAATAAACAAACATATGTCAATTTCGTTCAAGAATAAATTTTTTTTTTACTAAATAATAATCAAAATCATCCTTATTCTTTTCCTATTTTTCAAAGCCATTTTATTTGTTTTCCTTCTCTTTTTTTCATGGTTAAAAGAACGTCTTCGCCATGAAATTCAAAGGTGTCTTTGAACTATTCATTTTCCTCTAATTTTTTCTTGTCAAAACATCCACTGGAGTTAGCCCTCTCTTTCTCTTTTCTTCTCCCAAAAGTTAAGCATGAGAACGTGCTGGATTTGCATCACCCCAACATGGATCTTTGATATTTCTTAAATCAAATTTCTCTACTTCCTAATGCAGCTTCGTTAAGGGTTGTTTCTTTTTCTTTTCAAGAAGTGCTGAAGCTGCACTCAATCCTAAATCTGTATCTCCATCTGTGTGTTCAAAGAAATGAAACAAATTCCAAATTACGTTTAGAAAAAGAAGGTAATTTCACTTTTAATAAATCCTCTCACCTTGCAACTAATAAATTGTAATTTTCTCCAATCTCACAAGTTTAGCTAGTTCAATCCTTCTCCTTTCTCTTTCTATTTTCTCTTTTTCTTTCTGCAACTATTCCTCAACCATTTCCCCTATTGACTTCTCAAATTCTTTCTGTGACTCAATATTCTCAAGTGTTCCAGGGATTTATCTCTTTTTTCTAGATTTATCTTCTTCAAGCATATCAAGTAATGCATCTCTATTCCCAATTCGAATTTGTGACTGTGTTTTTGAATAAAACAAAATATTGAAGAAAAGCAGATTTATTTCATTTTCATAATTACTGAGCTATGTATTGATAATCTTGGCTAATTTTCATCAGTCTTATCACCACCTAATGATTTTTTAGATTTTAATGAATCTCTACCACCAAGATAATTCACAACGGGCCTATTTGGAAGACTCCCTATTAGCGTATCATATTATTCCTTTCTCATACGGTTCTAGATTGTATAATATCCACCTTCTTTCTTGAGACCTTACATTGTCATCAGTTTACTACCTGGGTTTGCCTAGAGTTGATAAAAATAACAAATCCATCAAGAAATTAGAGAAAAACAACATTAAAGTACATTCCAACCTTGAAAGTCAAATGTAACAACGGCTGATTACTGAACTCAAGTGTTTCAATAGTCTTCATTGGTTCTTTCCCTCTGTAGTTCATTAATTTCACTTTCTTTCCATCATCTTCTGCCTATTTTCAAACCCAAAAAAAACAATAAGATTTCTCCATTTTTCCCTAAATATCTTTTTGTGCTTTATTCTGTTTTTGAGCTTACAAACGTTGCCGGCTTAGCTATTTCAGCTGGCAATCTACTCTTCGCATCAAGATTAATTAGATTCGTTGGTATTTCCTTAGGATCTCTATCTTTTTTGAGAAGAATGATGTCTCCATTAAAATCATGTGTGAATAGTTTATGTTTGAGCAATTTCTAAGCATCTTTTTTTTTATTTTCAAAGTCAATCTCTTCTTGCTATTATTTTCTCTGCTTTTCAAGTTCGAGCGATCTAGCATAATCTTTCTTTTCCCTGACTAATCGAAGTCTTTCTGCATCGGGATCGATCTCTGGAGGTGCTTCATCAGGCATTCTAACAATTTCAGCTTAGTAATTTTTTTCGATGAGATGTTTACTATTTATGGTGCTAGCGTTTTTACCAGGTATTTCCCCTTAAGAACTGATTAACAGTCTACTAGCGTTAAGAACTCTGACTGAGTTAGTTAGGAGTTTATTAGTTTTACGGGAACTTATTGAAAAACGACTGGAATTGCTCATTATTGAAATTACAGAACGAGCATCACTGTCATCTCTATCTTATTCGTTAATTGGTTCTTCCTCTTTGAATTCCACATTCACTGCGTAACTAGAGCGAGAGTCATATTCCATTACAGTCTAGAAACAAAAATGAATGATAAATAGAATGTTGCAAAAAATAATGGAATATTTTCATTTGTAAAACCATAAAATAGTAATTTAATCTTAATAAATGCTAAATTTTACTGGTTCTTTTTCAGCTGTCCAATATGTTTTGATATCTTATGCTGATTCCCCTGGATCTCCAAAGCAATATCCTTAGCTTGTTAAGGCTGTTAAAAACCCCACAGTCTACTACGCTTCAAACTCAGCTAATTTTTCTAATAAGTATTTTTCATATAATGCCATTGCTCCTTTAGTGACAAGGTAATCCATAGCTTGTGATGCGATGACTTCAGTTTCAAAAGGGAGATCATTTTGGTCATAAAAATGAAGTCTAAACTATTTCATCTGCTCCGTTGGAGAAATGAAATTCCTAGGAGAACCTTAAGAGTTATTAGAATCATAAGATATTGATCGCTCTCTGAATTCATCAGCATCCTACATGTTTATTTTGATGATATTGTTAGTTTATTTGCTTCCTATGTTAAGACTGATAAATCAATAGAAACCGTCTCTATTTTTTAATAAACAAAGCTGCGAGAATAATTATTTGATAAATAAACAAATATTTTTTTTGTTTTAATTTCGTGTTTGCTGATTATCTCTACAGATTATTCTTATTATTGAGTGGTTCAATCCTAATAAATCAATATTCAAAACGAAAAAAGTACTGATTTATTGATTTTTTTTTTTTGATTTCCAGATAGGATAAGATAAATAAACGATAATGATGAAAACCAAAAAAAAAGTCATTTGGATTTTGCATTTTTACTTTAACTTCTTATATAGGGTTGAAGAAAAAAGCAAATCTAAAGCTGGAAAAAAAGCAAAGCAAAACTAGAACTTATGTTGAAATTTGAATTGCTTTTTTTATGATTAATTTGGATAAATTTGATACAAGCCAAAAGATAATTGAAAATAATCCATCAAAAACAATAAGAATAATAAGCTGTTACTAAAGGATTTTAACCTTATTCTTACAATTATTCTTCTGCAAATTACAGATAAGCTAGTAACTCAAAAGTTAGCTAGAATAATAAGATCATAATTCATGATATTGGGGCTTTTTTCTTTAATTTAATTAAATATCCCCTGTAAGAACATTTTATTATTGATCTTTTAGCTTCTTTTATATTCATTCTCTGCAGTGTTCAACCAAATTATCAAGTTGACAAAATTTAATAATATATTAATTGGAGATACAAATAGCTCTAAGTCCAAGCTCAAAGCTCATCTGTCTTAATGGTGTTGTTACATTTTTCCTCAGTTCTCATTCCAGCTGTGTTTGTACTTTTCCTATTTGCTACTGAGATAGCCTGCTAGGATTCCCCAACTCCTCTTGCTTTCGAGTAGCTCTCATTGAACAGCAGAGAAATCGATATGAGTCTCTCGAAAGATACTAATTTTACCATGAAATTATTTTAGTTTACTGGAAAAACTCCAAGGGATGCTTTGCTGTAATTGCATAACAAAGGGGACATGAATACGACACACTAAAGAGATTTATCTGGACCGGAGATTATCTTTGAAGTCTATGAATTTGAAACACAAGAAGAAGCAAAGATAGAGATTTCTAGACATGAGGGGTTGGAATAATAGCAAAAAGGATTAAATTCTCAAGATCTAACATTGATTCTTTCGAATACACATAACATTGATCATTCACGCTTTGTTCCAAATTATTTCTATGCATTTTGCCTGAGAAAACCATATTATCCCGGTGTTTCAGAAGGAAATAAAGAACCAAAGAAATCAGATGAAACGGACGATGAAAATACAAAAAAAGTGCAAGAAAATAACAAAAATAATGCAAATACACCCTCAAACAACGATGATACTAATGGAAATGAAAATAGCAATAAAAGTGATGACAAAACTGACGAAGATGACACTGTAGTTCCTTTTTCCTATGAATTAAATATAAAATATCTTAGCGAATCTGATATGTGCAACAACAGTGGGTTTTTCAAATACGAAAGTGGACTTTGTGTGTGCAATAAGAACAAAATGGGGAACTTTTGCGAGTTCGATTTACTACATATAACTAGCTACTATTAGTTTGAAGTCCAATTAAAACAATTCGAAGGAAAATACTTACAAATCTACAAGGCATCTACAGATTAAGAATTACACCTGGAAATGACACTCAAACATTCTAATGATTAGGATATATATTTCTATCGATCAGCAACACTTTAAACCCCTTTATCTTAGCATAATTATGCTTAGAAATTTGCTTTTAATGATACACATCTTGTAAATATCGTGAATATCGCACTTAATGAGCAATCTGTGCTATTGTTCGTGAGGAATCCATCATAATCGTATGTTTACTTTAAACTTGCAGTGTAGAACTACACAACGATAGATGACGGGGAAGTCTTATTCTTCGTATCGCTTTCCCTTGTTGCAACACTACTTCTCTCGTTTTTATGCATTTTCTGTGTGAACAAGCTCAGCAATGTAAGCAAATAAATCACATACCAAAAAAATGAAATTAATGCCATTTTGTTATTAAATTTTTGAAGGGAAAACGCATAAAAAAGAACCTCTAAGCACATGTTGAACTCTAAGAATCGCAAGAAGAATCGAATAAGCAGAAGGAAATGAAAGAAAAGGACAATAATAATAACAATAACAACAATAATCCAGGTTAATAGAATGGTTCATCGAATATTCCTTAAACCAATCGAAATCTTATTGACGATATCATGACTCAAAGGGAGATTTAAATCAAGAGCGAAATGGATTAGATCACTAAGAGTGATAGGTATGAGTAGTTTTAATTGGAGACATCTTTCAAAGAGCAAATCTGTGCAATTTGTCTGGATGATTTTGAATACAATGATTAAGTTAGAAAAACAAAATGCAACCATATGTTCCATGAGAAATGTCTCTACAAATGGCTTTTCAAGTACATCAGCTGCCCAATGTGTAATCAAGACATCACTTGATATGAGATATTTCTTTAGAGACCTAAAATCACTCTGGCTCTGCAATAAAGGAGAGAATTATTGGATTTTTTCCTATGAAGTGTGTGAGTAGTGTAATATGTGTGTGTTCTTTTGTATTATTCTTATCTACTATCTTTCTTTGTCTTTCATCTATTGCTTACTACCATACAGCTTAAAACATGTAAATAGGGGTTGGGGTTGGGGTTGGGGTTGGGGTTGGGGTTGGGGTTGGGGTTGGGGTTGGGGTTGGGGTTGGGGTTGGGGTTGGGGTTGGGGTTGGGGTTGGGGTTGGGGTTG
>Ga0302271_10001515_pt1 | contig 22157 bp, 12 predicted proteins | sample III_Bog_N1_1_FD_198767 | JGI IMG/M metagenome (GOLD analysis project Ga0302271, IMG submission 198767) | Peat permafrost microbial communities from Stordalen Mire near Abisko, Sweden - III_Bog_N1_1 | ecosystem: Environmental > Terrestrial > Soil > Wetlands > Peat | place: Sweden: Abisko... | reverse complement strand
AAGAATTATCCTTTTTCTTATCAATCAAGAGACCCTTAACTTTATGTTTTTACTCATAATTATTCGTTTAGCTTGTTTAGACTGAACTAGTCATCCTTGACAGCTCAAGAAATTACTTTTCTTACTCGAATATCATCGAATTACTTATCATCTAAGAAGAATTCGCTCCTAATGAACCAACTCCTCCGCCAAACAGCACAGGATTGTTGTCATCTTCATCTAGTTCTATCCTTCGCATCGCTTTTCTTTTACGATCATCGAGTTCTTTATCATCAGCGCCTCTTTTGGAGCTTGTACTCGATGACATTTTGTAATACGATTTCAAAAACGCTTCTACTTTATCTTCATTTTGATTCCCTGAAGGATTATTCGTGGCGATACTGCGTTGTGCTGTCATTTAGGTTGCAATGGAGGTATTATTTTCTTTGTTTGCTTAATAGAATTATCGTTTCTCAGTTGTTTTCTCAGCGTTTGATTTTTTGTTCTTTTTTGGTTTCGCAGTTGGATTGTCGGATGCCTTATTGTGATCTTTGCTTTTAATAAACTTTTTGGCCATTTTGTGTAATTTCATCTCATGCAATTTCTCTTTCAAAAGCCAGAATATACTGTTATGGTTAGTCTCCTAATCGATATGTAACAGATCATTGTTATTACTCCCTGCAGGATATACCATACCTTCATCTATTCCTTCAATATTTTTTTCCTTATCATTTGCTGAGGAAATTAGCAATGTTGGTAGCATTTAATTATCAGTGTTTTAAACAGATGTTGTAGCATAATTATTATCGATCCTTTATGCGTATATCCCTTCTTATTAATCTATTCTAGTCGATTACATTAAACTACTTTCATAAATTACTTTTTCTCCATCTTAATTATTAAGAATGCTATTTGATTTCAGTTCATCAGCATCTTCATATTTAAAAATTGGACTTGGAATCATTCTTGAAGTCGATGAAAGATCATGAAACTCCTAAGGATATGGTTCAAGTAATTTTAATCGAGACGAATCGATATTTCTCTAATGCTCCACAGCTTATTCAACTTCATAAAACTTACGAGAACCAATTTCAAGATCAAATTGCTTTTGTTCGTGTTTATTATGACCAATTGGAATGATTTTAGATTAATCAGCAAAGTGTTTATGAATTTGATTAGGTTAATCAACTGAAAGCCTTTGAATTGACCTTCGTTGGTGTGTACCTCCTCCTGGACTTGATTACTAATTAGACTGTGACTATCCATTTCCATCAGCACAAGATGAAGCTAAAAACCAACAAAAATTAAATTATTTTTTTTGTGAAATAATTGAATAGAATTATCAGTTCTTACAATCAGAATCCGAAAACGATCTAAATGCAGTAAGCTATTCGATCTTCTTAAGTATTTTGAGATCATAAGTTATATCAAAATCAACATTCAGAAGTGTTTTAAGTTAGTTCTTTATTGAAATTAGATTCTCCCTTTATGTCGCAGGAGAACTTATCTTTCTAATTTATTAAATCTCTATTATATTAAATGGTTCATAAGCGTTTTTTTAATGATAGAACTTCATTTTGATGGCATACATGTCATAGTGTTCAATAGTGAATCTCTTTACTTCCCTTTAAAGTGATGGAAAACTTAATTTATCAAAAAGAGGATTGACTTAAGTCGATTTTACTTCTTAAACTAAACAAGCTGCTTAGATACTTTCTTGTTTCGGTAAAAAAGCAACAGTTTTAACTAATTCTTTATGGATTTCTCCAGGTTTATTCTCTCCAGCTACCCATTGTCTCTCGAAGTAATGCAAAATAGGAATCATCCTGTTGAGATAAACTTTAGTTAACTGATCTTTTGTCATGTATGATGCGAGTATTTTTTCAAAAAATAATTAAGAAATCGATTCGATTCGGAAGAATTTGCAGTTAGTCATGATGTACAAGTATTCCGTGTTGATCGTTCGAATAACGCCAGAAAGACCGCAGTCATTCATCAATATGTTTTCAGGTTTGAAATTCAATGTTATTGGCACTGCCCAATTCTAATTGTTTTTAGCTATCAGCAATGGAAAAAATGTAGATTATTTAGACACTTATTAGTTTGATTTTTCAGAAGAAACTACTTGGTAATCTTATCCAAGGCTACTGCCTTTTTCAATATAGTTTTAAAGCATAAAGTCATGGTATTTCTACACAAGTTGAGGTATGATTATTGATATGTTCTTCCCGATGGATTATTTCAAAGAAAATCCAAATAAACTCTCAAATTTATTCTAGGTTCTTCTAATTGTGCCGATTTCATCTGAAAGAGACACAAATATTATACAACTGTCTTTATCAAAAGCATTCATTGTTGTGTTGTTATCTGTCTAAGAAAAAACCCCTTTCTTCTTCCTTGATTTTCTGTGGAAAAGCCTTTTCTTGTTATCTCCGAATCCTAAATATAAAATGTAATTTTCCATATAAAACTACAACTTTTGATTCTGAAAGTTGATCTCCGCCAAGTAACTCAATCTTTCTTTTAAATCGTCTCGTTCTTTCATTAGAGTTATAGCTTTGGTTTTGACAGAGAGTAAATTAATAAAATCAGAAGACAATAACCGCAGATACTCCTATTTCGACTTTAAAACTGCATAATATTTCTCTTCAGTTAGGTTAATTGCTTCATCAAAATAGATCCCAAGTAAGAGATTCAATAATTCAGTGTGATTCTTGGAATTCTTTTATTTCGCAGCAGTGATCATATCATCTTGAAGGAGATCTGTCTCCAGCCTTGGAGGAGCATCAAATGTGTCTTTAGCGGAATTAAATAGATCTTTTAAGTAAGCAATTTCTCTGATGGATAAGTTTATATTTTTTGTGAGTCTAATCTTCTCAATGTAGCTCATGATTTTAGATTTTTCGATTTCTACCAAGAAGCTGATGTATCCTAGAACGATTTAGCTGTTGTAATTTGATTTTTTGGCTTACTGCTAAGATTTGAAATATCGTTAGTAGGTGAATATTATAAATCCTTTGAGGGCCTTTTCTCTTTATGCTCCGTCGAGACAGGCTTCTTTTTTTTCCTTTAAAATAACAGGAAAAAAGTAAAACAAAGCTTAATTTTATTAATGAAAAAAAAATAATTTAGTAAGAATCACTTTTAAGGTGTGATAGCAAGCAAAGCATTTATTAGGATCTTGCTCGCAAGTTGCATAGTGGCTCGTAAAGATACTCTCAAAAACAACTGAAGAAGGGTTCTTTTTATAATCTTCATAAGGAGTGGCGATTTATTCCCAAAGTGCTCTCAAGAAATTATCACATTAATGTGCTCCTAATTTATCTAAATTTTAGAAAGGTTCCTTTAGGGAATAAACAAAAAAAAGGTTTCTGAAGTATTTATCGAATTCAAGAGATAACTTGAATGAGAATGGAATGAGACACAGTAATAAAAGTGATAGGCAAAATGGCTGATCTCTGAGGATGCAAGTTAAAATAGAAATTGAAACTGCAGAATGGAATATTGATAGGAAGAGTTCTAGTAATTAAGCTGTTCTATTTGTGTAACTTCTATTTAAGATGCAGGAAGCAATTCTAAAAATTCCAAGACAAATGCTAGATATTAAATTAGCCTCATTTGATTTAGCTAAAGAGCTAATACTTGAGTTGAAGATTTCTAAAATTAACAAACCGAACTCCCAGATTACAGTGTTCCTTCTCTTCAGAAAATCTGTTTAGTTAAAGGTGAAATCTTACTCTTGAAATCTCGATGTTGTACCTAACAAGCAAACAAAACTACATTATGAAAAAATAGTGAAAAAAATATGTTTTGCATTCTATTTTGGCATTGAAAAAAAGAATCAATTGGGATTCTGTTAAAAGTGTTTGTTTCATGTTAAAGAAGGGAGAATGCTGTGGGGTGTATTATTAATCTAGAAATATTAGGTTTAATAAACGAGAAGTAGAAGAATTATGACGAATAAGATCATAAATTAGTTTAATTCAAACATATATGTATCCTTACTCATGAGAACAGCAAAGATGATATTCACCATAGATATGTTGTTGATCGATATCATAGCGAAATTCAAGCTAATTATAGGAATGAAAAGGAGATAATCAAAGCTTAAGAAGATACCACTAACGAAAGTGTAAAGTGTTGAGAATTTGATTGTGAGAAATGATTCTAAGAGAGAAGAAAGTATCACCACAGAAATGATTGAAATCAGCAATGCACTACTGCAATAGACTATCCAATCAAGAGAAGAGTCAAAGGAGATCAAGTTTATTGTCCAAAACCCAGAAAAATTAAAATCGATTGAGATCAGCTTTTGTTATAGCTAATCATTGCAGAGTAAGGCAAAATAAAGTAATTATCTCACTATCAGCAAGACTGATCCATATAAATGACCACGCTTGAAGTACTTTAGATTCTTAAACAGTTTGTCTTCATAGAATTCCATCATTTTGCGAAAGATTCGAGATATGAATTTCATTTCTCCTTAAAAAATGATGGCTAAGGAAAGCTCAAACTGAATTATTCTTGTTCTTAAGTAATTTTAATTAAAGAGTTTATTTTTTTGATTTATCAGAAACTTTTTTACAATTGAAAAAATTGATGATAGTTGGTTCCTTTTTACTTTGATACTGTAGTTAAGTTCATAATTGATGATTTTCGAAAAAGAATACAAAAAATGTTGTGTTATTTTTATCTTTGAAATTCGCGGAGATACTTTCCTCGAATTTCCTTTAAGATAACTCCTAAAATTCGAATGAATTTGGATAAGTTTAATTTGTAGTAATTTTTTGTTTAAAATTGCTTAAAAAATACAAAGCTAATTTTTATAAAAAACAATAAATAAATATAAATCCATATTCAACTCTCACTCATGAGGTTCTTAATGTAATGGTTCTCTAAAATGACTTCAATATCTAAGATACTCAAAAGCTGCTAAGTCTGATGCATGTCTTTCGAAATCATCTAAAAGAACGAACTCCATCCGAAGAAAAACACAACTACCAAAATGAACATCTAAATCGAAAACAGAACGATTTAGATCATTTCATAGTAGTTCAGCTAGTTTGATATCATTTTTATCAGGAAAGTAGTCAAACTGTCAATTGAAACGAATAGAGTAGTTATTAAATAATCGAGATCTCTAAAATCTACTTTCTTTTACCACAACATTAGCTGCTATTACACATACGTATTATCCGTTAATTTAAGTATTTCAGCGAGATAAGTGAATTCCTATAAATAATCTTTGAATGCGACAATTAATCCATTTTATAATTTGCCTCCTCGAATTGTCTTGCATTCTTCAAAGCCAATAAGATTATCTTAACTTATATATTATCCATGAGTCTTCAAAGCTTCACAAGCATTGCCCTCAAACATTGGATAGAAAAAATCAGTATATTCCTTAGAATCATATCTATTAGTGACAGATTAACTTAAAGTTATATTAGAAAACATAATTGACATCCAAATTCTGTTATCAATAACTGAATTCGGGATTCTTAATTCGTAAAAGGCTCTATTGTAAAGTGGATAAGTTGGATCAAGTCTTAAGAGAAGATATTAAAAGCATTACGTAGTTAAGCTTACCATTTTAGGTTTCTACCCGTAGATCACTCCTAGATGAAGAATACAAATTATTTTGATATAACTTCAAAGAAATGTTGATATTTGTATGAAATATTACTTGCCAAGGTGATGTTCTTTTAGATTTCTGAAGTGAATGAGAGGATTAGGAGATAGTTTGTGATCGGTTGAACCACAAGAGATGTAAAAAATATCAATGAGAAGTATGCAAATGACTTTCTGAACTTCGGCAAGTTATTTGTTTAGCATATATTTTTCTTCTTTCTTGAGTTTGGATGCAGGAAATTATAAGTATTTGTTTTGATTTTTTGTTGCCTGTATGCACTGGTTAGCAGTGCACGGATAGGGTTCATCATTTCTTCAATATGAGCAGGAGAAATAGTCGCAAAAAGTTTAAAAATTCGTTCATTCTTTTACTGAACTAAGATGTACAGTGGAAATACTGATAGAATAAGTGATAATATAACTAAAATATCAGCTATCATTAGCATCATCGCTTAGAATTTCATGCTATCCATAAGCTCATCACATTTGATTTGAATAGTCTAATCGATTTACGTTATGTTAGAGATGAGAAATCCTGAATTATCTAATCGAATTATTTGTTCATTTAGATTATTTTCTTGTGTTGAAAATCGATACATGTATCCAGTCGAAGCTTATAGATAGTATGCAAAAATCATGGGAATATTAGCTTTGTATTTAGCTGTTGATATGAGCTACTTAGATTATGGAATGGAAGCAGAATCAAGATTGAAAATCAAATTAACTTTAGATTCCGTGATGTTGAAAAAAAAGGTAAGGTCATTTTTATCGCCTTGAATATATTGAACAAGTAGATTTTTCATTGATTTAACAGCCTTAGCAGATCGAGATTCTAACGTTTACAGGAATGCATTATCTAATCGCATATTGTCACTGAATACGCCTCGTGTTGTGATGGATCGTTCAGCTTGGAATAAGGAAGTTATTGAATAGTTACTACGAAAAATCAATGGCCAGGGAATAAATTGAAAAGTGGAGTATGCAATATCGATTTAATCTATCATTTGAATGCATACAAACAGAGTAATCCCAAGGATAACGAGAAATGAGATCATTCCGAAGGATCGCAGGAGAATAATTGTAGAATGATTTTTTTAATTGAGAATGTTGTTACGAATTCCGATTCTTGAAAGTTCAGTTAGTTAGGATTGATAACGCGTAGAGCTACCTTGAATAGTTTGTTGTTTTTGGTGTTGTAATTATTAGGATTTTTGGCTTGCTTTGGGAGATAAATCATCGCTATTTTGAGAAGAATTTGATTCTGTTTATTAGCATATATCTAAACCATCTTTATCTTAGATTGCTTTTGAGGCTACATTAAGTGAATGCTATTCAGAATTAGCAGAATTAACCTAACAAACTCTTGTTTGGCTTTAGTGGATAATTCCTCGCTAAGTGTTGAGATTTGATTTAAAAAACTTCTTATTCTTGTTCGCTTTAGTTGAGGCTATTTGAAGACTCGAAGCAGACTTTCTTTCACTTTGCAATAATTCTCTTGCAAAGATTAAAGAATGTTTCGATTCTTCTATGGGGCTATTTATGGTAGTGAATTAAGAAGTTAGTTTTTATGAAAAATCACCTAATTCAGCTGATTCTAGATTCTTTACGAGTTGGCTGGTGATGTTGTTAGCAGATGTGATCTCTTGAAGTCTAGAAGTTAAGAAAATCTAGCTATGTTCCATTTTTTTCTCAATTGGCGAAGAAATAGTAATAGAATTGCTATGAAAATCACTATTTGGACAATCCAAAGAAGGCTCGATATGTAAAACATTATTGTCTTCTGTTTAGCAGTTATTATTCCCTAAAGCGTTATTCTTTTTTTTAAGATTATTCAAGGATTCCTGATATTCACAAGAAATCTACTTTAGATTAATATGATCAACAATGCAACTACCACTGAATGTCTCTAAATTGGCCTTTTAATCATTTTCAGTATTTTTTTTCTTAATTTACTCCAGTAACTAAGCGTATTCTTGGAAATACATTTCATCTTTAGGTTTATCTTGATGATTACAATCAATAGTTTATTGATTTGTGATATTCTGTGAAAGTGAAGAAATTGATGATATCTACTTATCCATGTTGATACTCATATCCAAATTGGATTTCATTTGAGATTAAAACAGTTTTAAACTCTCCTTGATGGCAGAATTAGTAGTTACCTTCAGATATGATGCTATTCGTACTTCATGATATGTAAAAAACTTATTTTGCACAGTCACTAGAGATAATTGTACTCGATAAACACTGTAATTCAAAATGTTTATTGTCTGTAGATGTTCCACAGCTCTTTCGAATGGAACACCTTCAATGTTAAACCACAGAAGTTCGGTGGGATTTAACTAGCATCTTCGAGGGATGAAAGCTACTGTTTCAAAAAGATTGTTATTGGTATGATTATCTGAATCTTCATTGGACTTTCCTGATTCAATTCTATCTTCTTCTTAGTCCTCCACCTATGCATCATTGTTGCTTGCTTTAATTACTGTATTTTCAATATATTTTAGCAATGGAATCATCCTAGCTAACCTTATTTTATGAATATCAATCTATTCACAGAATTCATAAAATATATCATAATACAGCTTCTTGCTCATAATCTCTACTTTCATATCACCTCCACCTACCATCAGACACAATGAGTCTGTTTATACATGTTCAATATACCCAATTAGTCCACAGTCATCAATACCGATTTCCTCTGGTTTAAAATAAATCGAAATTATCACTGCCCAGCCGTATTTATCTCGTGCAATCACAGAAGATAATACATTTTTTGTATTCCCTAAAAAAGATGGCTATCTAAAATAATTTATCAGAATCGCTTAGTGAAACTCTGCTACGAGTCTGGGGATAATCATGGATATATCTAGATTAATGGCTTCGTTCGCAGAGAATCCAAATATCTTTTTAAAATTACTTTGAACGTACTTAATTATCCCTGGTTTGTTCAGTAACGATATGAATATCACACAGGAATTCTTAGAGAACAAATCTATCCTATTTTTCGAAGATGAAGTTATCTAATTAACCCTTGAATTCTGAATAAGTTTACTCTTTATTCCACTTTTAATTAGTTTCCCTTCACTATCTCTGGCAGTTTCTGAAAATAAAATATTCCTAGACACTGCAAATCCCAAGACTTAACAATAATTATCAATAAGCTAGTTTAGCAGATAATTTTATGGATTTATTATGAATAATTCGTTTAACATATTGAATACTTCTCTTCGTTGCTAGAAATATTGCATACCTTCCTTTTTGAGTTTTAGTAAATCTATGAATTCGCTGTCAACCATTGACAGAATTAACGATTTCTATTCTAAAGCGAGATTAAAGCATTTCTCAGCTTTTTGAATGTATTCATCGAAAAGGAAGGCAGCCTTTAAATCAGTAAGTTAAATGCTTTGAATTTTGATATTTTCAAGACGTTTATCTTAATCTAAATTGTTGGATTCGATTTCTGATTGATTTGATCTACTTGGAGATATTAGCATATTTTGAAAATAACCATCTGCAATAGATCCAATGGAGTTTACAAGGCATTTATGATATGAACTCATGTGAGGTTATGCATTTATCTTAATGATTTCGCTGTAAAAAAGGAGATTTGATTTAACGATTTCGCAGAGAAAGGTTAAATACCCAAGTTGGATGTTGAGATCTTGAGGTAATTTTTTCATTTAGATATGCATAATGCTGATTTAGAATTGCTACAAGACGTAATCGATTATGTAGTATTTTTTAAGTTGTCCACTCATTAGATTCATACTGATTGAACTTTCATTTTCATTCTTTTGAAGAGGATTTTTGGAGAAAAAAAATATATAAAAAGATTGAATGAAATGAAGAAAAATATGTACTTTTTTGCAGCAGAAACAGAAAGGATACGATTTAAAGGTCTAAATATGATCTACAATAATGCCTTCAAGAATAATAGAAGTTGGTTGAGATATGTAAGCTTCGAATTCTACTTTGATTTCGTTTAGGAGTTACCTGAAATAAATGTCCAGATATTGATAATTTTCTTCTATGAAAACTAATTTTCTTAGTCGAGTTGTGGAAAAACACCATTTTATAATGACTTAGCTCATTTTGTAAGATAATGTGAGAGAAATGAGAAAACAAACTGCGAAGGAGATTGTTTAAGTATTTAGAGATAGAAAAATAAGAAGAATCATAGATATCAGAAATGTTAAGAGCGTTAAAAAGAGATGAATCTAGGCAATTCTTTGGTTCTTGTATTCTTGTAGGTTAATTGTTTTTAAAGCACTAATAACAATAGACATAGTTAAAGATACTTTTGTTTAATCCAAGAAGCAAAATATAAATATTTGCAATAGTTCTAAGGATAATATTAGCAATCTAAAAGTAGGTTAATGCTTTTTTGAGAGAGAATCTTAAGAAATAATGCTAAAATCTGAATCATGAAGAGTTATCATAACACCTAAAAGAGAAACCAAAAAAACAATTATGTGTGAACTACACAATAAGAAATTATCCTTTGTGATTTGAATAAAAGAATTCAAAAATACCTTTGAACTTTATAAATTTGCAGCATGAAAATTAAATAAACCTGCATATTTTGTAATAAAATTGTTCCCAGAGAAAATACAAATGAACGTTGAGTTTTTAATCAGTAATTTACTGTCTTTTCATCCCCGCACCCCAAAGAAAAATTAGACTTTGATCATTAGGGTTACATAGACCCCTCTCAAAGGCTGAGATGGAAATATTTGTGAGTTAAATTGAAATTTATAAAAGAAAGGGAATCAATTTAGAAGTAAGTTAATAATAATTAGTGATATTTGTAAGAAATTTGTAATAAACTAATCCCTCTCCTTTCTTCGCTTGTTTTTTTCAAAAATCGATGTGCATACCAATGATTATGGTGAATATCAGGTTAGGAATGGACAGATAATACTTCGATGTGATATTCACTGAGAAAAAGATTGAGGGAACGAATATTACGTAGTTGTATGTCATCGCTAGAAAACTTGAAACCTTTGTAGAAGATTTGAATTGAGGTGTTCCAATCCAGTGTAAGAGGAATTGAGAAAGAGAGAGGATGATGGCAAAGCAGTTAAGAATAAAAAAGCCTATTAGAATGATTTCATCGTGTTTAAAGCTTCGAAATAGTACTATGGAGGTAATATTTTCAAAGTTTTTATCTATGGTTACGATTTCGTTAGCAGACTTTTCAGAGATTAGAAGACTCATATTCCAGATGGATTTCACGATTAATAAGAACACTGCTAGGGAAAAGGGACATTGAATATCCTTCAAGGTCTTAAGAAATTTAGCTTGATAGTAACTTACAAGGACATTCTGATTTTAGTGTTTGAGTGTGCCTCGTAGAATCATCTGCATTAGCTATTTTTCTGAAAATCAATGATTTTCTGTAAATGTTAATGTTTTTGATTTATTAATCTACACTTGTAATAGTCTGAATGTTTAAGATTTTTATCAAAAAAGAAAGAATCTTTACTTTTTACTTTACAACAGATTAACTTATCTGCTGTATTTTTCATGAACAAACAGTTGCTAGAACTATTGTTAATTGATTACATTATAATAATAAACAGTGTTTCTTACTTGATTTTAAACAAAAACAAAAACACTCTTTTCTTTTGAAGTCATACTCCTGGAATAAAAATATGATTGTTGTAGTATTTTTCTTTGTGGGAGTTGAACAAAAATACATATTTTAGATCAATTTGGAGTATTTATTTCTTTTCATCTATTGATTTAATCGCGTGTCTTCTACATCAAATCAGAAATTGACAGATTGTTACTTTCAACTAAATTTATTAATTTTGAAAAGCTTTTCAGATTAATTAGAAATGATCTAACATGCCATTCTGCTGATTTAAAATTGTAGATCTTGATGAATAAAAACAATAGATTAAAGATGAAACTCTAAACAGCTTACATTTTATGTTAAAATATTTAAAATTATCGTGTAAATCAACCTTTATATAAAATCATTCTTATTTCTACTGATCTAATTCAAACAGCAATAAAGATTATTTCATTTATTAAAAAAGAAGACTTTTAAATAGAACAGAAATGAACAAATAATTAACACTAACTCTTCATTAGTTCTAATGAAAGAGCAATTAATTCATACTACTCGTTGAGATAATAAATGGTTTTAGTTGACCATTTATTTGATCTAATGGTTCATTAATTAAGCATGTTGATGATGTAAGGATTTTCTAGAATAATTTCAATGTTTATGATGCTCAGTAGCTTCTAAGTATTTTCCATATCCTAACGAATAAAAGTGTAGAATTGTACCCATCCAAAGTAAAATATCAACAATAAAATAGCTGTTTGTGCAATAAAGAGTATCGTCTGTATTGTCTAATTGTATGTAAGCTAATCTGACATCATTTTGACTAGGAACCTACCGATCGCTTTAACAGACATCACGATAGTAGTATAAAAGTCATCAAAATCTTTTAAGTCAACTCTTGTTTACCATTAGTGAGCTTGCACTAAAAAACTTGATTGATCTGTGATGTTCAAAATTTCAGATAAATTCGTAAATTCTAACTAGCAATCTTTTAGGGCAACCTTTAACCCTTCTTAAAATTTCCCATGTCTGATGCCCTAGCAATAATCAAACTGAAATTGATCTGTTTCTAATAGAAATTAACTGTTATTTTGTAAGGCTTCGCAAAGGTTATCTTGAAACATTTTGTAAAAGAACTACTTGTATTCTTCTTATTTAAATCTATTTGTATTGCTCTAGCTCTAGTCAACTGCAGCAAGAAGTGTAGAAAGGTATGATTCATGATCTTAAATCTACTAAGGAACTGTCACTTTGATAGTAGGCACCCCATAAAGTTAGTAAGATGAATCCAGTCTCTTGATTAGATATTGAAAGGCCAAAGCAAGCACGCTGATAAATGTTGGCTGTTAACCAATAATTGTTCCTGTGTGAAAAAGAAGAAAAGAAAAAGGAGTTAAATTTTATTGTAAAAAAGTTTTTGCTGAAATGTGAAAATCCAACATGATCACTAAAAAAGAACCTAAAAAGATTCAGTTACTTGCTAGATCAATATTACTAGATATTTCTGATGAAATCGAGACAATCTCTATGTAGTTGAAAACAGGAAGAGTGATGAGAGTAACTAAGAAAGTGAGGGATAAGAAAATGATAGATTTTTTGTATTTCCGAAGTTCATTAGTTTGGCAATGGTTTTTCTTTCTTCTGTAGGCTCTTGAAAGTTCGTAATTATTCTAACAACTTGTTATTTTCTGTATTTTGAACGCTTTTTGCAGAATAGAATTAATTGGTTCGAGCATTTCATCGATATTCTTAGGTTGTAATGTTGCAAAGAGTTTCAGGATCTTTTCATTTTTGGTTTGAGCAAAATTGTAAATTGGAAATATTGAGGTTATTAGAATGATTGTAATACATATATCAGCTATCATTAAGACTAAGGATTCGAGTTTCATAGTCGACAAGACATCGTTTGATTGGTCAGCAATTTTATTGTCAATTTAAGTGATATTTGAAGATAGATTACCTGCATTGTCAAGTCTGACTATCTGCTCATTTAGATTTGAAGTAACAGTTGAGTATCTATAAATGTATCCTATGCAGGTTTGTAGAAAATATGAAAGAGTCATCTAGATTTTTTCTTTAGTGCTTGAAAGGGCTGAGAGCTACAACGCAGTAGGAATAGTGGTTAAATCTTTGGTAGCTATGAAGATAACTTTAGTAGCAGTTACATTATAAAAAAACTTTTGAATTTATTTATCCCCGTTAACATATTGAAGCTAGAGATCCTTTATCTATTAGATTCCGGTTTTTGCTCGATTAGTAAGTAGAGATGTGAATGTTGAGTCAAGTCTACTATTTTCTGAAAATACTCCTCGACTTATGATATTGAGCATTGCCTAATAATTTGAAGGAAGTTAGTAATTACTTCTAAAAGATAAAGGCCAAGGGATGAACTACAGAGTCTAGAATACTACATCGATTTGAACTAACATATCCAAGTAAACAAATAGAGACATACCAAAAACAATCAAGAAGGCTATTGCACCAAAGATTTTCAAAGATGTAAAGAAAATAGACTTTCGAAGATTGAGGATACTTTTACGAACATTCTTGAGTGAAACAGGAGTAATCGAAGAAGCTTATTTTGTGGAACTCCCATTCAACGTCTGAGCTCGATGTTTAGTTTAAATTTTCGATATTTCTCCTGCCTTAGAAGAGGCATCTTCAAAAGAATTTTCTACTTTTTTGAATTCTCCAATTGCACTCCCTCGGGTAAGGTTTTCAGATATTTCCTTATAGGAGTATTTACCTTAGGTCTATTTGAGATCTAATCTTTTAACTGATTTCAGGATAGTTGAGTCATGTTACTTTATCCTAGAAATCACATGTTACTACACTATTTTATTATGTTAATTCTAATATGGGTAGCTTTATTATAATTGTGGGGTAAATTATTATTATTATTTTAAGATTTTTTTAGCTATTTCAGAGTTAGCTTCCTTAATAGCAGTTAACGTAGACAAAGAACCTATGTAAGTTGATGGTTCTCTTACATGCATATTGCTTCCATCAATCTATTCAGTTTAGTTACTGTATTGCTAAGTTGCAATTCTATAAGTAGGAATTGGATTTATTAATCCAAAACGAGAAGAGTAAGCTGGAGATCCTCCTATTTCAAGATCTTCCTCTTCAGATAAAGCATGTTCTTTTTTCGATTGCTTATTTATTAAGGGAGACCCTTACATTTAAAATAATTTAGGAGAATTTTAAGAAGATTCAGATATTTTTTACAAAATATCTTCACTGTTTTTAGTATTATTTCTTCTTGAAGATTTCTAAATGTCCGCTGGTAGAGGTTTCATGTTTGTATTGTGGAGAATATGATTTATTAGATTTTCATCTGTCTGTATCCTGCAAGAATCAAGTGTTTAATAATATTTTAACTACTCCTAGGATTTTATACTTTCTTTAAATACAATCTCAATCTCATTCATCTTTGAGTTAACATTTTACTTTTCAGTTATGTGATCCTCTAAGATTTCTTCTTCTTCAAAAAGGAAAAAGCAATTTAAAAAAAAATATTTTACATTATTTTTCAAATAAATAATTAACTTGTAAATACCCATAATTAAAGAAGGAGCAAGATTTGACTAGATCTGAGTTAAAGTTGAAAGATGTTTTTCATAGTTTAAAGGAATGTTTAAGAGGGTTTTCAGCTGAGACTAGATCAACTGAAAGTTTTCCTTTATTGCCTGAACAGAAGTGATCTTAGTAAGTAAGCGAACATACAATTCGTGATAAGTGAAATATTTGTTTTAGACAGTTTAGAGGCGTAGTGATACTCTATAAAAATAATAACTTCCAATATTCATAGTCTGATAGTATTTTACAACCTACTCAAAAGGAATCCCTTCCATAAAGAACCATAATCGCTAGTTCGTATTCAGAGCACCTTCCTTGGGGATAATCGCAACAGTCTCAAAATATTTATTATCTTCAAGCTAGTTTAATATGCTGCTTTTATCATGTTATCCTTCATTATTTTAGTGAGTTATCAAAAGATTTTTTTGCTCTAGATATTTTAGCAGAGGAATCATTCGGATAAGTCTAACCTTATTAATGTCGAAAGAACTGCAAAAATCTTAGAACATTAACTAGTAAAGCTCTTTACTCATGGCTTCAATTTTCATATCTTCTCTTCCTACCATCATGCAGTGGCCATCGATAGGGATTCGTTCAATATATCCAATTAACCCACAATCATCACTGCCATTTTCTTCTGGCTTAAAATGAATAGAAATAGTAACTGCCCAACCTTTTTTGTTTTTAGCAATAATAAAGCTGAATTTTGATTTTTAATGACTTGGATCTAATTGAGAATTGTAGAGATAATTTCTAAGCAATTAGAAATGAAACTAACCAATAAGTTCAGGCATAATCAGAGAAATATCTTAATTAATTATCTCAGCTCTGGAATATCCAAACACCCTTTAGAATGTTGATTATGCTTGTTTTATTGCACCTGGCTTATTTATCATTGATATGAACACAACACATGAGTTTTCAGAGAACAGTTCAGTGCCAATCAAATTCTTTTTCTTATTCCTAAATTTCTTCTAAAATTTCAAGTTTCTTAGACCTTTAATTTTGTATCTTCTATTGACCTTGGAATTATCGTAAAACATGTGTTTCTAATTTACTACGAATCCAAGTATCAAGCAGTAACCTTCGGTAATATTGTTTAGTATCTCGCTTCTTGGGTTAATCAAATGAAGCTCCTTAAGGTGATTAAGTAAACTTTTTCGCTATTTAAAGTAACTACTTCCCTGTTTTTTGAGCTACTCTAATTACACAAAGTCCTTATCCAACATCAGTAAAATCGACTGCTTCATCTCTAGTAGAGAGTAGTATTCTTTTTCTACTTTCGATATGTTTTCATCAAAGACAAAAGCGATTTTTAAATCTGTCATTTAAATACTTCTATCCTTTAAAGTTGAAGCTAGCTGTTACTAATCCATAATAGATTCTACTTCAGTTAATAATGTTCTGCTTTAGGAAATCATAAGAGATTCAAAATGCTTATGTGCCTTCTGCTCAATAGAATGCACAAAGCATTTCTCGAATGAAGACATAGCTATCCTTTTTTCTTTAATCAATTCGCTGTAAAATAGAAAATTTGACTGTTGAATTTCATAAAGAAAGCTGAGATAACTAAGTCCAGTGTTGAAGTTTTTTAGTATTTTTCTTTTGTATGCTTGTTAGGAATGCTCAGAAAAACGCCTAAGAATATACTCCCAAATATATTATCTCTTAAGTTGTCCACTCATTAGATTCATATTGCTTGAACTAATGTCTTTTTCCTTGAAAATTTGTGAAAAAGATAGAATAATTTTAGAATAAATACACAATTAAAATATTTTTTATTAAATTTTTACTTGCTTATTGCAGAAACAATGTGGAAATTATTTGCAATTCTCGATATGTTCGACTGTGATTTCCTCGAGAAGAATAGAAATAGGATTGGTTCTGTAATCTTCGAATTCTACTTTCACTTGCTTCTGTAACTATCTCAAGTGAATATCCAAATATTCGGATTTAGAAGTGTGCGATTTTGATTTTAGTCTATTAGAAGAGAAAAACCAAGAGGAAATACCTATGCTAAGTGCAAATGATAATGATAGGACCAACATGAGACATACAAAGATAGGCACAGGGTCAGATTTGTTTGAAAAGATGAGTAGAACACAAGGTGTAAGAGTGGAGAACAGAGAAAGAGATAGGCTCAATGAAGCGATGCTTTGAACTCTAAACTAATAAAAATTCAGAGATTTTAATATTCCAATGACGATAGCAATAATCCAAGAAATCCTTATTTTATCTACAAAAGTAAAAATAGCGATTTATAAAATCTCAAGAGTAAATATGATTGCTCTCTTGCTAGGAATATGTATTCTAGATAAGGAATCAGAGCTTGCCATGCTGAAATCAGAATCGTGGATTGTTATTAAAATACCTAAAAATAAATCAAAAAATAATTAATACTTACCTTAAAGAGATTAATATTTGGATTAATTTAGTTAAACAGAAGCTTGATTTATTCGATAAATTCTTTTCAAGAATAATCTTGGCTAAGTGCTTCAATTAGTTAATTGTTTTCACAAGCATTTTCAGGGTAAAAATCATTAAAAATATGCAAATAAAATAATCCTCATTTATAGGAACGGGCAGAGTAGAACCTTTCAATTTAAGGGAAATTGTATTTCATGAAAGAAAAGTATTTCTTTACTCATTAAAGGATACTTTTCATTTGAATTTTTACTTTTATTGAAGATAACAGTGTTTTTGTGGATATTATTTGCATATGCTTACCTATTAAAAGAGTGAGTACCAAGTTAAGATAAGAAAGCGATGATTTACTGAGGAGATTCAATGAAAAGTAGCAGGATGGGATTACAATAATGTGGTTATAAATTGATGCAATGAAGCTAGAAGAGACTAGAATAGGTTTGAACGCAGATAATCCGGCAATATGAAAAGAAAATGAAGAAACGCCAAGGAGAATGAACACAGAATTAAGTGTAGTAAATAACGCCAGTATGTATGCATCATGTTTTTAGCTTTTAAAAAGGACAATAAAGTTGATATTAATGAAGTCAGAGTCTGTTTCTGCCATTTCTTTAATCGATTTTTCAGAAACTAATAAACTCAATACACAGACACAGTTTCCAATAAGTAGAAGGAGTCCAAGCAAAAATGGTCGTGAATAAGATTGCAAAGTCTAGAGAAATGTATCTTCATAATATCTCTAGAATGTACGTTGCAGTGTAGTACGGATCATGTTTTTTAATATCATTTTTGACAAGACTGATTCTGCGATTTTTAATTAGCCCTTCTTTTTTATATTATTACTATATGTAGTATGATTTAAAAGTTTTTTCCTAAGAAACTTTAATCTCTATGACTAAGAAATATGCAAAAAGATAAATTTCACAGCTTTTAATAATAAACTATATGGGTCAATTGCCTAACTTGAGGTATTAACAAGAGATTAACTGTAAACGGTATCCAGTATCTATCAAAAAATTATTATGAAGTTGTAGATTAAATCTTAAAGGACATTATTAATAAAAGTATCTACGCCAACTGTTAATTTCAAGGATCATAAAAAAAAATAAAAAGCTGTTAGAAAATTGAGAAATTTAGCTTTGAAGAAATCTTTTAAAAAATATCTCATAAAATGTGTTTAAATAAATTGTAATTATTTTTAAAAAAATCCACTCACATTTTGATCAAATAAAATATGACATATTTTTATTACATTAAATCACACTTATTCAAAGAATAAATTTAATCGTTGAGAGGTGGGGGAGATCCAGAAGTAAACCATAGTTTTGAAATCTCTCAAATTAACAGAATAATTTCTTTTTTTAATAATACCAAGCACCTCTTTGAAGATTTAGATATTAGAGTCTTTTCTTTTTTCTTTTTGTATTGAATTGATAAAAAAGACAATTAGTTGCTCATTATTTTAGAAGAAGAGTTGAAAAAATTAATATCAAAATTATGTTGTGAATTTCATGTAGAAAAAATAATAATTTCTTGGAAACAAATTTACGAAAACTAAAATAGCCTTTTAAAATAATTTTTTTATCGTTCAAATTAATTGTACAACAGATATCATTTTAATCCATTTTCATTTTAGCCTTCAACCAAAATCACTTTTTGCTTAGTCGCTTGCTTCTCATAACTATGATTAGTTGAGCATATTGATGATGTAAGGATTTTCTAGAATAATTTCAATATCTATGATGCTCAGTAGCATTTAAGTATTCTCCATATCAGAACTAATATGAGTGTAGAATTGAACCCATCCAAAGTAAAATATCAACAATAGAATCGCAGTTTATGCAATAAAGAGTATCGTCTGCATTTTCTAGTTTTATGTAAGCTAATCTGACATCATTTTGACTAGGAACCTACCAATCGCTCTAACAGACATCATGATAGTTGTATAAAAGTCATCAAAATCTTTTAAGTCAACTCTTTTTTACCATTAACGAGCTTGTACTACAAAGCTTGATTGATTTATGATGTTCAAAAGTTCAGATAAATAAGTAAATTCTAACTAGCAATCTTTAAGAGCAATTTTTAACCCTTCTTAAAGTTTCCCATGTCTGATGCCCTAGCAATAATCAAACTGAAATTGATCTGTTTCTGATAGAAATTAACTGTTATTTTGTAGGCTTTCGCAAAGGTTATCTTGAAACATTTTGTAAAAGAACTACTTGTATTCTTCTTATTTAAATCTATTTGTATTGCTCTAGCTCTAGTCAACTGCAGCAAGAAGTGTAGAAAGGTATGATTCATGATCTTAAATCAATTAAGGAATTGCGGCTTTGATAACCAACGCAGCGTAAAGTTAGTAAGAAGAATCCAGTCTCTTGATTAGATAATGAAAAACCAAAGCAAGCACATTGAAAAACCTTGGCTGTTAGCCAATAATTGTTCCTGTGTGAAAAAGAAGAAAAGAAAAAGGAGTTAAAAATTCATTTAAAAAAAGTTATTGCTGAAATGTGAAAATCCAATATGATCACTAAAAAAGAATCATAAAAGATTTGGTTACTTGCTAGATCAATATTGCTAGATATTTCTGATGAAATCGAGACAATCTCTAAGTAGTTGAAAACAGGCAGAGTGATGAGAGTAACTAAGAAAGTGATGGATAAGAAAACGAAAGATTTTTTGTATTTCTGAAGTTCATTTGTTTGGCAGTGGTTTTTCTTTCTTCTGTAAGCTCTTGAAAGTTCGTAATTTTTCTAACAACTTGTTATTTTCTGCATCTTGAAAGCTCTTTACAAAATATTATTAATTGGCTTGAGCATTTCATCGATTATCTGAGGTTGTAATGTCGCAAAGAGCTTAAGGATCTTTTCGTTATTGGTTTGAACAAAATTGTAAATTGGAAATATTGAGGTTATTAGAATGATTGTAATACATATATCAGCGATCATTAAGACTAAGGATTCGAGTTTCATTGTCGACAAGACATCGTTTGATTGGTCAGCAATTTTATTGTCAATTTAAGTTATATTTGAAGATAGATTACTTGCATTGTCAAGTCTGACTATCTACTCATTTAAATTTGAAGTAACAGTTGAGTATCTATAAATGTATCCTATGCAGGTTTGTAGAAAATATGAAAGAGTCATCCAGATTTTTTGTTTAGTGCTTGGAAGGCCTGAGAGCTACAACCCAACAGGAATAGAGGCTAAATCTTTGGTAGCGATGAAGTTAACTTTAACAGCAGTTACATCATAGAAAAATTATTGAATTTATTTATCCCCGTTTACATATTGAAGCTAGAGATCTTTCATCTATTAGATTCCTGTTTTTGCTCGATTATTAAGTACAGATGTGAAGGTTGAGTCGAGCCTACTATTTTCAGGAAATACTCTTCTTCTGATGATATTGAGCATTGCCTAATAATTCGAAGAAAGTTAGTAATTACTTCGAAAAGATAAAGGCCAAGGGATGAACTACAGAGTCTAGAATACTACATCGATTTGATTCAGCATGTCTAAGTAAACAAAAATGGACATGCTGAAGACAATTAAAAATGCTATTGCACTGAAGATTTTCAAAGATCTAAAGAAAATAGTTTTTCTAAGGTTGAGGATATTTTTACGAACATTCTTGAGTGAAACCTTAGTCATAGAAGAAGCTTATTTTGTGGAACTCCCATTCAATGTATGGCCTCGGTGTTTAGTTAAATTTTTTGATATTTTTCCTGCCTTAGAAGAAGCATCTTCAAAAGAATCATTTGCTTTTTTGAATTCTCCAATTGCGCTCCCTTGGGAAAGGTTTTCAGATATTTCCTTCCAGAATTATTTCTCTTCGCCTTTATTGAGATCAAATCTTTTAATTTATTTCAGGATAGTTGAGCCATTTTTCTTCATAGAAGGAATCACATGTTGCTAGACTATTTTGTTATGTTAATTCTAATATGGATGGCTTAAAAATAATTGTGGGGTAAATTATTAATTATTTTAGATTTTTTTAGCTATTTCAGAGTTAGCTTCCTTAATAGCAGCTACTGTAGATAAAGAACCAATGCAACTTGATGGCTCTCTTGCACATATATTGCTTCCATCAATTTATTCGGTTTAATTACTGAATTACTAAGTGGTTGTTGTAATTTTTTATGTAGGAAGCGGATTTATTAATCCAAAGCGAGAAGAGAAAGCTGGAGATCCTATTTCAAAGTCATCTTCTTCAGATAAAACATGTTCTTTTTTCGATTGCTTATTTATTAAGGGAGAACCTTACATTTAAAATAATTTAGGAGAATTTTAAGATGATGATTCAGATATTATTTACAAAATATCTTCACTGTTTTTAGTATTATTTCTTTTTGAAGATTTCTAAATATCCACTGGTAGAGGTTTCAAGTTTGTATTGTTGGGAATAGGTTTTATTAGAATTTCATCTGTTTGTATCTTGCTAAAATCAATTTTTTAATAATTTTTAACCTACTCCTGGGATTTTACACTTTCTTTAAATATATTTTCAAACTAATTTATCTTTGAGCTTATTTTTTACTCTTCAGTTATGAGATCCTCGAAGATTTCTACTTCTTCAAAAAGGAAAAGTAATTTAAAAATAAAAAATATTTAGAATTTTTTTCAAATAATCAATTAACTTGTTGAAGGAATAAGATTTAACGAGATCTGAGTTAATTTTAAAAGACGTTCTTCAAAGTTTAAAGGAATGTGTAAGAGGGTTTTCAGCTGAGACTAGATCAACTGAAAGTTTTTCTTAATCGCCTAAACAGAAGTGATCTTAGTAAATGAACGTACATGCACTTCATGATACGTAAAATACTTGTTTTAAACAGTTTAGAGGCGCAGTTAGACTCTATAAAAATTAGAACTCTCAATATTCATAGTCTGATAGTATTTTATAACCTACTCAAAAGGAATCCCCTCCATAAAAAACCATAATCGCTGGTTCATATTCAGAGCACCTTCCTTGG
>Ga0302271_10001514_pt1 | contig 22159 bp, 12 predicted proteins | sample III_Bog_N1_1_FD_198767 | JGI IMG/M metagenome (GOLD analysis project Ga0302271, IMG submission 198767) | Peat permafrost microbial communities from Stordalen Mire near Abisko, Sweden - III_Bog_N1_1 | ecosystem: Environmental > Terrestrial > Soil > Wetlands > Peat | place: Sweden: Abisko... | reverse complement strand
ATCAACTATTGAAGAATTACATTAAGATATTTACATACTTTTAAAGCACGCAAACAAAGATCTTTCATTTTATCTATATGACCATTCTATGGGCGGTCTTCTAGTGATAAGTCTAGCTATCAGAAACCCCTATCTCAATCATGCAGGTGTGATATCTACAAGTGCGCTTTTAGGTTTCCCAAAAGATCAAAAAATGAACTTTATGAAAGCATATCTAGCGAAGGCTCTTGAAAAAAAGATCGAAGATATTATAATTAATTCGATGATTCATCCAACTACACTCACTAAAATAATGAATACATCAAGAAATGCTTTGGAGATAAGCTTATGATTTCATTTTTAGGGTAATAATATTCAAAAAAGCAAATTCTTTGATCCATTTAAGAAAATATTTTTTATTCATGTTTTTTAATAATTGAAATGTTAATTAAAGCAAAAGTATAAATATGGCTAAGAACATCATTGAAAGAACCGATTGCATTCTCCCGAATGCATTCAAGTTTGCTTCCCCTTGCATTATTCTCCATGGGCAAGGAGATATGGTCACTAATAACTTCGATTCAATCGAGTTCTTCAACAAATTTTCAAGGTTAGTTTTAGAAAAAATGTTAATCTTTTTATGCATTATTTTTTTTCATAACCTAAAACTTTAAATAAGACATAAATATCGTATTATTTTCTTTCATTAGTGCTGATAAGACTTTGAAACTTTTCGAGAATGGGTATCGTGAAATGCAACATTACAAGAATGCTATGAACTGATTGCTACAGAGACAGAATGGGTTCTGAAAAGAGCAGACAAAACAAAACCATTTGGTAATTAATTCAAATTTATGCATATTTCTTTCATGAAAAAATTAATTATTTCAATCATTTTTGAAAAGAATTGATGAATTGTGCAAAGAAAACAAATAAGAAATTCAGAAAAATTATTTAATCTGTTCTCATCGCAGTCTATGTTAGTATTATCATGATAATCTTCATCTTGTTTGATTTATCTAATATTCTGTAGGGTTATTTCAAAGAATATTTTGCTTGTTAGCTAGTAAATTTGATGAACTAAACTTGAACTGTATTGATTTTTCTTTGATTTATTTAGGTTTATTTCAAAAACATCCTTTTAAAAAAGCTCCCCACAGATTTCCTTTGATAAGTTTCCAAAATCAAAAACTTCTTCATTCACCTCCATTCTTGTTTCTTCTCAATTTAATTGGCTTAATCCCAATAGTTTTTTATCAGAAACTCAATGAGAAAGAGAATGTTTATTTTTCAGTGCAAATTAGATATTTTTTTGATGACAAAATATTCTTTCTTTCCTTTATTTCTTGGGAGTTTCTTCAGCCCTATTTAAAGATTAGGCAAGCTAGAAGACAAAAAGGTTCTCTTTCAGATGTTTTTTCCATTTTTAGAAGAATTTTCTTAAAAATATTAACAAAAACGTAATCGATTATTTCAAGAAATTTTCCATTCCATTTCATAAATTCAAGAATTATCAAAGTGTAGAGATTAACTAATTTTGAAAATCACAAACAAGTAAAATTTTACCCATGAACAATCATTCTGAGCTATTGCTATTATTGCATGCAGCAAGCTGCTATGAAATTGAATCTGATTTAGCTTGAAGTTCAGACACATACTAAGGGAAATTGCTCTAATTATCACTTAACTCTTGGAATTTCTATTCAAGTTACTCAACAATGTCAATGGCTTAAACAAGTAATTTCTTGGAGACTTCAAGATTACCATTCTCAGATTTGTTAAGATCTTCAGTGAGTTAACGGAAGATTGCTGCGAACAGAATAGAGTTAATCTTGTTAAGTCTGTTTCTGATCTTATCGTGTTTGTCTTATAATTACATCAGAACAGCTTGATTTGGTTATGCAAGTTCTTCAATTTCCTTGATACCTTCTTAGACTTTCTTGAGCAGAATGTTCACTTGTTTCAGAGTGATAATTGCTATTTTAATTTCTTCTTCAGGATCATTTGAAAGGAATTCAACAATGTTATTGATTCTTTATTTAAGAACTGAATAAAATCTAGAATCAGTACATTAAACATTAGAGACATCTAATGCAAGGAGGTCCTACAGCGAATACTCAATTACCTACTTCTCTTACTAAGCAAGAATAACTTTCTAGGTTTTTTTCTTGAGAGAAGCAGTAGCAAGACTGCCTGAGGAAAGAACAGCTAAAGCTAAGCAACAGAAAATGATTGCTTTCATTGTATTTATTTCAATAGTGGTGTGTTTTTTTCTTTATGTTTAATTGATTTTCTTAAGAAATAGAACTTCAAAGCCACTACTTTTCGAAAACGATATGTAGTAGCTCTTTCCACATAATTTATAATTCTTTAGGCATTTTTGGAAAGAAATTAAGCTTTTCAGTTGTAATTATTACAAGTTCTTTGATTCGATGTTGCTGAAAATACTATGGATATGAAATTTGATAAGGATTATACACAGATTAGCACGAAGAATGGATTGTTTTTGTTTTTTTCAATAGAAATGAGACATACAAAGAGGATTCTAACCTCAAAAGAAAGAGATAAGAAGAATAATAAAAATAATAATTAAATGATTCATGGAAAGTTATCACATCACTATCATGAATTCTTTTTTGTAGAAAACCCAAAAAGGTTGCTTGAGGAATTCGAGGAGGAGCTGTTTGAAGGGAACATTGAATTTAACGATACTGATTAGTTTTGCAGTGTACTTTATGTTCCAAATAAAGAGGTAATTAACGAGTTATTTTGTGCTCCAAAACCAATTCCACGCAACGAAAAACTAGCTGGATTTTAAGAATTCAGAAGATTTTGAGGAGCTGAAAGGAATTATTGCAAGGGATTATTATTATTTTGTAGCTAATTTTATTATTTTGAGGGGTCCTAAAACTACGAAATTTGATTTAGCCCTGCTCGTTTATCTTAGAATTTTGATTGCTTTGTCTGCAAATTAACTGAATTGAATGAATTTTGATATCCCTCATTGTATTCGATATGATTTTAATTTTGCCATTATTATATTTACTCCTATGGTTCTTTCCTACATTTATTTGTCTTCTTCTTGCGACTCTCTTCTACCTCCTCCTTCTCTGGATTGGCTGAATCTCCCAAAGAAAACATATTTTTACTCTCATTTATTTAAAACAAATCCATATCTCCAGCTTTAAATTTTTTGTCTTTATCGATTGAATATCTATTTTTCTATTTATTTTAATAATTTAAAACTTCATCTGCATTTTAAGTTCTATTTCCTGGCTGATTCTCAGATATTAAAGTACTTTCTTTTCCCTGAAAGAGATTAACAGGATCTTTCGATGAGAAAGTAGATGTGTTTTACTGGGATGGATTTTGAAATAAGGAATCAGTAACATTTAGTGAAATCAATGAATTTATAATTTAATCTAATAGAGGTGAGCTTTATTGTAGTTTATTTATATTAGCAGAAGTTAAAAACAGAGATGACTAAGATGCTACCGAAGATCCTTAAGTGTAACTTGACGAATAACCTGATACTTTAGATTAAGGAATTGATGTAGTGGTTGTAAACTAATTGTAGTCATTTGGTATTTCTAAGGTATTTTTTGTTGAGAAAGAGTTATTTTTAATGGGATTGTTTGGAGGAGCATCCTAGAGATTTAGCTTAGAATGTAGGGTATCGTCTGTTTGCACGACAGATTCAGATTTAGAAGGGGTAATGATTGAGTTAGTCAACTGAATAGATTAATGAATTTGAGGTTATTGTTCAGTAGCTTGAAGGAAAGATGTATTTTTTGGGAATAATACCTGTTCTTTAACATTTTTAGAATTGAAAAGCAAAGCACTTTAATCTAAAATATGTTATTTTGCTTAGATAGCAGTAGAATCATCTTAATTTATTGATTTTGGCTGAATTTATTCTTGTTAATGTCTCTGGTACTGCATATGTTGGCTATCTTAAGCTTAGATTTTTTTGTCATTTGCTTAAAGGCTGTTCAAAGGGATAGTTTAAGGATTTTCCTTCTTATCTTCTTCTTCTTCTTCTTCATTATCACTTTCATTATCCTTTTCTACTGAAGAATCAAGTGGATTTGCGATGAAAGAATCCTCATCAAGCGTGAAATTTCTCCTGATTTAAGATCCAAGGAAGAGTGAATTGGCTGCTAAGGAGATGGGAACTGGAGCTAGTGATGGAACTTCAGAAACAGTGAGTTTAAAAGGTTTTGCAGAAGGAGGAACTTGCATTGGTGTTGGTGTAATGGAGACTACAGATATTGCTGTTTCTTTCTCATTTTTATTGTTATTTAGTAATTAGATTGTAGCTGGTGTTAGTAAAGGTTAAAATGGAAGATTATTTTGAAAGTTTAAAGTTAGCTGAGGGTTATTTGAGGGAATTTCAGCGAATTTTTCTTGGATCAAAGTGGTTGCAGGCACTAAATTCACAGGACGATTGAAACAATTTGCTTTAAGGGCGTTAAACCGAGCTTGTGCTTATGCTAGCGAAGGTAATCTAGAGGTATTTCTAGCGAATCTTTCTATCCTTTTCTCAATTTCATTTCCAACATTTAAACGCTGTTAACGGCAATCCGGTAAAGGCAATTCCGTTCCACTTTCACATTAAACGAATACCTTACTGAAATCGCATTTCCTTGAATCTGTTTCATTTTCAGAATCAGAATCCAGTGAATCAGGAGCAAGTAAGAAAGATAAAGATGGTAAAGATGAGTCTAATCGTAAATCAATCACTCCTTTTCTTGGACAATACAAGGGTTCTTGTAACTTATCTAATTAATATTACACATTTATCTTTGGTATTGCCTATTAGTAATCAGAATGGGAGTTATCTAAATGATAAAACTCAGCTGATTTACAAGTTATCTTTGCAGTTTCTTCATCAAAATTCAAATCTGTATCTTCCAAAGCATCTAAATCCAGATTTATCTCTTTTTTCTTGAGTTTTCTTGCTGCATTTTTCTAGAAAGTGCTATTTTTGTTCTGAGCAATTAAGTCATTTGCATTTTAAACCTTATTTCGAAGGATTCTCTCTAATTCAACTAATACTGCTTTTATCTGTGTACTGCTTATACCTGTTTATACATTTTTCTAATTTGTTTATTTCTGCAACTTCTACTCCAGAGTCTTAGCACTAAGACTACCAATTTCGATCTCTTGCTTTAGAAGTTAGAGCCTATTCAATTATTCAAAAGAATCTTCTCTATTATTGTCACTTTCTTGAATCTACAACTCTTCTAATCTCCTGGATAAACCCTCCAATTCAAGCATGACTTTCTCTCCTAACTCTATATTTTATCTTAGTTTATTTTTCCTTGCTTAAAAATCTAAATCTTCCTCAAAGCTATCTTCAATTTAGCAAAGTTATTTCATAGCTTTCTTGCATGTTTCAGATGTGCTATCAATAGATATTTAAAATCCCTCAAATGTATTTGCAATATGATCACAGTCATGTTGGATATCTTCTATCCCATTATTGCAGAAGAGGTAATTCGATTCTTTACCTGTCACTAAATCTAAAAATGATTATGTCTTAATGTATGTTCTATTCAGCATATCACTTAATCTCAATAGTTATGGATAATTCTTGAGAATCTCTTCATTAATGTAAACTCGTTGCAGGTTCTTATCAGTAAGAATCCTCAAAAGCTTCGATTATTCTGAATCTATTTATGCTATCTCCTTTTCGTATTCCATTTGAGCTTTACTTGGGAAGTTCTCAGGTAGATTCGTTTCATTTCCAAACATTGCAGAGTAAAAGTGCTTTGATTGTTTGTATAGATTCGATCTATTTTCAAACTAAGCGCCAATCAATATTACTCTTGCCTTAAGAGCAGCTTATGTCAGAATTTATTAACTAATTATTGAGAGATGCTTTATTAGGAATATCTTGATTTCAAAAATCAATGAAAAATCTATGAAAAAGCAATCTATTTAATGTCGCTCAGAAAACAGATAAGCTTGGTAGATGAGTTGGAGAGCAACTTAAAACTTAGATTTGAGTTGATAGCAGAATAAGGTGCGTGTAAGAATATTTTTGGTTTTAAAAGAGCAATCAAACTAGAAAAAGAGAGAGAGTCTGATTTTCATAAATGAAAAAATAAAATACTACTTAAATCAAATATTTAACGAAACAATTAGATGAATATCTCAAATAATTGGCAGGCAATAAAGTAAAACGAAGTAAAATAGAACCCAAATTGATTAATTGTGGGGGAATTAGTGCGTTGCAAAATATATAAAATACTGTGCAATTTATTCATAAATCGTCGCTTTAATACGCAAGAACGAATATCTGCTTGATGAAGTGAGAGAATAATCAGCAGAAATTAAAGCTAAACCAATCAATCAAGAGTTCTTGTCTTTGCGAGCATAGAAATTGATTATAACCTAACCAAGTAGAACTTATTATACTAAACTCTGGTGAGAGTTAATAACCTTTTAGTATCAAATTATGGTGATTTTGGTACCATAAAAGTCAAACAAAATAGATCACTGATTTAGATTGAGATTCTTAGAATTACCCTATTTTATCTATGCAATCAGCAAGCGAAATTATAATTTTCAACTCTTCATGGGCAAGAAAATAGATTATTCAAGCAACTTGGAAAAAAGAAAAGGATTAGGATAATTAATAGGAGTAATCAATTATATTTGATTAATACAATCCCAAATAGCAGAAATCAAACAATATTCATACCCAATGAGCAGTGATGGCCTTAAATGCTTTGAATCTTAAGACGATTTGAATTGCTCAGAAGAATAAGCTTGCTTTGAAGATAAACTAGATAACAGCTCAGAAGATGAGTAAAATGAAAGCAATCCTTGGTTTTAGTCTTCTCCTCCAGTGACTGCACCTGCAGAGCTCAAAACTAAAGTTGATGATTCTGCAGATAGCGATGAAGAAGAAGATTAATAGTTTGCTATGGATACTATTTTACCTTGTTCTATCGGTAGCCTTACTATTAAAAGACTACAATGGAGTGACTTCAAAGGATCGCCAAATTACAATTAACGATGGATGGCTCATGTCTACTGGGGGATTAGTTACACGTATGGAGTGACTTAAAAGACATCTAAGCATAAAAAGGTAGCCTATTTGATAGACCCTGTGGATATCCGCGTATGGTTGAAAAGAAAGAGCTGGACAAAAAAAAGAAGCTCTCATCTGTTGAACCACGAACAAGGACACTATTTGATAGGTTGTATATGTTCCCTCGAGTTCAAAAAACAAGTTTAAACGGTGTAGTTTACAGATAATTTTAGGCTAGAAATACCACGGCTATTTGAGAGCATTTTGCGATAACATATTCAACTTGAAAAGAGATATGATAAAGAGACGAATCATAGACTAAATCGACCGCAGTAGATCGTTTGGGATAAATTATTACAGACAAAAATATTACATTATCAGGCGTACTTCGCAGGGAAAGACAAATAATGAGGATAATCCTTTAAATTCCACTTTGAAGACAAAGGAACTTTACCAATAACTTTTTTCTTCCCTTCACACAAATATGTTTCAATTCTTTACTTTATTATTATCTCTCTCTCTCTTTTGGTCATTAATCCATTACCATTCTGCATTATGCTTGTAAACTACTCCATTTATTGTTTTTTCTAACGTAATAATTCTTTTAAAACTTCGAATAACAAAAGTAAATAGTTGAATGTGTTTTTATTCATTTAAAAACTGCTTTTCTTTTTTCAAATTCTTTTTAGAAGTTCAATAAGATCTTCAAAATATGCAAAGGTATAGAAGCAATACTTCTAGCTATTAGGAGTGAGAGAGAGAGGGAATAGTAAAAAGGTATAATCGCAAATTGAAAACTAGTCAATTTTATTTTGTTTTTTGTCATCTGGGAGCATCTTTGCAAATAGATTATCAAAGTGATTTTTAAACATAAAGCAAAAAGACAGAGGGAGAGAAAAAGAGAAAGTTACTTGATTCCAACAAGCTCTATTTCTTATTGTCTTTAGTCACCCTCCAAGAGCGAGAGAGAGAGAACTGATAAGGAAATGAGTTAATAATAATAGAAACAACATTTACAAGAAATATCGCCATGTTAATAGCAGTGTACCTCTCCATCAAGTGGACATTTTATAAATCAACATGTAATCAATTCAGCAAAGGATTCACTTTTTATTAACTTAAAACTTGTTTTTAGGCTGTGATTATCGATAAAGAAAGGAATGACTCTTCCTTAGATGAAGGGAATTAGCTGGATAATGATTACAATTTCGATTCAGAAATATAATTCTACGAGCAATAATAGTGGAGAGATGAAGATATCGAGAATGAAAGTGTTTGTCCTCCAAATGAATGGGGTAATGAAGGATACATATTAAGTTCTAGATATCAATAGGAGACTAAAAAACAGATGTTGTAGGATGAACAAAAAGTTATTAGCGATCCACCGAAGAACTAATTAGAAATGAGAAATATACACGCAGTTCCAGTATGGTAGAAGCAAGTTCCAATGTCAAGGAATTTAAACAAAGCAAAAGTTCATTAGGTTCTATACAGCAGTGATCTCATGGATGACGAAGAAGAAGCAATTTGTGCTCGCTGTTAAGTTCAAAATAATTTTTTCTTTGAAGCAGCATAAATCGAGCGACGGTTATACTCCAAGTATGCATCTTCGCAGAACTATTACTACTCCAGAGATGTGAATGACATTCTCATGGGAGGAAGGACACAAGCTGTGACAGATTTTAAAGATTCTGCTGTGATGGATGAGCAAGCGGAGTATCTAAAGCGATTTTATTCTGCAAATGAATTGGAAAATAAAACGAACCTTCTCACGGAATATTATAAATTCCATAAAGACATTCCTAGATTGTTTATGCTACCTGAGACAATCGTGCTGGATAACTATCACTATAAGAAGAGAAGATTTGAGGATAAAAAGATTGCTATGATGATTGAAGAGGAGAATAATAAACTCAATCCGAATTTGAATTAGGATTCGGATAATCACAACAAGTGTGCATAGGAAATCAAAGTAGAGGAAGAAGAAATGAAAGAAGAATTATTTTTAGAAGAAATAAGTAGTTTTATCAACAGAGATGAGAAGAAATCAAGGAATATTCATGAAAATATAATAAAAAAGACCAAAAATGAAATCACTTTGCTGGAGGAATTAAACTGTAAACTTGAGGAAATAGTCAATAGTAGTAGTAGGAGTTACTCTCTAGCAGGCTCGAGAATATCTGGAAGAGGAGGAACAGGAGAAGATGAAGGGTTAAAGCCGTTTGACAATGCATAACTTGATCATTTTTTATCATTCCTTAATTAGTAGAATAATTAAACGGTTCTAGCAGCGGTTTAGTAGAAGCCTCTCCCATAGACTGATACAACAAGCAGGAATTATTCAAGTTCTTAGTAAATGTCACTTGAAACTGCACTTAACTAACAACAAATTCAGAATAAAAATGATAAAATGCATGTAAATAACAATGATAATTCTAAGTAATCTCAAAAATTGCAAGTTTCCTAGAATAATTAAGAAACCAAATAGACTCCTAGTGTTTAAGGGGATCAAATGAAAAAGAAGAATCCTCCTTAGCTAATCCTGGAGGATATTGCTTGCCATGCAGAGCCAGCTTTGAAAAATTAAAATATCCTTGAATTAGGTGGTGTACCATATGGTTTGTCTGCATTTTCAGCTAAATAATCTACCCATAAGTTTTCTCTTGGAATTCAATAGAATTTATTAAGTGTTCGCTCTGCTAGGGAATAGTATCAAATATCTTAAAATAACCATTTTTAACCAATCAATCAGTTAACGTCAAGTCTATCTGTTAAGACTGGTGCTAAAGGAGGAAATTCTGAAAACATCAAAATAAAGGATATTTCCTCATAACCTACTTCAGTTCAGAGTCAATAAATTGTTTCCTCAAATCAAGCATCGAAGTGCTACAATGCGCAGAACCAATCATCTGCCGTACAATAGTAATAAAACACTAACTCTGTGAGTTCTAGTTCTTTAGTTGTTAAACTCGATACCAAAGAATCTTAGCTATACACACCTCGCTCACCTGCAATCCCAATGTCTTCGTAACATTCTATTTTATCTAAGAACCTTCTAAAAGCTGTTAAACCTCAGTAGAATGTAATAACAATCCCTACAGCCAAGCCACCAATATCACCAAGAGAATCTCTCTTACCAAGTCCTAAGTAGTCTTCGATTCAGAATACATAACTTCATTAAAATTACTTTAGTTCTAAGAATTCTCAAGGCAAACTTGAGAAGAACTCAAATCATTTCAAGAATAATTAATAGAGTAAACACCCGCCAATTTGCTAAATTCCTTTACATTCTCATGGAAATGACAGAAATTACTTAGCAGCAATGGCATTGTCGAAGAGTGGATGGAGATAACTCAATCTTAAGTTGAAACTTGATCATTTGAATTCATCAAAAGAAAAACCTACTGAAAAGAATAAAAGTACCAGTAATAATCCTGCCAATGAAGCATTATTGAAGAATACCATTAACAGTAGCAATATCGGTGTAGCAAACGCGAAGGATCCTCTTTCTTAGCGAAGTTGCTCGAGTAAAAACCTAGATTAGTTAACACCAAAATATAATTTTTATGAGATGTTCAAAGAATAAATTGCAAACCATCAAAGCAGTCCAATCAATTGGATGACAACAAAAACAGTCGCAAAGAATGTTGTTGGAGCAACAACGCAGCCTTCGAGCACTGCTTTGAATATGTGGTAACTGATCAGTGCACAACAGCAGCAAGCTTTGCAAAAAACATCTTCATAATAAATTAACTTATCTTCCTTAAAATAATAGTCTGAAGCGTTAAATAAGCCAGCTGCGGCTTCTCAGGCTCCTCAAGGCTAAGCAAAGAAATAAACTAGTACTGCTGTGTCTTCAAGTTAGCATCAAAAAACATTTTCTTAACCGAAATGTACAGTTTCCAGTGTATCTTCTAACCAAAAATAAATGTAGCAGTAGCAAATCTAATAATAATCACAATAATAACCATATTTATTGAGCACAGAGATGAAAGTTAACTCAGTTTTATCTCCCCAAAAGAGAGACTAAACTGGAATTGCTGTTTTAGCAGGGAATTCTATAGTTATTCCTAAATAAAATCCCCTTGAACAATAAATAAAAATAATAAACTAACAGCACACATCTCAAAATGATTCTAAGGTCTTGAGTCGTTCGTAAACCAAGTAGATCTTAGAGAAATAATCGTCTTCTTCTGTTGCAACTGACAAAGTAATAAAATCTTATGATTAATCACATAATCCAGGCAATCCAATAGTCTCTTCTTCTCCAGTTGCAATTTCCTTCTCAAGCAAACAACCTTCTCGAAATTCATCTCTTGAAACCAATGGAAATTCAAATATTCCAAGCAAAAAGACCACCACTTAGCTTTTTCCTAACTCTAAAAGGGAAATCAAAAGTGTCTACAATCATGTCTAGCAGCTTGCAAGCGATGGTCTTCCTGGAAAATAATCTATTTCTGCAAGGGATTACTAATAAAATGCGATAATAAGCTAAGCCAGTTAATTTGAAGTTACTGACAGCTAGTAGAATTCGTTGCGTCTTCTTGGGAATACCTTTTCATTAACGGCGACAGCTAATTCAGGAAGTATGGCGCTATATGGATATCATTAATCGAAAGTATCATAATAATCTAGTGAATATGATAATCGAGATTCTGCTCCATCAACAACAGGAGGTGGGAAAAGTAATAATACTTCAACATAATAGCACAGCAGCAGTGGGGCTAATAGCACCTAGAATTTCAAGAATCAAGCTACAAACGGAAGTACATTTTCAACTGTGAGTGCTTCGACTTAGAATAATAATAACAATACAATTAATGCTTCTGCTAATAACATATAAATTCCAGTTTTCTCTTAAAATCACATGAAAACAGCAGCTTAACCCTCAAAAATATCCTCACAATCAACCATTCCCTACTCTCAACAATCTCAGTAACATCAGGCTATCCAGTAAGTCACCAAAGAAGGGTTGCCACCAGCTTAAGCATCAAAGAAGAATACAATTAACCATAAACACACAAAATCAGAGAACAGCGTAAATCTTTTAGAAAATACTCATGGATTTATTGGATTAAACAACTAATATACCATACCAAGTACATCTCCTACGTTTTCATCCTTTTCGGTCAACGGAAACATTAATGCTTAAAAGCTCTAATCTAATCAGCTTCCTTAGCAACCTTAGCAATAAGAATAATACATCCAGAAGCTGTTGTCTTTGTCTTCTAAGAAAAATAGTTTAGCCGATCCTGGTGGTTTCTCCTCTTTAACTGTTCCTTCCAGCTGTAGAAATCAATCGTCAGCTGTAATTCACACACAACCTTTATCCCCTAGATTGATTCCTAATCCTTTAGCTCTACTACAAGGGAAAACAAGTGAACGATAAATTTCAGTTAATCAACTACCTTAATATTTATCCAAAAAGTAATCTACTGCATCACCCTCAACAGGCAAGCAGACAAAGGGAATATCGAAATCAAACAGTCAATTGTAAGTACAAATAATTCCAAATCATTCATTTTAGACTACGATTCCTTCTGCTGCTATGAGTCCACTCAGCGCGTACGGATCTTAGGATAGATTTTCAATATCTGGAGTTCACAAAAACCCATAAATTACCAATCAAACAAGCGGTAATTAGATATTAGCTAGCTAATTCAAATAACTAAACGCAGGTAGCAGTAACAGTAGTAATAGTAATAATGCTAGTAATCTCAGCAGTCAAGCTCTCTTGAAAATCTAATTTGAAGGTGCAAAGAAATCAAAGAAGAAGTCAATGTATTGATGATGATATATTCCATGCTATTCAATCCCCCCCCCCCTTTTTTTTCGTTTATGATTACACAAAAAGTGAAATACAATCTAGTCAGTGTATAATTAATTTTAATTATTCTCTTCTCTTGTTTGTTTTAGTTTCATCATCGTGTTTATTGTTGTTTTAAAAAAATATATTTTTTCCTGAATTATCATTATCCTCAAGCCATGCCTTATTTGAGCGAAGATATATCAAAAACTAAACCTGGATCTAGATCAATTACTAAATCAGATGGATTCAATCCAAAGCAGAGCAACTTTATATCATTTTTCGAAAGTTTAAGCTACTTATTCCGGATGATTCGTTCGATTACTGTGAGTGTCTGCGGATAATAATGCTTGTAATGATTAATAAAGGATCCAGTTTAATTCTTATTAAACATACCCGATTAGTAATCTTATTATTTTAAAATCAAATATTCAACGCTTCTGCATGCTGCATAAACCTCAGCATATCTGATTTCCTCCCAACTTAGCCATTCATCTTTTGTATTGGATTCGCTGTCTTTGGAGAAGTTCACATTAAGTGTCTTCAGCCATTCTGTATTGTACGAATTATTATCCTTCGAGAAATCTTTTTTTTCTAATATCTAGTCAATGTCAAATCCATCCGATCTCGCTTTGAGAATATTCCCTGGAGAAGCCCTACTGAGGAAATACTATTTGGATGAGCTCATTTAGTTCTCGCTGCTTAGATAGCTTGGTATTTGCTAGTTGTTTTTGCTTTCATAAAACCCACTTGAGATCAAATGAAAATCTTCTGTGCTTTCTTTAGTTTGAAGGCTGAACATTTGTTTTTTAAAGGAAGAAGAAGATGAATCAGCTTAGGAATCATTTTTCGAGCGAGATAAAATCTTACAATTAGTTGAGGCATTGAGTTAGACTGATTTCAACAGCTTATTCGATTCTGTGGAGTACACTGGGTTAATAATTTAGCTCTTGGAAAGATTATCGTCTTAATTCTCGATAACACAATCATCCTCGTTATATGTCTTTTTGTCATGGTTTATGCTGATACTATCATCTGTGTCGTTGGTGATTTCCCAACATTTATTACAACTTAGACGGTACATTAAAGGAGAACAAACAAATGCGGGAGTAAAGAAAGTCCAATAATCTTCCATTTCGAATGAACTACCTCCATAGTCAATTAGAAGTATACTTAACTCAGGGTTATTGTGACTCTCTGATGAATTCACTCGAAACACAATATTAGATGGTTTAATGTCACTGTGGAAACTCTATTGCTAGATTAGCACCTCCACCGACAAAATTACTTGCATTAATATCGAAAATGCCTATCGATCTGTGAACTTTCTTCCAGTTGCGTAGAAATGATGTCGTAATTCTTCTAGACTGCACAAACCTGTTTCCATGTAGATTTGCATCTCCTTATCACTAAAATAAAACAACTTTGGCTTATACGCAGAGTTGATACTTTCCATTAAGAACACCTCTCGCGTGAAGTTATCTTTGCTTTTAACTTATTTCACTGCCACAGGTATGCCTAGATTTTCATATTCATACAGATCTACTACTCCAAATCGTCCTTTACCGAGATTAGAAATCCTCCTGAAGTCTGATTCTTTATGATTTGCTTATGATTCCTGCATTTAGAAAAGTGAAAAAGAATTATTAAAATAATTCCAATTCGGATAAATTTTTTTATTGAAAATGGTTTAAATTTTTATGAGCTGAAGTAAACCTTTTTGCGATAATACTTCTTTCTAATGTGTGTATGTGTGTTACCTTTTAGTTATATTTATAAAAGTGTATGATATCAGTAATTTTACTGAACGCCTCGACATTGGAACAATTCTACTTGAGAGAAATCGGTACATTTTATGGTAAATATTCTCTCAGTGAATATAGAGAATTCATCTTACTCACAGATCTAGTTAGAGGTATTGGGAGTGCGTGATTCTCTATTCGGCTTCGAAGATGCCCTCTTTTGATAGTTTGCTCTACTATATTATTTTAATCTTCTTCAATTGTCTTAACTAACGATCCTCTTTTTAATTTATTTCTAAGATAAGTCTTAATTAACTCAATCCTCTCTCTTAAATCTAAATTCTCACTCTGTTTCTAACTTTTAATATCATTTGACTCACTCTCGTTAGTCGACTCTGAACGCTGAAACTCCTTTATTTATCTTAAAGTTTCTAAGAATCGAAAACCTAACATTTCTCCTCCACCAGAGTTTTGTTCTTATTTTTCTTAGATATGTGATGGTTAGTCTATGTCATCGTTCTGTTCTTCAATCGCTTCTAATATCAAGTCCTTGTGGTTCGAATCCTTCACCGCGTCTTCAAAATCTTAGATAATATTCCTCAATATTGTTGGACTCTTTTTTAAATATTACTTAACATCCTCTTCTTCCACTTCTACAATAGTCTCATTTTCAGTGCTCCCAAGGTCTAAATACATCATATCTGCTGCTTTCTTGACCTTGAAAGGACGATTTACTGCATGCTATTTCAAATCATTTTCATTTGAGTTTCCATTTAAAAATTATTCAAAAGGGTTAGTAGGCTACTTCCTACTGCTACCAATGCTGCTGCTAGTGAGTGTCCTAGATGCCATTGGATTAGACTAAAATATTTTTTTCTTAGTCTTAGCTGAAGACGAAGAGTTCATCAACATTTCTGGGAGTATATTTTTTGTCTGTGTGAAAAACCCCAAATATTATTTCCTATTGTAAATTTCAACCAAAAAATCACAGATTTGAGATTCAGTCAAAGTTATGATAGAATGTCAAAAAGGGTCTAGATAATCAAAAATTATAAATTTATTCAAGGAATCTACTCTTTATTATAATTGGATTTATTTTTGATACCTGTTGTACAACTTTTAATTAACTTTCTTTGGTAAAAAAAAAAGAAGTATTTTTTATTTAATTACTAATTAAAGATACTGATTATGTTAATATCAGCTCATTAGGCTTATTAGAAGAAATAATATTTTAAATATTTGTTGAAATTACAACATAATTTTAGGGAAATATCCCCTCATCTTTATCATAATCATGGTCATCTGGAACCTGATTTGCTTCTCGATTCTTTATGAGATCTTTTCTTCTTTTTATCCTTATCTTTTTTCTTATTCTTTTTATCAGATCTTTATCTGGAATCAGATCGACTTCTTTTCGATTTCTATTTGCCACTTTGATGATCTCTATGTCTGCGACTATCTTTATCTTTTTCCTTTTCCTTTTCCTTTTCTTTTTCTCTTTTTTTATCTTTCTCAACATGTCTTTCTTCACTTTCAGAGTCATTATCCTCACCTTCTTCATGCTCTTCATCCTTTTTTTCAATTGACTTGTTTTTAACTTTTCTCTCTTGTTCCGAAATCTCACCTTCTTCATCTTCTTCATTATTATTGTGAGTCTAATAATTAAAGATAAATCAGTTTAAATGTAATTTCTGTGGAGCAAAATTTACGCGTGAAGTATTTTATTTTTTCTGAAGAGATGGTTCTTAATAGCTAGTGGATGATGGACGATGAGATCCATGACGTTAATTCGCTGATATCCTTGTGTCTTAATATTGGTTAGCACTTTCATCGTAGTCTTTATAATATGGATCTAATGTTGCTACATATTCCTTGAAAATCTCTTCCCTTTCAGTTTATGGAATCTATGCATTGATTTCTTCACCGATGCCTTTAGTCACGACGGCTTCGTATTTACTGAACACACTGTCTTTGTTCAGCTCCGAGAGAGTTTTGAGAAAACGAAGGAACTTTCTTTATGCTTTTTTATGCTTCTTTTGAGTTTCTTTCTCTTTGAGTTTTGCTTTCTGTATGAAATAGTGGTAATAGAAGTTCTTTAGATATTCTTCAAGTGTATCAAAAACACTTAATGACTTCATTTTCTCAATGAATTCTTTGTAACTTATATCTGCAACAACCTGTCGGGAAAAAAACCAAAAATAAATAAAAAAGACAATAAAATAAAAGAGTTACTTTCATTCCCGAAGATTTAATGTGCAATTTGATCTCTGCTTTCATGGCTTTGTGATTCTCAATTAGGAGATCCTATTGATCTTCAAAAAGCTCATGTGGCATGGAACCAGTCTACCCAAGCATATTCAAAAACTCCGGAGTATCTTTAATTGTTTGTACAAAATTTTTCCACTTTGTTTTATGGTTTATTTCTCCAACAGCAATCTTCGATTTGAGCATTTCCCTGAAGCTTTCTCTGTTGTTACGCTCGTTCTTGCGCTTATTCTTTCTGCGTTCTTCGTTCTCAGCTTTTTCCATTTCATACATTGTATCAGAGAATATCTAAATTCTGTCATATTCATTGAGTTTTTTGAAATCCTAATCATCTTTGAATTTTTATTGAAACTCCGACCACTTGTATGAACTAGAAGTCTAGCAGATGTTGAATATCTGTAGAGATAAAAAAGGGAGAAATATACAAATTACTTATCATTTCAACCCATTTATTTATTTTTTTTATTTCCATTTTTTTTACCTTTTTCTTGAGGTTATCTCCATGAATCTTCTAATCTTCTTTCGCTGTTTCTTATTCTGTTTCAACAAGTTTATCTAAAAACTCTTGGAAGTATGCTTCCCTGCTTTTTTCTTCTAAGACACGATAACGAAGATCTGAGCAGATTCCTGAAGCAACACGATAGAATTTATTGTCAGATGTTAGATTCTACTCTTCGAGAAGCTTGAAGAAGTCTTCCTTGGCTTTTTCAGTTTTATTTTACTGCTCTTGCTTTTCCATTCGTTTAACTTTTTGAATGTATTCTTAGAATAATCGTTTTTTTTCGCTGATTTACTTGATTGCAAGCCAACGTGGCTCAAGTTGCATGAGTTTTTGAGCTTGATCCCATTTTGTAGTGATGGTCACCTTTTTTTCTCGCAACATTTCTAAGAAATTTCGTTGATCAATTTCCTGTTTTTGTTAAATATTATTATGTGAAAAATACTGAAAAAAGTGCTTAATTGTAATTGTCTACCTTCTGCTATTCATCAGTGATACCATTATCAATATCTTCTTCTGTTAACCCTTGGATTTCTCTTATCCTTCTCTTCTCAGCCTATTACTACCTCAGAAGCTTAAGATCAGGAGGAATCTACCATTAAGACTTCTTTGTCTATGTATTGTAGAAAAATATTCTTCCATCTGATTTAGTGCATTCAATCCAATCTGTTTAATTTTCTCTTTCTTCCATTGTCTTGAGACACTCTGGTTTTTCCCATTAAGATTCTTTGGTTTTCTTATTGAAGTAATACTTTTATCCATTCGATGCCTTTTCGATAGACCAGAACTGTCTCTCATCAGCGAATGTAGCACTTTCAGGTTTGTCGATTAGTTTATCAACTAGACTACTCATTATTTATCTTTTTGATCCCTAAGATTTCTTATTGTAAATTTATATTTATTTCTTCAGAGACACATTTGATATTAAACAGAATTAAAAATAAATCCAAACCTTTTCAAAGCTTATTTAGATCTTTCTTCATTTTAATTAAAGATTCACTTATGTAATTTTTTCAAAAAAAAGAAGGCTTATGATATTCATATTATTTTTAGTTAATTTTGTGTTAAATTTTTCATTCGAGTTTATTATTTTAGATATGAATACATCTTCCCTTTTATTATCAAATATCTTTATTTTTAAAATAACTTTTTGACTTTTACAATCAAACAAAAATTAATACTTTCTTTATTTTACTTGAAGATAGCTTTTCAGAAAATTATAAATCTGATAATTAGAACCTTTTCTTGTTGAGCCAGATAAAAAGAAATCGCGAAGTTCCTTTATATTTCTTATGTTTCCGATTTAGTTTCAAAGACTGCAGCCATCTCCTGCTCCAGGATATTAACCTTAAATTATGATACTTGGAGGGAGGCAAATATAAAATCCTTAAACATCTCAGAAAAATGATTGTATCATCTTATTATTACGTTTTAAATGATTTTTTAACGGTTTTTGAATGTATTTTATGTCTGATAATAGAGGTAATTTTGAACAATACTAATCGAGGAGTTCAATTAATGAACGGAAGCAATATGCACTTGTACTCTTCTGAAATCAAGATCAAGAGTGAAGGCGGTGCTGCTTCACCTGTTGTATATCATTAGGATTAATTTAAATAGCAATAACAACAATAATAGCCTTAAGTCGTTTAAGTTTCAAAACAATTCCATCATATTCGTCCTTCATCTTCAGATGGGAGTAGATCAGCAAGCATAAGTAATCCATGCTATGTAGCTGCTCCAAATACTACCCTTTTCGGAGGAGCTATGACAACAAGTCGAATACTTCTTTAAAACGCCCCTCAGTAGCAGTAACAATAATAATAATATAATTCTGGAAATGTAGTTCCTTAGCAAGTCCCTTATTAAAGAGTCAATTCATTCGCAGGTGGGTACTCAAGTGCAGGAATTGTTAGCAGTCCAAACTCCAAAACCACATTAAATAAGGATTCTGCAGGTTAACAACTTTATTTATCGACAAAGACTCTTGGGAAAGAGGAGTTAAAAGGTAAATTAGAGGAGAAACTACAACTTGAAGGAGAAAAAAGAAGAAAAGCTGAAGAAAGAGCTACTAAAAGTGATGTCTTAGCAAAGAGATTAGAGAATGAAAGTATCGCATTGCTAAAGCGGTGTGAAGAAGCTGAAAAGCAATTAGAGAATAAGGAAGTACTCTTAAAATAATCTAAGGAAAGATTATTTGCAAGTTAGTAATCGGAGCAGAAGAAAGGATAATTAGAATAAAGGATAATTATTCTTGAAAAGGAAAATGAAGAAATGCAGATCTAGCATGAAAATGATAGAAAAGAATGGGAGGAATACAAACAACTACTTGAAGAAGAGAAAGGGAAATCGGAAAATGGCAGAAGAGTTTAAATAAATGAGAGAGAAAGGAATTTGCAGCAGGAATTAGCAGAAACGAAAGAAGAAAGTTAGAAAAGAATTGATGAATTAGAGGGGGAATTACGACTGATTAGAAAAACTGAGGAGAAGATAAGTGTAAGGGAGATAAAAGTTGAAGAAGAACGTAGGAATATGATACAGGAAAGTGTGAATTTAAAGGAAGAAATTAAGGAATTGCGATAAAGAATCTGTGAATTCTAAGGAGTCGAGAGTGAAGCTACAGGGGAGGTTGTGAGACTAAATGCTAAGATTGCTATGTATTCTCAGGAATTGGTGAACTCGGAGAAGTTATTGGAAAGTAAATGCAAGGAGTGCTTGGATCTGGAGTCTTTAAATCAAGAATTGAATGTCTGCATTTCAGAATAAAGTTAATTATAAAATTAGTATAATGAATTGAAAATCCTCTACGAAGAGATGCAAAGTGCTAAGGAATTAGAAGAAGAAGTTATCTTGTAGAACTCCTTGCTGAATTCATAGATTATTTCGTTAAACTAAGCACATTAAGATGCACTTGATAATATTGCTTAGCTTTAGGGGCAATTGCAGAAATTTAGTTAAATGCAGAATAATTAGAAATCATTGTAAAGTTAATTGCAAATTGTACGAGAACAAAACGAAGCTTTGGATAAAGAGAAAACACTTTCTGCTTCAACTATTCAATTCTAGAAAGATATAATTAAATAACTTAAAGCATAAATAGCTAATGAGGCTGAGAATAATGAAAAAGAGTTATAAAAATAGAAGCAGTTGAAGAATAACACGAGCAATGATGAACAAAATAATGAATCATTTCAGTAATTAGTTAGAGAAAAGTAAGAACTTGAGGGGATATTCAAAGATACGTTGAACAAGCATTCCAGAGAGATTGAATATCATACATAATATTAATAAGAACTTGAGAGCATGTATCTTATTAAGTTGGAGGAAAAAAATAAGGAAATATTGAGGCTATCTTAGAATTCAACAGAGTTTAAATAGATCAGTGGAACAAATGGACATGTATCTGAGACGATAAATAATGGAGTAGCAGATGTAAAGAAAAATAATTTAGAATAAAAATAAAAGGAATGATTTGAATGCTTTGATATGGAAGAATTTGAGAAATGAGCTGTTTTTTCCTTATGAATAAGCTGTTTTGTTTTTTTTAAAATTAGATGAGTGGAGATGGATTAGAGTAGAATGGAGGTGAAATACATGATGAATAAACAAATGATATTTTAGCTTAGACTATTTAGTTTTTCACCTCAAAACAACCAGCAATTGAAGAGTTTTACAAAGCTTAAGGGAGTGGATTTGAGCTCAGATTGGAAGAAAAGCAAATCGAGTTGAATGCTGCAAAGAATCAAGCTGAAAAAAGTGATAAACAAATAGGATTATTGTTGAGTTAGATTGAAGAAAAAGATAAGGCTTCAGGGAAATTGAGAGAGAGAATATTAGAACTAGAAGAAGAAGTAGCTTCATTAAGGTTGGTGCATATTAGATTTTAGAAATTTTATGAATTCTTTTAGCATAAAGAGCTATGTAAATAATAAGAAAATGAATAATTTGGTTTTTGTTTGTGTGTGAGAATAGAGTGAATTTAGCTGAAAGGAGTGAAGAAGCGGATACTTAAATATCTGAGAAGATGGAAATGGAGAGTAAATTAAGTGAAATAAGTCAAGAATTAGAGACATTAAAAGGAGAGAATCAATTAATTGTAAAGGAGAATGGCTAATTAAGGGAGAATTTAGAATAAAGAAAAGCGGAGATTGAAGAATATGGTCTACATTTGGATTAAATATCTCATAAAATGAGTGAAAATTAAGTTGAATATTCGAGATATGTTAGTCCGATGAAAGAATTCAAAGAAGCCAATGAAGAAGATGAAGATTCAGACAGTGCATCTAGTGGCACGCGTTATGTGAAGCAATAATTCACTGTAGATCATATGTATGCCAATCTCGAACAGGATTAGAATTAATTCATTGAATCGAATCTATCGAGAAGTCATGATTCCACTATTTCTTGAGAAGTATTTTAAGAAATAAATATTATCTTTATGCAAATAAGGATGTTGCCTGAGTTAATTCATAGTGAATAAAGAGATAATTTTGAAATATTTAATAGTTATCTTGGATATTTGTTGCAATTGCAATTAATTTTAAGAGAAAAAAAAGGATTTCTTCTTAATTTTATGAATAAATTAAGAATTTATGTGAATTGTAATTTCAAATAGAGGAGATCAATTTATTTAAAAAACTTATTAATTTCCTTGTAATAAGAAGGATTGATGCAATTCCCATTCAATTATGAAAGTATTGTTTAAAAGTGATTTGATTGTTTAATTTTTTTTGGAAATTAATTACAAAAGACCTAACTTTTATTAAATTTTGATTTTCAAAGCACTTTCATGTAATTTATGTAAGGAATCAAATTACTATTTTAAT
>Ga0302271_10001512_pt1 | contig 22165 bp, 10 predicted proteins | sample III_Bog_N1_1_FD_198767 | JGI IMG/M metagenome (GOLD analysis project Ga0302271, IMG submission 198767) | Peat permafrost microbial communities from Stordalen Mire near Abisko, Sweden - III_Bog_N1_1 | ecosystem: Environmental > Terrestrial > Soil > Wetlands > Peat | place: Sweden: Abisko... | reverse complement strand
AAAGATTTCTGGGAAATAGGTTCTTTTATCGGGAGAAACTGAATCTTAGATGATAATCTATATGAGAATATTTTATCTTGCTGAAATTTGGAAAGATAAATTGAACCTCAATCTCTCCCACTCTAGTTTATTTGCTTCATCTATTGAATGTGATGATAGTGAAGCTTAAAATGTAGCAGGGAAAATTATGGGAGATGTTTACTTGATCAAAAGCTGATGATCAATGTGTAATTCTTGATAGCATTACCTTTCTGAAAATTTGGACATATCTTGAATCTCAATCATGTTTCCACTTCTTCAGATGATCCTAGTTTAATTATTATTGGTCTTGGTATTCTAGATTTGCAGTTAAATTTTGTTTCTTCTGATATTTCTAAGTATGCAGCTTAAAAATAGTGTCTCACAGATAAATTTCAGGCCTTAGCATAAATTCACCAACCCAGAAACTTTGTCGTTTGCTACTTGCTCACTTGATTATACAGTCAGAGTGTTTGCATTATCTTGATTAGTTTTGTTTATTGTTTGTTTAGGAATAATCTCAAAATTATTGGTTACTATTATATTTTAAAAAAAGAACCGTTTCTCTGTTACTTTTTTGTTCTTAATTTGAATTCTCTTGTATTTCTAGATCCTAGAAAATTGGAGTCTTAAATGTTACCTTCAATACTCTCAAGCATTGATAATTTAAAGGTAGTTTTATCTTCCCCAATTTAAAGTAGTTTAACAGCAGTATTTTAGGAATCAAAATAAAGTTCTAAATGATAACTTTCCAAAAAATACTTTAGAATTAACCTTCAATTATTCTCTCAAGAGCTACTACCATTCCCAAGAAATCATAGATTCATTAACAATAAATAGAAGATCCTGCTTTGAAACTAGCTAAGAATTATTAATTTAACAAAATTCAAAGGAAAAAAGGAGAAGACTAACAAAAATGAGCACCAAAGCTTCTCAACTTATTGTAAAGATGTTGACTAAAACCGGATGCACTCTATGCGAATAAAACGTGCCATTTCTTAGATCTCTCAAGAATCAGTTTCCGAAAGCATCTTTTTAATTAGTCAACATTGACAAGATGGCTGAATATCAGCAATTCAAAAATGAAGTGCCAGTTATTTTACTCAACGAAGAAGTTTTCTCTAAATTCTAAGTGAATCAGAAGTTACTTGAATCAGCAGTGACATTTAAATACAAATAAATTAACAGTAAATAGCTCAATCAGTAGGACTGAATGCATGAATGCAGCAAGAATTGTTGATCATATTATTATTTTTCTAAGTGTGTGTGTATTTAGAGGAAAAATATTTCTTGAAAAGAGTCTAATTGAAAAATTGCTGTCCTTCAGATTAAAAGAGTCCAGCTATCGATTTGATCTCAATATTGAGATATCTCTTAAGGGAAAAGCTCTTATTTTCTACTCAGAGAACAACAACAAAAAAGAGAGCAAAAAGAGCAAATCCAATATGAAATAGCATTTAGATTTATTTCTTTGTAGTGAAAAAAAAGCAGCCCATCGGGGAATCGAACCCCGATCTCGAGAGTCGGAATCTCATATCCTACCATTGGACTAATGGGCTTCTCAAAAGCTTATCTCTTTCGTTTTCCTATAATCTTATCTGCAAAAGTGCTTCCAATAATTCCAATTTTTCATTCATTTTCTACATTACAACAAATGCTGACAAATTGCCTTTGAGATTTATCTTGCCAAAGCACGAAAAAAAAGTTGAATAAACCTTTTTTAGTATTTTCTTAATACTATAATTAACATAATAAACCTTTCCCTTTCAACAGAAGAATCACCACAGTCAGAGAGTTAACGAAAGAGGAAATAATTACTTTGCATATTTTAATTTAAAGAATAAACAAAATTGATAGATTTCGTGTTTTTCAGAAATCAATTAATTTCCTTTATTGCTTTCTTTTAATTTAATTCCTTCTTACATCCAAATTATTCTACCAAAAAAAAGAGGAAAATGCAAGAACATATTGAGGAGGCAAGCATTAAAGGGAGGCAATCTTACTCTAGTCCACAAGACTAAGGACAACCTGAATCATCTCCTGAGTAGGAGTATGATCTGACTGAAATATCCTTAACAGCAGCGTCAATGGAACCGATTAAAATTGACGGGATGAAGCAGATAATGAAACTGCTGCATTCAGGAACAGTCAAAGGGTAAATTAAAAGATTCCCATGAATTACTTTCAGCTTTGCATCCTTGTTTTAATCTTTTTTTCATTATTTGCTCTCTAAATCAAGGATAGAGAATCCAAAAGTTAGAGAGAAGTTTGTAAAATCCATAACATTAGAGCGCGTAGGAAAAGTCATGCGATTGAGCTTTTATTTCATTTTAGTCAGCAATTTCCCCGAATGTATCTAATTCGATGAAGAAAAACACGTTGTTGAAGAATTAAAACGAAAAATGGGCAAGAATTACGTGAAATTGTTCAGTGCACTACCTTAACCAAAAGATGAAATTGTTAATATGATAATTTTCTGCATTGGTTACGCAAACCATTTCTTATTCTATCAGCTTTTCCCTAAACAACGCGAGCTCTTCGATCTTCGATTCGTATTTAACTGCTATCATATTTTGATCTTTGCCTTCAATGGAATATTCGTGAGTGACTTCTTTGTAAGAATGAACATTGATAAGATATTCCATTAGAATAAATTCCTCGATTATGAACGAGTTAATAAGAAAAACTTGCTGCTTCAGTAGCAAGCCAAGAAAAAAACAAGAGTCAAAACGTTCTTTGGGTATACACTTCCATTTCCTGAGGTCAGCACTACAGATGGACAAACATTCAATAGACAGATGTAACAAACAAAACACACAATACTTTTTTGAAAATATGCATATGTTTTTTCAATTTGTCTTATTATCTTTTTTAAAAGTTAAGAGAAATTCAAGCCTGCAAAGAAGAATGTGCATCTTCAAGATGATCATCTCACTGACCATATCTCTAACTAAGAGAAGTAAATCAAAATACATGCAATGTTGAAGCATAAGAGAATGAAATAGATCGAAGAGAAGGAACTTGAGAAAATAGAATAATAGTTTCCTCACTCTCACAAGGACATAAATTAAGAAAATAATAATGATACTCAACGTCATGGAGACGCTGGAAGTGGAACTCATAGGAGATCTAGCCATGCGATGGCTGTGAAGATGGCCATGGAAAGAGCGGAAGAAATATTCGATAAAACTGCGTTGCATCATGAAGATGAACAAAACAAAGAAGAATAGAACTTCTTTTCGAATTTACAACTCAACTGTAATTAAATATCTACAAGTATTTCAGATGTGCTAGCTTATGACAGTAGGACACTGCCATTCGAGAAAAAGAAAATGATTAGGCATACATTCGAAACAGTCAATGACAAAGAAGATAATTTACTTGCCTAGTTAAAGCAATTCAGCAACTAGAGGAAGTAAAAGAAAGAAAGCAAATCAACATCCCGAGTGAATAAATCGATAATAGATCACTTTGGACTCAGACCACCACCAAGAGAGTATTACTAAAAGCATCCGAAACTTGATAAGTTATTCAAAGATATCTTAGACATAAATTACGTTCTCCAATGCAACTAAGAAAGCATGAATCAGTTACCAAGCTCTGTCGCTATGCACTAAGAACAAGCAAACCAATGGCTTTAACTCATCGCCGATCAAGAAAGCAACTACAATAAAACGAATCAAAGACAAAAAGTGCAAGATAATCTCAGAGAAGTTGTCAGCACAAATTAGAAATATTAACTTGAGAAAAGACCAGGATATAGAAAAAAGTACATCTACACTAAACCATTGTAATACATGCAAAAAACGTAAAGTGTTATGTCCATTCCTTAAGATAAGAACAGCGCAACGATCAATATGAATGGGATGGTTCCTTCGAAAGTTACAGATACTACAAAGATGACAAAAACGAAGAAATAAGATGATCCTGCTGTGATATTGAACAGCATGATGAATGTTACTTTACCTAATTTAATAGCAAATAGTAATAATGTAGCAGCCGATAAAATCAAGAATCTAAACTCTTCGCATTTTCCTTAAATCGATTCAAGCACTTTTGGATTGGATAGAGCAGGAAATAACATATCCGCTCCAAATTTAGCAGGTTCAAGTACTTAAATGACTTCTCCAATGAAAATACCTGATAAAGGTGTGAGCTATGGGACGTCAAGTAAAGTTATCATGCAAGAGGAGAATAAAGTTGCTAAGAGAGGTGGAGGGACAAAATATAATGAGATGGAAAGCAGTGGTGGAAATCGAACTTTTGAGTTTAAAGTTGTAGAAATGGATACCAAAGCGAATAAGCAGCATCAAGGAAGCTATGAGGATTAGGATTATAGCTAGTAGCAGTAGTAGAAATAATCTGGAGGATCTGAATTCTACAATGATAAGAGACGGTTCTATAAAGATAAATACAAGGGTTTTATAAATGGAATGAGCACTGATAATAATATTGATGATATTCTCTAAGACATTCTTCATTAGAGAAATCAATTCAACAAGGGACTAAAGGGAAAATTGAAAAATTTATGAAATTTTTTTGTTATGTATGTCGTAGATATGTTGAGTGAAAAAATATGAGAAATAAATAACCTTAGCCATTTGCTGAAAAATAGTTAGAATATTTGAAATGTGTGAATTCTATGTGTCTCAGGTTTGGGTAAATATTTCAAAATAAACCCTTTTAATTCTCATAATTGCCTCTATCAGGCTTGAAAAAGCTTGCTAAGTTTTCTCAATTTTGGTTCGAAATTAATAATTCGAAGAAATAAAAACATAGCAAACATAAAAAATAAAAGATGGATTTGTTCAATACTCCATAAGGTGAGTAAGAAGAAGAGAAAGAAGGGTTCAATAGTTTTCCCTAAGAATCTCAAATGATCTAAGAAAACGAAAAAACAATGTATGACTCTTAGATTAGTGATCCATTGCTCGTCAATCATAATCGCGCTGAACAGACCCTTTAATTTTTAAAATCTGATCCGCAATTGTCAGAGAAGAATATTCACAACTGGCACGAAAATATTGTGCATATGACTAAAACGATCACTGAATTAACTAAATCGAGGACTAAGTGTTCTGATTTGGACGCGCTTTGCAAATTAGATGAGGAGATTCGTGTGACATTCGATTTAATCTTGCAAAAAGATTACCCATAGTTAGCTGAGCTGCTATTTTAATAGCGATTGAAAAAGTAGCCTGAATAAGAGAAGATAGCAGTAGCACTATGCAGCAAATTTGAATATGGTGAATAGTTGTATGATAAAGAAGGTCGCTAAACAGAATTCAAGAATTATTAGTTGAATAGCTTCTAAAATATCAAGTTGGTTTATCTATTATTTTTGTAGTTAATATTTCGTTAATTTTATTGTATTTCTCTACAAAATAAGATGTCGAGATATCATCAGAAAGACGATTACTTCCTTTCTTAATCAACAAGGAGGCACGATCTTCATAGGAATCAGAGACTACGACATGACGTAAAACATTTTAGATTTATTTTTCTTTCTTGAATAAATGTGAATTAAATTTCTAATAAAACCAGCGTATAAGGCATCGATTTAAGCAAGAAAGATATGGATACATTGAAACTGAATATTACAGAGATCAGAAGGGCTATCGAACCAGACTGCAATAACCTAGTTGATGTTGATTTTATTCCGCTGATTTAGTGGGGGGAATTCGCAAAAGGAAAATGGGTTGTTCGCATAAAAGTGCAACAAGGAGAAACAAACAGCATTTATGCTTATAAATCGAGCGAAGAAGATAACTATGCGTTCTCCAGTGCATTTAGAGAGGATGGATCAACATAGCGGTATGGGCTAAGCAAGTTTTTACTTTAATCAAAGGAGGTGGCTGTACATGGCAGGCATAAAGCTGAGAAAATTTAGTATGCTCAACCTCATAAAGAATCGTTCCGCTGTGAAGTTACATCTGTGTAGAACCTTTATGCTAAGTTTAAAGATGGTTTCAAAAAAAATAATAATATGGAATAATATCGAGAATAGGGAGATTTCAAAGAAGGTTAGAAGAAAATTGAAAGTGGAAACTAAGATTATTAGAAGAAATAGGATTTTTAGGCTAATAATAACTAACCAAATAATATTGGATACGTAAAAAAATCAAACGTAGGGTCGTACAATAACAATAATAATTTTAATAAAAACAATCCCAATAGTAATTATAATAATAATAACGGAAATTACTAATATCTTCCAGTTTAGAAGCAGAGCTTAGATCTGAGTAGCGAGCTGCAAAGGAAAGAAAAGGAAAATCAAAAATTACTCAAAGATATTAAGGATATCAAAAGTAGTTTTGAGAATGAAAGGAAAGAGTTGATTGAGAAAGCTACTAAATATGAGAAAAAATATCAAACCAAAAAAGATAAAATTCAAAAATTGAAAACGAAAAATGAAGAATTAAGTGATAGGTTGAATAATAAAAGCACTGAAGCAGATATTAACACAAACAAACTGATTGAATCATAATAGGATTTTCGTCAGTTGCTTTTTCAATTTCAGGCGTATAAAGAACAGATCTTATTTTCTAATCAGACTAATCAGGTGAATTAGACATTTTAAGTTCTAGGTCAAGTGTAATAATAACAACAAGATGTCTTCTTATCTCAATATGGATAGGAATTCTAAAGGAAAGATGGCACAGTTTTACCAATTACCTTGGCAGCCTAGCCTCAGCCTTAGATCAATAACTAAAATATAAATTTAGAATCGTAAAAAGAAAAAGATTTTCTTACAGCCTTACCAGCAAAAATACAAGTAAATCCATCTCCTCACCAAGATCTATTTTAAGATAAAAAGTTTGCTAATGAAAAGCTCCTTTAAGCCCCAGAAAAACCAATTAGTCCAAAAGAACTTTAGGAGGAATTATTATATAATGACAATGCGCCTTCGAATCAATCAAAGCAAAAGCCAAGTAAAAGTGACAATATCGTGTAAAATTACTAAAATGAACCCAAATAATCACAAAGAGGAGAAATAAACGAAAATAATAATAAAAACATTTAAAATAATCCATACCCGTATGAATATAAAGAAACAGATAGAGGATACAATAATAATAAGAATAATTAACCCAAACAAGATAATGAATTCTCAATGTAAATTGAAAAGCCTGTGAAAATATTGGAGAATATTAATGAAGTCAATTGTAGTGATGCTCGTGATAGTAGTTTTAATGTAAATGAAAATATCCAAAAAGAGAAAAAAGAAACCCCTTAATAACTTACAGAAACACCTGGAGAGCAATAAACAGGTAATAGAAATAATAAAAGAGAGAAACAAAAATTCTAAGATTAAAGTTAAGACAATAAAAATTATGAAAAGAAAACAGAAAACAATCATGAATTCAAGAAGAATTACGGTTAAGATAATCAACAATACGTTTCAAAGGATAATATCAGATAATTCCAAGGTTAGTAAGATCAATGGTAAAAAAAATATGAAAATAAAGAATAGAAGGACCAGAAATAGTATTATCAGAAAGGGTAGAATTAATATGGACAGAAATAAGGAGAATAACATGTAATCAAAGAATAGAAGGAGCAGTAGTAGAATTCTCAGAAAGGAAAGAATTAAAATGACTGGAAATATGTAAAGGAACAAAAAAAAAATAATTCAAAAGAGGTTTATATAGAATAAAAATAACCAGAGTCCAAGAATAAATATGATTTCTTTTCTAATGAAGAAGAAAGCAAATAGAATAATTAGCTTATCTAAGAAAACCATACACCAGAATTAGCAAAGGTTCCTGGAAATAATGAAGAGATCAATGATGAGACTCTAAATTAGTATTAATACTGGATAATTATTGTTGCATTTTTCGAACATGAGGCAGGTAGCTAGTATAAAGAATTAATTAAACAGTATCCAGAATAAAAGAACAATATTAAATATGATGGATCAAGAAAATTAGTTAGTTTCTTCTTTTCCTCTAAGAAAGATCTTTAAAGTACCTTCAGTTATTGTCTAGAATCTTAAATTCCTTACTTTAAGATCATTGTCAAAGGAATTAAATTCAGCAAGAAAAATGATAATTCCAATACAGATGATAAAACAGTTATCTACTTCAATACTACGAAAGAACAGCTGAAGGACCCACAATAGGGATTAACTTAACCTATTGTGTATTTAAATATCATTAAAGCTGAGGAGAACATAAAAGAATAAGTCAAAAGATTGTTTAAATGTGAGAAAATTATCTCCCCCAAGCCAAAGGATAAATCGAAGATGATTGTGAGCACCAAGTAAGAATTCATTGATGCAATTGATGACAAATAGTATAATCTTATCAGAAAAGACAATACAAAGAATGAAGTTGGCTTTATCGTAGATTCTAATATCTAATTCAAAGAGATAACAAACCAAAAGGGTTTAATTAATGAAATTAATGAGTTACTGTCTGATAAGATAGTCTTTGGTAAATTTGAATTCCTCTTCAATCCTGACGACCTATAAATCGTTTTCGAAAATTCAACTGAAGCCTTGATAGCATACATAAATCTTAAAGATAATTTATGCAATGAGTGGTTTAAGCATGGCAGCAGAAAGGTTGATCTTACAAGTGTTTGTCCGATTCCACTTAGTTGATTAGAAATGTATTTTTCTAAAGAAATGTCTGCATTTTGCATGAAAAACGATGTTTTTATTTGAAATTAAAATGAAATTTATTTTTTTGTTTCTAAAAAAAAAACAACAGACAAATATGTCAAGAGAGAGTTTTGAGATGGGCATTTGGCTCTTTGGAAACTATATCGTAAGTGAAGAGACATTTTTGATTGAATTAATCAATGGCTTTTTTGTCTTTTTCATCGATTTGTCCATATGCCTGCCAATCAATCTTAAAGGTTAATTCAAGTGTTCGCAGAGGAGGAAGTTGATTTTTTCCAATTTTAAATATTTCCCTTTCGAAATATTTCACAAGTTCGATTGAATAGACTCTAAATCCTGTTACGTTCAAGAATTAAAGCATTCTTTTGACTCTAAAATCATGGTTTGTAAATGGTCTAAGGAATGTGTCTTTGTATCTGACAAGATAATTCTCAGCTCTAGAAGTAACTCCTGTAGCTTCGTCGTCTAGTTGGATACCGTAGAAATCAAGAATTAGTTTATAGCTTTCGATGATTCTTTTCCCAATCTGTTTTATTAAAAATAACAAAACAATCAAATTATGAATTTTAGTAAAAAAAAAAGTTTTAGTTTTTCTTACAACAGCATTATCTTTGAACATTGTTGCTCTCTCTTTTCCATAGTTTCCTTAGAAATGAGGGAATAACCAATGGAAATAAGCATGGTTAATATCCAAATGAGGATATTGTCCTTTCCTGTTGTTTCATTAATCGAAATCATTAAAACATGAGAAACAAATCAAAAATGTTGCCAGAAATGCAAAGAATATGGTTAATAAGCATAAATATTTTTACCAACTATGCATTTCGAAGATATCTGCACCGCAGATAGGTGCTTTGAACTATCCTAAGTAGAATTCAGTGACTTGTATGTATGGATTGATATTCCTTTTGACTTCTTTTTTTTCTTCTTCTTCAACTTTTTTTCTCCCTTGAGTTTTAGATCTATTCCCTTTGATATCATCCTTTCCATCTTTTGATCTGCCTACTCTTGAAGCATCAATAGATCCATTTCGAGCTTTTCCCTTTTCTTTCTTCTAGTCTCCATCACTATCATCGCTATCGTCTTTAGATTTTTTACCTTTATCGTCTTTTCCACCTTTAGATTTATCGTTTTTTCCTCCCTTATCTTTGTCGACTTTTCCACCTTTACCTTTATCATCTTTTCCACCTTTTCCTCCTTTCTTCTTCACATCTACTTCGTCACTTTCATCACCACTATCATCGTTCTTTCCCTTTTTCCCTTTATCATCTTTTCCTCCTTTAATTTTATCATCCTTACCTCCTTTAGTTTTATCATCTTTTCCTCCTTTACCTTAGTCTTTTCCAGCATTATCCTTTCCTGCTTTAGATCCTTGACCTTTTGCGTCATCTTTAGCAGGTGCAGCCTTATCTTTTGGAGCATCTTTTCCTCCTTTTTTATTTTTATCATCCTAAGCATCTGGTTTTTTCGCTCCTTTTTAGCTATCATCTGGCTTGACAGGTTTCTTATCTTCTTTAATAGGATTTGCAGTTTTTGAAGTTGCTTTCATTTCTAATAAAACGATTATTTTTGTTGTTGTAATAGTTTATTGTCTTTCTTTTCTTAGTTATCCTTTCCCTTATATTTTTTGCAACAATTTTGTCAAAAATTTAGGTTTGTTTTATTCCTTCTATTAACCTCTCACTATTATTACTTGATAAGATAATTAAAACCAAGAATTTTTTCTTATAAAAAACAAAACATCTTCTTTTCTCAAAATCAAAATGAAACTTCTAACGCAAATTAATTTCAATAAAAAGAATAAATAAAAATATTAAACCATAATCATGATTGTTAGCAGTTTAGTGTTCTTAAATGATATTTTTGTAAATAATTTACTTGTGAACTTTTATATTCCATAATTATTCAATAAATAATAATAGTTTCTAAAATTTTCATTTTAATTTCTAATTTGCAAAATTTTCTCACTTCTACATAATCATAGACCAAAATACACCAAAAAAAAACAATAATGATTGTTTATTAGAAATTTGTGAGAAATACCCTCCCTTAATTATCATTCTAAGTTCCACAGCAAATTTCTAAAATCAATAAAAGAAAGCTTATGGTAATTTTTGCACTTTGAGGAACTAATTAAGCAACACAAAATTAATGACTACAAAAAATACAAAAAATAATCTTTGTATTTTATTCTTGAGTTACGCTTAGTTAACATTTAATACTTAAGTAAATTAAACACATTTAAATTCTACCAGTGCTTTTTAAAAAAATGCTTATTTGAGTAGAAAAGAAAGTCTCTACAAAAAAAAATAAAAAATATATCCTGTAAATTGATATTTTCTGAATTCCTCTTCAGCCTTCATAAATTGTTGGAAGTAAACAAATAAAAGTTTTTTACAGAGACATAAATAAATCAAGCAAGATAAAATATGGAAGAACCCCCCACAAAAGCAAGAGACAGTAAGCTAAAATTAAATAATTGAATTTAAATCTGCAACAAATGCCTCTACGAATTCAATTTTGAAATAGTTGCCTTCTTCATTAAATAAACACCTAACCGAATAAAAATTTCTAATCTCTTAGATTAGAAAAATAAATTCCACTTTTTTTAAACCAACAACTTCTTTTTTTGTAGATATTCACTTAATAACTAACAATCATAATATTTCATATTACCTTTAAAATTGATCTTATTAAGCTTAAGTTACATATATCTTTGTAATTAAAACTCATTACTTTTTGTCATAAAGTTCCTCTTCTACTGTTCTATAAGGTAATTGAATTTAAAGGCTGTAATCTCTTCATTTTGAAAATGCTCAAAGTGAAGGAAAAACAATCAACCTAAACCAAAAAATTATTTAGAAGGAATTTTTTTTAAAAATCAGTCAAATAAAAGCGTGAAATACTGATTTTTATCAAAGATGTGCACTGCTTTTGATGTGATTCTAAAAAATATGATAATGAATAATTAGAATGCATATTTTTCTTTTATATTTGAGTATTCCAGACACAATTCAGGTGTTTTTTTCTCGATCTAACAAAACCTGATGGATATTAGTTTAAAAAATAATTTGTATTATCACAAATCGAGGATATTTTACTAACTCAAATGATTAATGATATATTTAACTTCTTTAAATAACCTATTCCAAGGAGATTTCAAAGATTTGAAAAGACACAATGATGATAGGAAAAAGGACATATTAGATAGAAAAATAAGCGGGAATTGAATATTATTCAAACTAGAGACTTATTTTCTGTAATAAGAGCAAGAAAGTTGCCTTGCAGTGGGAAAATTAACTCAAAATTATGGTAAAATCTATCAAATACTGATTCCCCAGATTAATTATTAGAGATCCGATAATGATTGAATTTCAGTAAATCAGGTGATAAACAAGGCAGCACTGTCTTAATTATTTCATTCATTCCACTTCAAAAAGAAAATCAAGATAGCAGTAACCTAATTTAATTTTATTTCCCTCACAGTCTATTGAGAAAATGCTTAATTTAACAAAGCAAGAATAATTGCGTTAGTCTTTATTCAGAGTTAGCTGGTGTAATAGCAAAACCATCGGGAGTATTGAGGAGAAAACAACTCATTTGATAAATGAAAAGAACCTTAAATTGCTAGTTGGATTTCTTAATAAAACATTGCCAAAAAGAGAAAATAATAAATTGGATTTTTAAAACAAAGAATCAACCCTTCAAAAAACATACATCAAGGTATCATCATCTTCAAGCCTTTATCATAAATGCAAACAGTGGAAATAAGCAGAGTTCGCCCTCCTTCCATGGTAGTGTCAAGTTAAATCATTTGTGAACCATAAATTCCTTCCAAGCTACCACTTCTATCTGCCCCTTGGTTCTCTGAAAAGGTAAGTTGGCTATGATTTAAATATCTTCGATTTATTAGATTTTTATTCTTTTTTTTGCATGAACAGAATAAACCCTTCTTGCCAGAACAAAATCCTCCAAGACATAATTCAGAAACTCAAGAGTTAGAGCGCTGCAAATTCCAAGAGGTACAGACACCTCAGCATCAGTAATTTTTAAAAAAGAGCGAAAAAACAACCCTTTCAAGTATCAAACTAACTTTCCCAAGCACAAAAAATCCTTCTTTAACTTCGTCTTAAGTCTTCCCCACTGAATAATAAAAAACTTAATCTGAATAAGAGCGTTTCGAGAGGAGAATCCAGCTGAATGAGGATGAGGCTGTGCTATTTTCTTCTTCCTTAATTACGGAACTCATAAAACCTCAAGAAATCTCGTTAAATGTGTAACCTAATGACGATATTAAGATTTAAAACTCCATTCAAAAGATATCTAATAATATTCTCGAAAGAACACTCACTTTGAACACAACTTTCAAAAAAATTACATTCAAAGACTCTTACAATATTCTACCTGCAGAGAATAAGACTAAATATCAAGAATAGGATTAAGTCATCTAGAAAATAAAGATGTAGCAAGCAGAAATGGAATAACAAAAGTTAATTTCTGTTTAGAAAAATCAAGAAGTTTTGTCTTAATATGAGACTATGCTGAATGATCTACAGCAACGCTTGATTGCATCCGATTAAAGAGTAGAATGGCTGAACTGCTAGGTAGCTGAGTTAAATCAACAAAATAATAAATTAGCTACAAACTTGAACTAGCAGAGATCGACTTAAGAAGAGCTCGATAAGTAATTGAAATTATTCAGTAGCATGAATGATTCATTACGATAGTAATTGCAGTTTATGCTATCTCAGAATAATAGCTTGATGTCAACAGCTTAGTAGTAGTAGCAGTATCAGTAGCAGTAGTAGTAACAACCTCATAATTTCTAAAATACGATGAATTATTTCTCGCAAAGCAACGGCTTCAATCCAGCAAACAGCAGCAATATTTCCTAAAACTATTGCGACAATAATAATAGCATGGATCAGAGTAACTTTGTTAACAAAACAAATCAATTTAATGGGTTTAATATGAATAACAACATCCACTACAATAATTTGAATCCTAGTATGAGTAGCAATGGCATTCAGACAGGGTTTCTGAATAAATACACAAATAATAATATGCGGTATGATGGATGCAATATTGATGTGAAAAACAGTAGGATTAATAATCATAATAATAATACTCATTCAAGCGCATCAAACAATGAAACAACCACTAAGAACAATAACCTAATTTCCAAACCATAGGCAAACATAGATTCAAGCTAATCTCAGCCATTATTCAGCTAGTTTTCTTAAGAGAATCAGCCTCCAAAAGAACCACACATAAAAATGGAATCAAATGAATCGAAATCTATCAATTCCAACGAAGAGCAAAGTGAGATTCTGAGTTCTCCCATGAAGAATCCGTAGCGATTAGTAAAAGCTATAAAAAAAGATGAAACTAAAGATGACAAAAAGAGAAAAGACCGTAAAAATATTACTAAAAATTTCATCAAAGCATTTAGATCTTTTTTCAATAATCCTGCTGAATAACAGGAAATCTAAGAGATTCTCAAAGCAAAGGGAGTTTTTGATACTTAATAGTCTTTAGAGTCTCTTAGGATTTAGTTCAATCAGACTGTCTAATCGAATAATATAAATAATGAGTTTATAATATTTTTGATTTAACATACTGATCTGTCTGATATTTTTAAGTTCTTCATAAACAACCGAGCAGAGGCATGGATAAACACATCATAGTTGAAGGATAAGGATGTTCATTTAGAGTCTTTGTAGTTGTTTAAGTCAGCGTTTAAATCAAACAATGCACTGTCTAAAGTCAGGGTTAACTAACATAAAAATAAAAAACCAATAGTTATTGCTCCCCTAGTCTGAAGATGGATTTAGAAATTGTTATTTTATTTATCTATTATTTTGTTTACATGTGAGAAAGGAATGCTTGTTTAAACGGTTGTTAGTCTATTGATGTAAATACTTAAATACTCATTTTAGTGGATTTTAATTTTTCAAAAAGCGACTTTATCATTGAAGTTGTTTAAAAATTTTATTTATTCATTGACATTAAAGCATAAAAAAGTTGATTTATTTCTCAATTAAAAATGGATTATTCTTAAGAAACAAAATCCCGCATTCAACTTCTAACATTCCTTATTAAGAAAATAATTGTTCTCTGTTAAAAATTGGTAGCGGGATCCAATAACAAAGTAGTTAAATTATCAGGATTTTTTTTGAAAAAAAGGAAGAAAATGATAAAATCAAATGACTTCATTTATTATTTCACTTTTTCAGATAGAAATTTCTTCATTCTTTCTCAAAAAGGATCTTTCTTCAAAAGGTAAATTAGCCCAAGCCACAAGATAGCGAGAATAAAAATAATTAAATATCATTGGTTTCATATATTTTGTTAAGTAGCAACAACTTAAGAAAGTATTATGAATTTTCTTGAAATTTTTCAACAATATCATTATAAATCAGCCTATTAGAATACAGTTTATTGTTTAACGACCCAATATACTATTATTATTTTTTAGTTTTCAATTCATTTTGCAATTAAAAATATTTTTTTGAATCATTTTTGTAGACAGAAGAAAATCTTAAGTATCTCATTTCAATTCAATTTCTAGCACTAATACAATTCGTAACTTGTATGATTCGAGTAAAAAGAAACTGATCTGCGTTTAATAACTAATCTTTCTTAATTAATAAAATTTTCTTCTCAAAAAGAAGAAAACAATTATGGCCGATTTCCACAGGTAATTAATTAGGTTCAAATAATTTTTCTTCAAAAAAAAAAGGCAATCTTCGAATAACTGTAAAAGATATTTTCTTAGTTCTTTAAATCAGGTAAATTCTTGTTAGATTGCAAGATATTAAATTTTGAAAACAATGGTCATATCCAGCTACTTTAAAATCAAAAACAAAATAGATCAAAAAATCTTACAAATAAGTTTTTGAAAATAATATCAAAATTTGTAAAGAATGATCATTATTTCTGGGGATCGAAGATATTGTATTGTGTATTTTTTTTTAGTTCATAATTATTTGTTCTTCTCGGAGAATTTGAAGACCTTTTTTCTTTCACCCCTCTAAAATATTTATTCGAGATTTAGTTTTTTCGTCATTCAATAAAGAAAGTATCTTAAAATAGATAGCATATTCAAATTATAAAAAATGAAACTAAGAGTGGCCTTAAAACTAAATAGTAATCTTCATAGTTTATTTAAAATGAGGGGAAATTGAGAGATCTTAGAAAAAAGATATTATTTCAGCATTTCTTTGATCCCATTTCTAAAAAATTATGGTTCTTATGTGTCTTATTGTTTCGGAGGATAAAAATTCTAAACATAATTTCAGACAAATATCCTTATTTTTTAATTTCTTCGTTATTTATGTGGCTATCGAATTCAGGTAAAAAACTAAGTCTAACAATAGGAATGCAATACTTCCATTATTTATTTTTCAAACTACAGACTTTATAATTTGTAGCAAGGGTGGGATACTTTGAGAGATCAAATAATTATTTCAAGAAGGATCTTATTCAAGATGATTCCTCTACTTTTGAAACCACTGATAGAATGGAAGTGAATATGACAGCCAGCCCTGTTATTTTAGTTGACAATATCCATTTAACCTTAATCTTTTTTGAAATACTTCAAACCCTTTATCAAACACCAAATGTTTGAGCTAAGCTTATCAAATGTACAATGAAGTGATTACTCTTTACAAATCTAATTATAGTTACTAAAAGAATAATTAAAAATTCAATAATTCACCTGAGATTAAGGGATCAAATTGTAAGGGAAACTAAGAAAATATGAAATAGTTAATAAAGAAATACTCTCGAAGCAATAATAAAATTTCAGTTTCTCATAAAAAAACTTTGGAGACAAAACAAATTTAATGGCCAAATCAAATCTCTTGCAATCAGCTCCTAATTCTTTTCCAACATTAAATCTTGATACTATCAACAATCAACTTTCGAAAGATCATTTCTTGACTGAAATTCTACTTGACAACGAATAAACTATTGTTTTTTCATCCTCAATAAGGACAAGCAAAAATACCTTCCAAAAAGACACATAAACCTCAGAGAAATCGACTGAAAATGGTGATATTTAAATTGAAAGTACCATTTAAAAAACTAATAATATAAATTTAGAAGAAGATGAAGAAACAAATTGCAGTAACAATTATTATGAGAATGATAATAGAGTCAGCAATGAAAACATAAAATCGTGGTCGAAACATTGAGTATGGTTAGACTATTGATTAAAAATAACCTATTGTAGAAGTTTGAAATAATATTATTTTTCAAATACTAATTTTATAAAATATTAATTATACGCTATGTGTTTTTCAATTTTCTTATTCATTTGAAAGATAATTAGATCTTTCTGAAACATGAATAAGCAAGCGAGAAAACTTGGGTTTTTGAAAGAAAGAAAGGAGAAGAATTGATCATTTACTGTGGAAATACCTCCCCAAAAGTATTATTAAATTCATGACAAATGATTGAATTTCAATGATTTATTTATCAAAATAATCATCTTTGAAAAATACATTTCTCTTTGAGATTTTGAAATTAGTTATGAGAACATTCCCAAGGGTTACAAAAGGAGCAATAATAAATTTATCAAAAATCAGAGAAAAAGGATTAGATTTTTTTCTTTGCATGCAAATTCTTCTGAGCTTTTTCAGTAAGTCTCTATCTCTTTTCGTTTTTCAGCTGCTTGTTCTTTTTCTTTTTATCCTTCCCATCATCGTCTGAATCGTCTTCATCTTCATCATCATCATCATCATCGTCATCTTCTTCATCATTCATTTGGTCATCTCCTTTATTGATATCTTTTTTCTTTTCTTCTCCTATTTCTTCACTATCATCATCACTGTCACTCTCATCCTCAAAATCACCTTCACTTTCCATTTCATCATCTTTCTTCGATTTCTTCCCTGCTTTTGTGGCTACAATTTCTTCTCCACTTTCATATCCTTCCCACACATTGCTGTTAATTTTTCCTCTAGAAGCAACGAAAGATGAGATATCATAGAACTTAATACTACTGTCATGAGACAAAGATGCAGCAAATCTCTTACAGTGAGATATTCCGAGCTTTGTAACAGGGAAATTCTCATCTTCTTCATGTTATCCAAGGATTTCTAACTACTTATTTGGATACACACTGACACCCCTGACAAGTCCATCTTCACTTCCGATGATTAATGTGTTCTCATCAAGTTTAACCTGGGAGTTTAAAGGAAGAAGATTAGAAAAGTTCAATTTTTATTATTCAGGTAAACTTAAATAACTTTGAAGTAATATATTTAGCATATTTTTACCATATGATCGATGGTGCTAGCATTGAAGAGGATACGATCTTTGCAGTTTCCAAACCAATCCCATTTGAAGAGTAATATAACTCCCTCAGAAGTGCTCGTGGCAACGAATTTATCATTTTTAACTAAAGCTATTCCAGTGAGATCTTCTTCCATGCAATCACTCAAGGCGTACAGTTTATCTTTTGAGCTGTTTGGCTTTCTGATGTCGTAAACAGCGAGAGTTCCATCTTATCTAAATTATTCAAAAAGAATTTTGTTTTTCTAGAAGGAGAAAATGAGTTGTTTTAACTTACGAAGAAGTCAATAGGAAGTTAAGATTTTCTGGAACAGCTACTCCAGTGACTGCTTCGTTTTGTTCAGAGCACTCATAGACACATTTAGAGCTCTTTAGATCCCACACTTTGACAGCCCCGCTGTCATCACCGCTGATCAATACATCGTCGTTTAGGAATTTCACTAGATTCACTGGTTCGCTGAAAATAATTATCAAATTTTAATATCAGCTATTCCTTCATTATCTTTGGATATTGATTACTTATGAGCGTCTTTAATATGCAGGGATATATTTCCATTTGTATCAATGACTGCAATAGATTTATCCTTTGATCCTGTGGCTAAGCCTATGATTGGCAAAAACATAAGGAACTTTGCAATACAATTATTGTTTTTATCTATTGATCATACTTAATCCGCTAGCTGAAAATGAACATGATCTTGTCGATTAAGTATGATGCTTCAAAACAGCCATATCAGTAACATTTTCAGAGTCATAACTGAGTCTAAACAAGGGAGTCAAAAATAATACAAATGTTTATTGAAATTTAGATTCTAGTTAGACAGTAAAGTTCTTAGCTTACATCTTAACCCATCCATTGATGAGTGTGCATGCGAGTAAATCTTTCGCTGGATGAAAATCAATATCGAACAAGTGATCTTCAGCAAAATAAAGAGGTGGTTCCATAACTGGTTCTGTCATTTCTGTTTATGCTTTTGTTAATCTAATTTGGTGTTTTTTAGAAAAGAGAAAGAAAATAATAATAAAAATAAATTTGACTGACAGCAAGCACTCATTTTGGATCTACTTTCGGACAAATAATTAAATACCTAAATTGCTCTAATTGTTCGTTTAGCGTATTGTTATTAATTCTTTCAAAGAGGAAATGATATTTTTTGTTTGATAATAATCTAAAACTCAAGTAAAATTCATCCAAAAGTTAAATTTTTTTAGCTTTAAAAAACATATTGTAATACAATCATGAGTAGTACTCTTGCAAGAAAATAAGAGAAGGACATATTTTTAGCGAAGCAGAAGATATCCAAGCAAATGAACATTCATTTTTAACTGATTTCATTTTATTTTATCATTAATCCTATTTTGAACTAATTTAAGATAAAGAAAACTCATTATTTTTAATTAATTTTTGCATGTTTTACTCTTAATCATTTATTCAGTATTTGCATTCTTTAGTGAGTTGCTGAATCAATCAAAATAATCCAAAAGATTTCAAAAAAAACTACTCTGGATTTTTATTAAGAATTATTGGATTTTTGAAATGGAAGACTTATCATTTTAAAGTCGGAAATCAAATAACATTACATAGGAATTAATAGTAAACTCAGCTGATTTGAAGATCAAATCGATATGTGCATTCGTTGATGGTAGAGTTCATGCTAGGTTTAACGATTCTTCAGCGCTGATTCTCCATAAGGGACATGGTATGTTAAGAAATAGCAAAACAACAAATCAGATTTGCTTTTGTATCTAAAATTCATGGTTTTATTTGAAATCTGTTAGAATGCCTGACTTACTTCAGTAAATCTGGAAACAAACTGAGATTTCTTGTTAAGAGCATCCCTCGCACAGAAATGGTTGAAGACAAAGTATGCCTTCTTCTTAAAGTAAAAAATATCAAAAAAGCATATTTAATCTTCAAAACTCATGTTATTTCTTGTTTTTCGGCAAAGAATTTAAATGAATACAACGATATTCCTTCAATCCACTCTGAGAATCTTTACGCTGGGGAAGAATAAGCTGAAAGTAGTGAGAAAATAACATCTTGCATTTGGAGTTTAGATGAAGAATGCAATAATAACTTTGAAGTAGATGACTAAGGTGGCATAAGCATATCATCAATGGAAGGCCATGCTAAATTGACTTTACTTTCGAATAAATTCATCATTTAAGTTGAGTATCTTCAACTTTTACCTAAGAAAAAAGCTGTTTTGAATGAAGACAATGCTAGTATTCTCAAATAAGATGAAGAACAAACCTAAATAGGGAATTCAAAGGAATTCAATTTCAAAACAGATTTTATGTAAAAGTACAATCTAAACTAGCAAAGTTATAAATCAAGTTCTATTAAAGATTCAAAAAGAGCTCCTTCTTCTTCATCAGTTAAGCTTGTCCATTAATACACACGAATCATTAAGTTATTTACTATATTTGCAATTTCAGATCGATGGGTATTACCATTCTTTCTTGTCTGGAGACGGCTTAGACAATAGAGGTTTATAACAGCTTTAGGAAGAGAAATACATCCTGAACATGAACCAATTTTTCAAGAAGATATTTTAGAATTTATTGAGATTATTTAATAAAGGACTCAGCTATCATCATATGCTAACGAATTAGCGTTTAAGAATCACATAAGAGAGAAATATTCTGTGAGTTAAATCAATGAAAAAGAAGTCACAACAGAATTACCTTTAGTCAATATAAATTCAAATAATTCTTAAAGTTAGACTAATTCAGAAAATCTATGGAAATACGATGAAGCATTACCCCCATTTGATCTTCCTAAATATCCTGAGAGAATTCTATTTGCTTAGAAAGAGAATTCCATAAGTTGGATAAGTAACTAAGGAGAAGTACTTGTGTTTAAAAAAGATACTTCTGCATTTATTTTCTCAACCTTAGAAGGTAGATTTTGATTTCAAATTCGTTTTTTGAAAATATCCTTTTTTATTGATTGAATTTAGGCAAGTTTTTTCATGAAGTGAAGGAGAATGATACAAATTCTATTAAAGAATCCGAAAAGGTATTTAACCTTCTTCATGTTTGGAAAGATGATGCACAGACACGATTGCTTTGTGAGCTTGCAGCTTTGAGAGAACATGATGTTTTAATAGCTCAAAAAAATTAAGTTGTAAATGAAAAATCAAATAAAATCGTTTCTGAAGATGCCACAGACATTGATATCGATAATTATGAAGTAGTAAATAGCTGCTAGAACGAATTTGGGTAATTTGAAGCTTTTAAGAACGGGTGTGTTAAGATACTCTTCAGAGATAGAACAATGCTCCTTTGGATGAAAGGATAACAATAGATTCAAATAATATCTAGATTTGGAGATTCAATATCAGTGCTTATTAATGCATCACATGAGTTTCAAGAGTAAAGTTTTAAAAAAATCAATTTGAATCTATTAGAAAATATCAAATAATTCTTGTATTTTTTCTCTAATAATACTTATTTTTTTCTGCTTTTTGTTGTCAAAGGTATGTTGAGAAAGCAGTAGACTTCAGAGATTATTGTTTTGGTGATCCAAAAGAACAATTTGAAAAATAAAAACAAAAATAAGAACTCAGCCAAATGATTGATTTTGAAATTTCTAAAAATCAACGATTCTTAACGATTTTATCAGGAAAAGTACCTTAAACTGTTGAAGAACCAGTAGGATATTCTCCAGCATACAGTCTAGTTGAGAGTATCACCAGTGAATGTGGATAAGGGAATATTGGAATGGATTTAGGGGAAAATAATCTTAATTTTCAAGTGGAAGAGTAATAAACTAATACAAATAGTTATTTTGTTGTTGCTTATTGATAAACGTGATATTAATGTTTATTTTTACTGAAAAGGATACTCAGACAGAATGAAATAATGCTGCAAAAACTCAAATCGATTAAGTGAACGAGTGTGAAAAGGCGAATTGGAGTACCAAAAGCAAACATACTTATTGTTTTTGTCAATTTCTTTTAAATTTGCTTTATCTGTGTTAGTGGTTTTAATAGTAGAAGCAGTAAAAGCAATTAAGGAATAAAGAAAAGGAGAAAGAATTTGACTTTTTAGATTATTTTTCAACATTTCTTGTAATTTATTTTATTTGCAATGCAAAAATGGCAATCGATCGAAAAAAAATACTTTCTGCTGTTTTATCTTATCATATTGACCTACACAACCAAACATTTATTCAAAAATTTTCAATCAGCTTCCATCTACTACAATGGCTCTCTC
>Ga0302271_10001511_pt1 | contig 22174 bp, 6 predicted proteins | sample III_Bog_N1_1_FD_198767 | JGI IMG/M metagenome (GOLD analysis project Ga0302271, IMG submission 198767) | Peat permafrost microbial communities from Stordalen Mire near Abisko, Sweden - III_Bog_N1_1 | ecosystem: Environmental > Terrestrial > Soil > Wetlands > Peat | place: Sweden: Abisko... | reverse complement strand
AGATGGAGGACAATATTTTTAAGAAAATAATTTAATTTGTGATTTGATGCATTTCATACCACTCATAAGACAAATATATTTAGTTTTTTAGTAATTTATAATTTGACAGTCTAATATTATCTTTATTTTTTAAAAAGTGAGATTAATTTTACAAATAATACATTACAAATCTCATCTCCAAGAATTAATAAAATCTACATTAATTTCATACTGCATCATACTCTTAAAGAGAAGTTAAGCATATTTTGAACAGCAAAGAGAGAAGAAAAAAGAAGAAATCATTGAAGGACAATAAAAATTGAAAACAAAAGATAAATTCTTTTGTGTAAGATCAACTTTGAGGACATTAAGAGTATCCTTGATGATTAATTGATAGTTGAATAGTTTTATTGCTTGAATTGGATTGATTAAACAAAAAATACAACAAAACAATAAAACTCCATACAAGCATACAAGGAGATTTTGAATAATTATTACAATAGTAACATCAATTGAATTCAATTATTTCAATCCTTTTTGTGAACTTCCCCTCCAGTTCCATATCAGATAACAACATAAGACACACCAATTCAAAACTCAGTCAATAATATCCTGGAACATATTTGTTTATTCCATGCTATTGTTGCTATTAAACTTGCCTTTGCTGAGGCATACGTGCATTATTGTCTTAGATCCGATTACTATTAGAATAAGACATATTCTAGCTGATATCTTCATAACAAAAACTATTTTCCTTATTTTCAGTCAAGTTTCCTCTAATATTACTCTTGATCTTCATTCCATTTTTAGTATTCTAATTTCCCTGCTAATTCATAGACATTTTCTAATAATTACCTTCATCAACTCCTCCTATAAACCCATTCTTATCTCCTATGCATTTATTTGTGTTATTCATCTCAGCTAGCATCGCATCTACCTCACATAGATCTTCGTCCTCAAGCTCTGTAAAATACTAATAACAAACAATACATCAATAATCAAAACAATAAGACAAACGAATCTAATGGATACTTATTGCAGCTGCGAAATGAGGTTGTGCTACTACAAGAGCCCAATGAATTATGTAACATTCAGTGTGAGGGAGTGCTCTTCGATCTCATACAGAGCATTTTAAATAATCACAAGTAGCTCAGCATCTGTGCTGGAGATGTCTATCTCGATGGAACTAATCAACCCATCGTTATCTGAGTCGAATTATGAAAATAGTTACCCGAGCTTACGTTGCAGACTTGGATTTATTTTTCCTTTCAAACTGCCTGGAATTATCTGCTGAGAGGTCTATTAATGATGCTGTTGTAATATCTTATTTTATTATTTTTAAGGTTGATATTATTACACAAACAGCTCTTTATTTGGAGTTCTTTAGTTGTTATTCTGTAAATTCCCATTAGCTTATTATCTTCTAGGTGTGATTGGCTCTGGATTAAGGTCGCGGTGGATATTTGAATTAATTTATGGAGTGGTTGATTTCGTTTTGTCTTTGCTGTTTGGTCTTAATTATTGTTGTTGTTTTGAAGTATGAGATAAAGTACCTTAGAGTCTTTAGCTATCCTTTGTAGGTGTTATGCAGTTTCGAGAAGAAAGTGGAGCTTTTATACTGCTGGGAGATAATTATATATTTTAATCTACTAATGTCTTAAGTTGTCTAGTTGGAGTTGATTATCTGTTAGATTATTACACGATTGTCATTTTACTTGATGTGCTGCTGTTAATGAAGCTGTTATTATTCTAAATATTCTATGATTTTCTAATATTTTACATTGGAACGATCAGCTATTATGATCTCTATTCCTCTAGTCTAGGTTATTAAGCTACTCTTCTTGGTGTTAGTTCTCTTTTATCAGTAGTTGGATTGTTTCTACTCGTTGAGCTACCTCTAACTTCTGTTTTTGAACACATCACAACACAACAATAAGAATATTGATTATTTTGTCAAATAAAAATACAAAAGCAAATAGATTAATAATTACCTTTAGAGTTGATTGCTTTAGTATCTAGAAATAACTTCAGCTAATCTCTGTGAATTTATGCTTACTAGAACATTATTGCTTTCGATTCATCTGCTTTGAGAATATGCTTGCTGCTGCTAGGTGATGGACTCGTTCTTTCTTTGGATCCACCATGAACAACGCGTGACCGATGCGTTGATGCTTAAGGTGAAGCAAGCTGATTTGAATTGGGTGTTCTTAGCATTTGACTGCTTTTGTTCTTGCATAAAGTTCGAGGCGATAAATCTTAGAATTGTGGTGAAGTATCTATGTTTGTTTAGACTGATTAAGTTGAGTAGTTTTGTTAATGAGCAGATGTTCCTGAAGATATACCTAACAAGCTGTTATGATTAGAAGTAGTAATACCTGGAGGATTGGAGTGCTTAAAGGGAATCTAAGAGATTCTGTTGTTGTTTTGTGTTTGAGAATTCATAGCTGATGTGTCTGGAACATTTTTGATATTCGAAGAATGAGATTAATTCTTGGATTAATTCCTTAAAGGACTCCCTAATAGCTGATTGACTTTTGCAGGAATCAGGGATGGTTAATTAGGATAGTGTTTAGGCTATTGTCGCATAGTATTAGTAGTAGTACTGGTGATCTTTTAGTTTAACAGTTTCATCCAGACATCGTAGGTTTTCTCAGCTTCATTTTCTTGTGTTTGAGCTGTTGGCTGTGATTATTTCTAAGTAGCATTAGTTTCAACAGAATAAGATGAATAGCTGTCAAGGTGAGATTGAGGTTTTTGTTATTTTGGATTGGAACATTATTGTGAAGATAAATGATGTGATTTAGCTGGAAGGATATTAACTTTTTCTGGAGGAGGATGTATTTGGGTAGAGTGGTTGTTGCTATTGCCAATGTGGAGATTCTTGGCAATAAGTTAAGCAATATTCTTTCTATGATTTGGATCAGATAAAGACATATTCGAATCGTTTGGGTATTATGAAGATTATAAGGATGTTTAAAATTACTAATATTAGTTGATTTCGTTGGGGCTTTTGCCATTTAGACGACTGACAACAATAGCTTATTTCTGTACTGAATGAACTTTTTCGTCATCTTCTTCTGATTCGCCATAACTATTATCATTTCCAAGATTGCTATTGTTTTATTTGTGTTTATTAGCATTTTAGCTCATTTGTGACTTCCTTTATCTGAATTCTTCCTTATTTTCTTAGTATTAATCCCGTTAGGTGTTCTGAACACTGGAATCTAGTATCTTCCTTGAAGTCGTAGTAGTAGTAGTATAATTTGTAGGATTGTTCACAGAATAATCACCCAGAAGAGCAGATTAATTGTAAGCATTTGTATTTTTACTATCCATTGCTTTATGATTTACGCCATCTGCAATGCTTCGATTGCTATTGCTGCTAATTGGCTTTTGCTGTTAGTTGTTATTCAATTATTGTAATTATTAATAGGGTTTGCTATGATTTGATTTCTTATCATTCCCTTGCTCTGAATTCTCTCGATAATATGAATGTTATTGTTGTTGTTGTTGTTATTCGATATTGCTATCATAGAAACTAGATTAATTAATACTATGACCACCACCACCAGCTGTAGTATTTGTCTGATGAAGTGAAGATTCTTCAGAGGATTCTTCTCCTTCAGCTATCTACTCACATTGTTACTCTTCTCCTTCGTCTTAGTTATTCCCATTAGATACCTCAAAGAAATGCATCTCCCCGAAACTAGGCTATTGCTATCTCCTTTTATTAACTGTATTGGAACTTTATTTTTATTAAATGTGTTATTATTGAATTGGCTATTGGATAAATGTGCTATTTTCAGGCTCCGATATCTAAGGTACAGATGGAAACTTAGGTGATTCACTGTTCTTGCGTTCATTAGATAGTTATTACTAATAATAGCGCTAATCATCACTCCATTCTGGATTGATTTATTTATGGTAAAAAGTCATTTTATTATTTGAATTATAATTGGCAAGGAGATTATCCAGTGGACGTTCATCTTTGTAGCCTAATTAGTTAGAGGATTTAGCTGCATTATTGATATTGCTCTTCATTTTAGATGGTTCTGCTACTGCCTAATAGTTATTCTCCATGTGATGATAGCTATTATCATTTGGATTATTTTAGCTATTCTGCACATTACCACCATCTGATTACTTCTATGATCCATTTATCTTTCTTTGATTTCTCGATTGCAATTTCTTTTGCAGATTTTCTGAGATAATCTAAGCGATTTAGGACTCCCATTCAGGTTCCAACGAGTGTTTCCTGCAGAACTTTTATGATAACTCTGAAATATCATCTCCTTAGTTCACAACGATTTGATCGTTTCCATCACCAATCTACAAGGTTATGATTGCCAGCATCTTCTTGTCTTGAAATTGTTCAGTGATATTTTTATTATTTGTAGTACTACTCTAACAGTTAGCAGTGTTTCTGTTGATATCTTCTTGAGATTATTCCTCCTCTTGAAACTCCTACATATTTGGCTGATCATGTAATCTTCGCCTGCGAAGTATCTAGGTTTCCTCACTGGAGAAGTCTAATTTGCTTCTATTTTCAGTTTGTTTTGAGGTATGTACAAAAGCCTTGGTAGTTTGTTTTCCTCCTCCTTCCTCTTAGACTTGGTTGCTCCCTAAAAATCTCTTTGAATTCTCTCTTCTCATTTCATTTCTTAAATATCCTTCATTTGAATCTTCTAAAGAAGGTTATTATTATTCTTCGAAATATTCATTGTATCCTGAGGTATTTTCATTTTCTTCTTGCTCTAAGTTGTTATGCTAAGAGATTTATCCTTTTTAACGCTATTATGGATTCCCCAAAGTACCAAGTCGAGAAGAAAGTTATCCCCTTGAGAGAGGTGCAGTGCGGTTTGGAGTCATAATAACCTTTTAGCTTCAAATAAACTTGATTTTTTTGTGTTTGTGTATTTTTTTGTTTCGTCAAAGAAGAAGATGCATTAAACAGGGATATTCCAAACAAAGTAGATTTGAGGGAGAAGGTGGGAGGGAAGAATCAAACTCAAGATCAATCCAATTAGCAATTGAATGTCGTTAGAGTATAAAAAAACAATATATTTTTTGAGTTGCTTAAGTTCTGTGTGTTCATAACTCAAAAACTAATAATATCCTTAATAAATATCTATGCATTTTTTGTAGCTGTTGTTCTTCTTTTTTTCTTCTAATTTCAAATTTGATTTGTGAGAAGCGAGATATTGTATGTGTGTGATTAAGCCTTTAGATTGGCTAAACTAATGATTAAGAAGTAAAACAGTCTGAATTGATTAAAACAAAGCTTTCTTTAAAGTCTACTATTACTAAAGTGTAAATCTATTGTAAATTTCACAACAAGACAAAATATATTTAACAGAAATTCCAAATAATTCATCAATTCAAGCGACTAACGGCCTCAACTCGTTAGCAAGTGTCTTCAAGGAGACGCAAAAGAGTTTCTTCGATGTTTTCTCTAGCTGTCTTCTCATTCTAAAAAAGATGAGTTAATATCCCCACAAAAATATTAGTAAAATAAAATAATTTTTCTTTGGTATTTCTTACATTGAGATCCAGAGCAAGCTTGTTATTAATTTCTTCTAGCATGTTGAAGAGAGAGTTTTACTGTTACTCTCTTTGTTTACGCTCATTACTGAGAGTCTCTTAGAACTTTTAGATTTCGCCAGTCAATCTACTCACTAAGAATTCATTGTCTTCCTCTCTATTAGTTCCAAAAATATTTTAGTTATCCAATTAAGAAAATAACACTGCATATTCCGCCTATCTTTTTGAAGTATTGGAGTATGTAAAAATCTAAAAATTGCCCCATAAAACTACCTTGTTTTTCTAGTTTCATCGAGTTCCTCTTGTAGCTACAGGATTTCATCTCCAACTTCTTGGACAGTTCTTTCCTCATATTCCTCTCTAACACGTCTTTCTCTTCCTAGATCAACTCTAGCTTAGTAGATCTTCTCGTCTACTTGCTTGAGTAGCCTTGTTTCAATGTCCTTGCGGCTCTATTTCTCTGCTGCTAGTTCGTTATTGAATTTTACATCGATGGTCTTGAAATCTTTGAATCTCTTTTCACTCACATTCTTTAAGAAGAGCACACAGGCCAAAGAAAATTACTTTTGAAGCTTAAAAAAATTAAAAAAATATATATGAAATATCCTATACCTCTCTGCTTCCTTTATCAGTGCTGAGTAATTCTTAGATCTTCAACATTTGTTCGTTCAGTAACTGCACAACAAAAACAAGGAAAAATCTATAAATCCAATCATTTTAGCTTTTGAAATTCGCAATTTCTTCATTGCTTGTCGAAGTTAACAAATTAAGCTCTACTTTATTCTATTAATTTTTACTTTAAACTTGCTCTCATCGTCGTTGGCATTCTTATTGATTTTATCTCTAAGTTATTTGATCTTAGCCTCATACACTTCCTTTTTAATCTATTGCGAAAATAGCCATAATACAACAAACAATCAAAAAACCTAGACATTTGCTAAAAGTTAATCTAAAAACGAATTCTACTGTTGCAGTGTTTTCAAGCTCAAGTTGCATATTCGAGAGTCTTTCGTTGAGTTAACTGAGTCTCACTCTTGAAGGAGATAGCACTGAAAATCAACAGAAATCAAAAAATAATTTTAATCTCACGCACCAAAACAACAACAAATAGAGAAAACAATTTACATGCGGATCTATCTCTTTCAAGGTTGGAGTATGTGTTAGATGAAGGTGATAATTAGCTATTGAACATGGTACTCAAATAATGTATTCGAAACTTTGATATTGAAAAATTGATTTGTATTTTTTTTTATTTTTTATTTTATTTCTGAAACCAATAAAGCATATCCCCCCCAACAGTGTTCCAGAATTGCATAGCAGCCAGCGATCCTTTGAATTAAATCGTAACTTTTTTAATTCACCAAGATTCTTTTTGAGTTTCATTCAAAGATGAATAGCAAATATGAAGGTGGTAAAATAATTGCCAAATACAGATTTTTTCATTGATTCACTAAAATAATTTAACGAAAAACAAAGTGAATTCGCTTAATTCCAAATTGGGAAGGTAATCAAACACAAAATGAACAAATTTTTAATCAAAAAAGCTAATCTTCTAAATAGATCTAATTAAGCTTGCTTTTTGACAATGCCACAAGGAAATGAAGAGCTGCCTTGTTAGTTGCTGTTTTTTTATCGAGCTTTTAGAGATTGTGAAAGTACCATGAAAAAGAGATTAAGTGCGAGCCTATCAGCCTCACTAAATATGCACTTTTTCCTCGATTTCTCTTTCACATCTCGACCTCCGCAACGCAGGCATACTTTTTAAGAGATTTCCTTTAGAAAAAAGATCCAGAATTACTACAATCTAGTAATGATTAGTCTCCGTTATGCTTAAGATTTATCTAAATCTTTTGAATCTTCAAAAAATCAATCAACCCTCATTCACACACACACACACATATCACACATCACACAACGCACATCCATCACATACACACATATAAATACTATAACCTGTCATCTTTTAGATTCAAAACTCATAGAAATTAAAATAACGAATCTAAAAGATTGACTTAATCAAAAACCAAAGATAAATAATATTAACAATTCAAATTCAAATTCAAACAAAAAAAATCTCAAAATCATATTTTATCATTAATTAATATCACTAGATATGCTGTCGGTGTGACTTACTGTATTTTTCAGATTAATCATCCCCAAATAGTTAATTATCGTTAAAATAATCAACTTAATCATTTTCACAACCATTACTTTCACAAACAACTACTCAACTATCATAGATTTAGCATCTTAAAGCTTCTTTTTTTTTTGAGAATCTAATCATGCAAAGATAATACAAAATATCATTATTTTTTCACATTTTATTTTTGTAAAATTGTTAAATATTTTTAGCACAAATTGAATAGATAAATTAATAAGAATTATAAAGATTATTAAACCCACTATTCTCTCAATTAGTAAATAGATCTATTCTGCATAATGGGCATTTCTTTGTAGCTGCGAAGTTTCCAGAAGCTACCCAGTTTAGAATGCATTGCTTGTGGAATATATGGTTGTTCGAACATTGGAAAAGCAACGTATTTGGTGAATTATATGATTCTAAGCATATTCCACATTCTAAAGATTAGTAATCAGAGAAGGATCTAGCTTAAGTGAATCTCAAAGAGACCTAACTCTAAAAATTAGACCGCAGCTATTATGATCTAATTCTATTCGCCTAAGGACGTCTCATGTAATTTTTTATTATCTTTAGCACAATTATTGGCATTTTAACTAAGAATAGCAAGGATAAATAAATAGCAGCGAAAAACCCCATTATCGCATAGATAATGACTCTCGGAGCTTATTTAAAGAACAATCCAACTTAGCTACGGTTCTTGATGAATGACGGTTTCAATGCAATTATTAATAATACTGGCAGCACGTGTTCAGACCCTTTGATGAAGGAAGCACTGAAAAGAAATATCATAACTGCCCATACTTCCTATTTATTTAAAAACTCTTATGCCCTAACATCCCTCGAATCGATGAGCATCTGACTACTGATGTTTTGTTGCTGTACGTAGAGGAGCCTATTGTAGTTTAAATCGATTGATTTCTGTAATTCATTCCGGAGTCTTCTAGAATTTATAAAAAAACACTCAATTTTATAGCTAACTTTCATAAAGCAGACACAGTAAAACACTAAGATTATCCAAGTCCATAAGGTTCGTAGGTCAATACTGCCGTTGGAGCTCAAGATTAGTCTATGTAGCATCATGAACATGGAGTATATTTCATAGATTAGTTCCCAATTATTGAAAATTATTGTTTTGGCAGTGTATAGATTATCACTTAATGGATGGAGTGTAGTTGATTTGTAGATTTAGTAGTCTCTTGCACGTTCGATCTTCTTCGCTTCAAGTAAATTCACGTATGTGCATATCCGACGGGAAGCAAAGCTGTGTTTTGGAAAAGGCAAATAAATGCTAAGATATTGTCAAAATGAATGTGAATAGTTCGATAATTATTTAGACATTTTGTTTACATTTGTGGTTATGGATCCCAGATGCCTTTATTCCTGCTGAAGTTGACAGTGAAATTATCAATAATCGAGTTGATGAATTAGTAATTTTTAGAATAAATATGGATTGAGAATTCACTGTCAGATGATCCAGAGAATCTCAGCAAATAAAGTGCTTGGAATTGTGTGTTTTTGTCTAGAATCATGAGTTCTTTGTTCTTTTAGCTCTCGTAGATAATTAACAAAGGGTTAGCTTTGGATAGTGCCTTGAGAAGCATGGTTATATTATAAGTTTTGTTGATTTCTAAGGGTGAAGGCGTAAAGCAATCGATAAGACAATTATTTGAAGCTATCTCAGAATTATCCAATTTTAGTGATAAAACACCAATAGTTCCAAGTAAGAAGCAGAAAGTGTAGATTAATTGATTCTTTTACCATTCAAAAATGTCCAAGATTATCAGTAATGTGAGAATCAACGAGAATGTTAGCCGTATTGGAAGGAGACTCTTTTTGGAGACTAAGGAACTTCTCAGTTGTCTCTCTTGAAGTCTGTTAAATCTTACGAAAGGACATTCTTCGGATTCAATGAAATCGTTAGGTTATGCTGTGAATGCCACCATAAAATCTTCAATGCGGCTTCGGATATTCCGCTTCATAAGAGGGTTAGAGTTTAATTCACTCACCCATTCTTCACTGTACAGTGGAGCTTCTGTTTTATTAATAAAAGGGGAAATGTTAAGAAATGTATGGTTTTATTAGGTGTGGTTAAGATTTTACATTGAAAAGCTCCAAATATTCTAGAAAGTAGACCCTTCTTTTGAGGTTGCTATTCAGCAGCTTGGGCTTGATTCTGCTATTGCTGTGGTAAAGAGAAATCAATTGAATTCATTGAAACAACACGTAAAAGTCATCCAAAATATCACATTTTCTGTTTAAATCAAGATATAATAGGAGTAGAGATGCACAATTACCTAAAAGGCTTGATTTCTTTCTGGTTGATAATCGCGCTGAATGACTCTATTCTGTGCCTGTTGTGCTTGCATATTTTATGGAATTTATGGTACTTAATTTCTTACAATACCACTTCGATTTTAAGCTTAACTTTAACTTTAATTCGATGAAGATAAACTAGAATCGCCATTAATGGAGTAGTTTTAATATTGTTATTATGGTTATTGCTACTACATTTGTTGATTACGCATTCCTTGTTGTAAATTCCCTTATTACTCTAATGATCCATTCGGCTATTGGATATTATTATGTTCATTTGATTCCCTTCTTCGTATCTGCTCTTAAACTTACTGCAGCGGAATATAATTTATATTCATTTATGCTACCTTAGCTTGGATTAATTTCGTGTTCCATAACTCATGGAGATCACATCTAATCTTTAGAACTTCATTGCTGGTGTTGAGAGTGAGCAGTTTAATAGTTTTATTAGGTCTATCCTGCAAAATAGAATGATCCTTGAGTATGAAACTTCTTTTCAATTAAGCCAAAGTTTAATCATTGTAATAGCGAAATTCACCATTCACTATGATCCCATATCGTTATGACCATATCCATCCGCGCTTCACTTCTAGCCAACCTTCCATATTAAGACGAAAATGTTTGATTCTTTGAGAAATCAGAATTGCAGAGTTTTTAATTAATTTCTTCTTTAAATTGATTTTTATAGGAGAATCAGGAATGATCATGCACACACACACAACAGATTTAGTTTGAAAGAGAATAATTAGAGAGTCTATTCTGCTTTTTACTAAGTAATATTGGATGTAATTAATTCTATTTTGTTTTCGAATAATATTTTTATGAAATAAACATTTTTGTAAAAATGAATTACTAATAATAAATCCTTTTTTCAGCAGATAATAAGTTCATATTAAGGCAAATGCTTTAAGTGATCCTGAATCTACTTTATTCTTTTTAGTTTCTATCACATTTGGGTTTTTAATTCCTTATTGATGATTTTCATGAAGAACTAAAAAAGAAGCTACTTTGCAGTGAAGTTCTTCGATGTATTTATCCCACCTGATTCTAATGCCTGCAGAATATTTTTAATGCTTAGCCCTTAAGCTTCTGTGATCTCATTAACTCCATTCTTGAGGAGAATATCTTAAAGGAATTTTTCCTTATTTGGAACGTTTTTCAGTCGCTCAACCATTAGCTCAATAAAATTTGCATCATTCAAGTTGATATCAGGTTTTTTAGTTAAATCCTAGATGTAACTCCCACTGAAAACAGAAATTATGCCTGTTGAAGCTTCAGAAATTACAATACTCTTTTATGAAAGACTCTAATCTGCATCTGCTGGTGGAGGTGGTATTTTCTTGGATGACTATGGAATGACGAGAGACAACAGCTCATTCTTTTTGTTTTTTATGTTAATTTCAGATGGAAGTTTTTATTTTTATTCAGGTTATTCTGTAGGAGGAGCTGATAAAACCGGATCTTCAGTCTCAATTTGAGATTAAATTTAAGAATAAATCGATAAACGCTAAGATGGATTTGCCCCTGGAACTTTGAGTTAATTATTCCCTAAACTATTTCGATATTTAAGATTTCTCGGGCTGGCACGATTAGGACTAGGAGACCCATATTCTGAAGATAATTCACTCATTGACATTTCTTATTAAATATGTTGTTAATACTCTTTTTGTTCTTTGAGTGCTATTTTCTCATAATTAGCTAACAGTTCTTCATCTTTTCTGCTCTCATCTTAAAGCTACACAAGTAATTTAGCTTCGTTATGTAAGATCTTGTAAGCTATCAGAAGAGGCTTTTATTCACCTTGTGCTACATTCTTAAGTTTTCCTGAGAGAACAGATATGATTTCTAACCATTTTCGTTTTTATTCAGCTGTAATTAAGATTAGTTATTCGAATATTGTTCGTAGCTCTCTTTCACGGAAAATCCATTCTGATTGAAGTTCTTGCATTTTAAAGTCTATCTCTCTCTTGTGTCTTATCCCAAGGAATCGGTCTTATGCTTCGTCGCTAAAAAGATTGTAGTCAACGCAGACTACAGCGAATTTATCGAAACTCAAGTTAGATTCACCTTCAATGATTTTATCAGCGTTTTCATAGAAAATCTAAGTGAGAACTTCTTCATCGTAGAGGTCTGTTTCGATGTGGCGGTTTAAGATCAAGAATTCATCGAGATTGCAGACTCCATTTCCATCTAAATCTGATGCTGCAAAGGCGTTAATCACATATGTTTTTGCACGATTCACAAGTTATCTGTATTTGTCTAGCATCTTGTTTAAGAACACATCGAAGTCAATTATTCCAGCAGAATGAGCACCTCTTGGATCTATTTCTTTTAGGGACTCTATTGCTTTTCTGAACTCATTATTCTCCTCAAAAGTCATTCTCGTATCAGCGAATGTACCTTTTTGTGTTTGATTTCAAGTTAAAATAGTAAAAAAAAGGACTTTAATTTATTTTGAAAATAAATTAATTGCAATTTTGATTGTAAATTTACCAACAAACGCCATGACTCTGATGAACGGAACAAGATATCTTGAGTCAATATCATAAGGTGACGGTGCCTATCCAGCGATAGATATATTGAACACGAAATTGAGCACTTCAATGTACTTATTGTACTCATCTAAGGAGAAATTAATATTCCTGCCATCAAGCAACCCCAGAAACCTCGCAAAGAGATTGACTCTCAGAATATTAGAGTATTTCTTCACCGAGAGTATGAATATGATAAACTTCTAATCAACAATCTTCTTGAACCCGTAGAGTTTTGTGAGGAAATAATATGTGAAATTGCTGCATTCCTATTCTTTGACTCGCCCATTTTCGTTCGTCATTTTCATTCTCTCCAAATACACCAAGTTGATTTACTTCAAAAGTGTCGGAAGTGGCATGAAATTACGGAATTTAGGGTATTTATTCTTCTTGACTTTATCAACAATAGCTTTGCCTACATCGTTGAACAGCGACTCGACTTAATTGATCTTCTACCCTAGTTGTCTTCCACCAATTTTCGCTTGAACTGTCTTCAGAAGTGTGTTTCTCTTTTTCGAAGAGATTTCGCTATTTTCGTCATCTGAAGCATCACTCAAACTTGAAGAAGATGATGATGCCTTATTCTCAATGTTTAACTTCTCCATAATATTCTTGTATTTCTCCGTCAAAACATTATCTACTTCCTCAACTTTCTTCCTTTTCAACGAAGAATACGATACTTATGATAAAACTGTATCATTCTCTCCCTTTGGACTATCAATGTTATCTAAATTAACATTCGACTACGGATTAGAAGGAAACAATCTAGCCGTTGGAGTCTGTATCATTCCCTCCTCAAATTATCTATTTTTCAATGCTTCGATCTCTTCTAGCAGATGATATTCTCGCTGCTTAAAATAATGCACCTACGCATCATTGTTTTCAACTTTAGAAATGAATTTCTCTAACTCGGCTGAACTACTCAGCACAACATCAAATTCATTCCCAAGCAACTCCGCCAAATCAGTTTATACCTCTGCATCGCACATCTACCCAAACAGCAATAGCGATATCCCAGTTTATGTTTATTCACCCTGTAACTTTTTAATATCATCTGGGTTTGTAAATGGAACATAGTTTAAGTTTTCTATCGTCTCTTGAACCCCTCCTAAGTTGATTTGCTTCTCACTTAGCTTACTTTCATGCTTGTTGTCGAATAAACTACAAAAAATATATGAATTTAGTTATTGTTCTCAAAACACAAAATATTCCCTAAAAAAACCCAAATTAACAATTCTAATTTTTCTTTTCTTTTCATTTTGTTTTGTCTTACTCACTGTTAATGGACGATTCATTGGAGTCATAATCCTCCCCGTATATTATGCTTTCTCCTGTCCTTTGAGCAAATCGATTCTCCAATCTCGCTGCTTCTCTCATCATTTCTTCTTTTCTCGTTCGTATCTAATTGACTTTGTTTATTTTTTATCGCAACTTTAGGTTCTCATTATGTGATTAATCAGATGAGTTCCTCAGATAAGTTGCAACGTCTTTGAGTTTATTGATTTAAACTCGAAGTTTCTTATCATTGCTTACCGTATCTTCAAGTTCAGTGAGCGCTAATGTAAGTTTCTCGTGTGTATCGTGAAGTTATGCTTGAAGTTATTCTATTTCTTTGTCTTTTGATGTAAATATTTATTGATAGGTAGAATGAGAGTGCAGTATATTGTCTTCTATGCGCTTGTTTGCCTGCAGGTATTCTTATTTTTATTATTCAAGCCGATCAGACCAGATTTTCATTGATTGTCGCATCACCTGGAAGGAAATATTAGTATAAATAATTACAAAATACCTTCGAAATAACTTAACCTAATAAATAAAAAATCTTTACTATTTTGATCATATCTCCTCTGTCTGAGCATTCAAGTGAAACTTATCTGATTAACTCCTTAGTCGAGAGTCTCAGCAAGCCGATCATGCATTATTCCTTTGACATCCCTGTCATCTCATTGATATCTCTCAGCTGAGATTACAACCATAATTTCATATTCACTACTTCAACTTTGCTAGAAGGAGCATCACCTAATGCCCAACTCACATCTTTTTTCAATAAACTCTCGTACTACTGCTCGTATTACTGGATGTGCTCCTCTCCAGGGTGATCATCAAGTTAAAGTAAGCAATATTCAGAATCAGAATCAGCTAGTTTTTACTGTAATTTGAATTATTCATCAAACCCACGAAGAGAACTTCTATTTTAGTTTGAGTTTGTCTTGCTACGAGTTACTTCTTGAAAACATTACTGAATCGAACCTCTTTTAGGGGGCACTAGAGGAGATGGTGATAATGGAAAAATAAGTGAATCAGATGTGAGACTATTGACAATTTAAATCGATGGATTTTTTGGAATATTCTGATCTTTCAGAAGTATCTTATGGAGATCTTGATAACTTTAATTGAATTTCTTTCCTCCATAACCTAATTATGCAGAGGGAAGAGTTATTTAATTTGAGCTTGAATAGCCAGGAACATTTAGACACTAACTGCTAGAAACCCTGCCTAATGTGCTCCTCGAAGAAAACGAAATAAGATCATGCTACTATTTTTAAGATGGAATTAACAAACGCTTAGATGCTAATCCTTCTTCAGCATGTCGATTTTCAAGATTATTTGATTGGTTTGTTTATTTTAATTGCTAACTTGGTATGATTCTTATCTCGCTGGCGTGCTCTTTAGCTAACAAATATTCTTATTCTTTTTATTAATTTGGATTGTTTTTAGTTTAAACTCTGACAATTTCACTGAGACGATGTATTTATCTAGTTTTTTCTGTAGAATGTATATTTCTTTTACCAGTTGAATTCAAGTTCGCAGAGTCTTTTAGAAGTTCCACAGCGGATGCGTTTCCATTGTAATTATTGCTGGGTTTTAGCATAAAGAAATCGTCGGATGATCTTTAATATGCTTGAGTTTAGTCTGTTGCAGTTGTAGAAGTGGTAGCATTAGTGATTCCATTCCTGAATCTCTTGTTTCGTGTACTTATTGAAATGGAAGCAGGTGTTTTGACTCTTTTGAGATTCTCTTATTCAGTTATTTTAGTTATTTTGAAACTTTATTAATGGTTTTTGGGATGCTATTTTGGTATTTTTGTGAACAATAAACGCTTAGTCCCTATTTTTCCTTAGTTCCTAGGTGTGCTGATTTGCTCTTCCGACGCATGGTCTACAACTGCATGTTCTTCATCCCATTAATGCATAGTTTACTCCTCAAATTGGACATCTTTTTGATTTGCTGCTACTTCTGCGATTTTCCTTGCAAAAGAGCCATTTTTAACCCTCTACATGAGATAACCTTGTAGATTCTAATTTTACTATTCCCCTTGATTTCCTCGCTTGCTTTCAATGAGTATTTCTTAAATCATTCGATTGTTTGAATCTATTTTCTCACTAGAAATTTGTGCCTTTGTGAGTAGCGGGGGGACTGGAAAACATGAAACTTTTAACTACTAAGAACTTTTCCCAACTGTTTTCGTTACAGGGATACTCATCATTTGAGTGTTCGTGCCTACCGTAGCTGTTTCTTTAGGGCTTGAAAGAATAACTCCGTCTTTGCTTAAAGCTTGTGAAGAAGTCTGATGTTGTTTCTACATTTTCCACAAACTTCCTCAAAATTAATTAATTCAGATGAATTAAGCTTTAAAGCTAGGGGCTTGTAGATTAAATTACAATAATTATTACAATTCAAATGTAAAGTTTAGGCCCTTTATTTGGTAGTTGAATTGATTAATTACAATAAAAATTAGTTTCTAGCGTGTTGCACTCGAACGTAGCACTTGAAAGTTCAAGTTGCTTCTTTTACTGATTATTAGTATTAGTGAGTTATTTTTTGGAGAAAGTTACAAAAAAAAGCGTATGATTAAGTCATGTTAACTGTAATCAACAGCTAATTGGTTTCCTAAAAGATGTAAAAGTTATTCTCATTAAGGAAAATGTAAATTTGAGAAACAATAGCAATTATTTCAATATCTGATTATTTTACGAGGAACCTATTTGCTATCGTTGCTAGAACCATACGTGAATCAAGTTAACACCATCCAAATTGAAAAGATTAAAACAACATTCTAAATTCTTATATTACAAATATGTTTTCAATTAATTGTTTCGGGAGAAATAACAAGTCCTATTTATGTTTGAAAATGGCAATAATGTATTCAAGAAGATTAGAGAATGTTAAAATAGCAATGAACATTAACAATTCTTAATTGCTTTTGCAATTGGAAAGAAAAACTTATCACTAACTTTGATGTTTGTGAGCCTATTGACTTGCTAAATATCATCGAGGAATGATGATGTTTTTATGGGAGAATGTTCTGCGAGTATCAAAGAAGAATAAAGAAAATATTAATTCATTATTCAACATCAAATAATCAAAAATTAAATCCCAGAAAGTTCAAAAAAATGTCTCAAGGTAGAAGAGAACCATAAGTGTCCGACATGCGACATGTGCATTTCGATTAGCTTTCCTAGAACAGAAGTGAATTCTTCAATTTCTTCTTCGAAAACAATGATCTTTTCAAGATGATCGACCCTGAAGATGAGGAATATCTTAAAGTTATGCATCTCAAATATCTCAATACAACTGCTAATTTCACTTTTGGCACATTCGGTGCTGTCTTAGTTACTGACTAAATCCTCATGCGATATCTCCTTCCGAACTTTAGGATAAAAAGTTTTAGACTTATCCTCAATGTCGGCAAGTACATTGGGCTGCCTTTGTTGGGATTCGGAGTCGGCAAAACCTATTTCGCATAGGATGTTGAGAGTGGCTTCATGAAGATCAGCGATAAATACTCATTTAATTATTACGATTACAATAAGTGCATGGATGTCTTCGAACGAGCTGAGAAAGTTGGAAGACTTGATGAGCTACTGTAGGAAAGGAGTAATTTCGATTGGACTGGTGTACCAGAGTTCAGATCAAAGCTCACACAAAAAACCCTTGAATGAAAGAAGAAAATAACCAATGAACATCATTTTGTATCTGCTTGTTAGTTTATTTGCTTGATAAATCTAATTTCATAAAAATACCCTAATTGAGTGTTTAATAAATTACTATTTTGTTGAATCAACAATGGATTATTTGTGTTTAGTAAAATTCATCAATCTTTTGAAACCAGCAGCTTCTACAGAATTATTTCCTAAACTCTCATTAGAGGCATTTCAATAGAGACTCAAAAAAATTATTATAATCCTTAACAATTCTTTTAAGTTTCTTGCAATCTAAATGAGGTAAAGCTGAACCAAAATTGTGAAACTTTTATTAGATTCTTTTATTTTTTTAATAACAGTTTTCTTGATGGATAAGTCAAGTATGGTTCCTACAATTTATTAAAAAGAAACTCAGGGAGTATCATAATTGATATCGAAGTAGTTAAAAGTTTCAGCTCCTTTTTAGATACAAATTTTTGTCTTCATCCTTTGAGTTTTGTCTTGTTAAAAATCCTTTCTTATTTCTTCAATTATCTATGTGAAAGCACAAACACACATGCAATAGTAGTTGTTATTAAGGATATCACATCAATGAAGCGCATGTCCATTCTCTCTTAATTATCCTATTCAGATGAATTTATTAGCTGAAGCTATCTCTATTTCAATATCTATTATTTTTATGAATTACAAATAAGTTAAGTTAGCTATTTCTGAATAATTTCACTTCGAAAAACTGTTATATTTACCATTCATTTCTTTGGTGAGTTTGACTTAGCATGACATCCTTGTTTCCCTGCAAACATAACAACAGAATAAACAATCATTTTATCAAAACCCATTAGTTCTTTTGGAGAATATCATAAAATGCATTATTTTTTTTCCAAAGCGCATGGAAATAAGTCTATTTTCGATCTTAACTTAATTATTGTATATTACCCATCACGATAGTCTTTAAGCCCTACAAGAATATCGAGTTCTTCTTCTTTTGGTTATTTCAAGCATTCCGTTTTATTTTTTACATGCACACTGCAAGAAGTGCAAGCTAGTTCTTTGTTGCATATCCCAAATAAATGTAAATCCTAATTCACAATCGGCATTGTCACTTCCATTAAATTATCTCCTAAATTGATCCAAAAAAGTAAATAATATTGAGTATGCATGTTAATAGATCTATGAGTTATCCTAGTTTCATTTTATTTAGTTGTTGAGAGTCATATATCTAAGCTGATGTATATTACCTTCTTGAGCATAAATGATAGACTTATTGCCATCTTGTGATGCAAAGATTCTGATTCTTTTTGTGGAAAAATAAAAGATAAGAAAACGATATTTTTTGAATGTTCTTTCATCTAAATTAACTCACTGATTAGGAGGAGGGCCTTTACTTAGAAGTTTACCAAGAGTCTTTGTCAGTTTCTGCATTCTTCTTTGCTAGAAATGGCTATGTTAAAAGTTAGCTTTTGGGTGCAGTTTTGAATATTTTTGCAAATTTTGAGAGAAACTTAATTACCCGTCAAAATATCTACTTTTATGAATTGTTCTTGTAGATTCTAGAATCTTAGATTCTGTTTAATTTCACATTGTGAGTTAAAATATTATTTATTATCTACTATTTTTTGTTGTTGCTATTTCAAATCTTTTTTCTTCTTCTTCTTGATTTAGAATAATTACTAGTGATAATTTAACAATCTTCAACAAAGAGAAACAGAGAAACAATGACAAATTAATAAATGTTATTAAACACTGCAATAATGTTTAAGATCATTATGAATTTTTTAGATAACAATCTTTTATCACTCTTTCTTGCATAAAAAAATTTCGAATTCCCTTAAATGGTGTTGTTATTGCTCTCCTCTGAAACAGGCAATCAGTTGTCATGATGACACTTTTAGCAATCTTCTTGAAGCAGACATTATCGGTGGTACATTTCATTGCATTTATCGCAAAGAGCAGTGTTTTTAAGATCAAAAACATACAGTTTTGGTCCTTTATTGCAAAGAGAACAATCCTTCCCTTTTTTAATGCATTTCTTCAGCAAAAAACAAAAAATAACTGTTAAAGAATCATCCAATAATCTCTCTCGGCAGTTAAATAATTGAAAATTGAAATTCTCTCAAAAGACAAAACAATCATTTTTCCTTCCTAATCATCAATCATTAGTAATATTTCCTTACATCACAGCCTTCAATGTGCTGAATAAACAGCTTGTAAGTGTCTTCTAGAACTTTCGTCAGTGATCCATTGTTGATGTCATAGAAATTTTTGAGGCTGAAAATGTTCGGCTTCACGCATAGATTCATGTATGGTTTAAGATATGTCTCTAGGTACTCAGGTACACATAACACATCATATAAAAGATAGATTTGTCTCTTCAGGATCTTTAGGGTTCAAGAAATATAAAAAAGCTCTTTAAGTTATTTTTTTCAAAACATTTTCCCCATTCATTTTCTTCTTTCTTTCTTTGTTTACCATGAATTCATAGAGTATTTGATTCTAATTAACAAGATCTGAGTCATATTCAAAGCGAAGTATTGGGTAATTGTACAAATGCTCTATTTCTTTTTGCGCTTTTTTGGATACTTTGTAGCTTGTCAAATCGAAGTTTTGCAGTGCTTTCCACCAAATTGGTTTTTTATCTTAAGCTATGCAGTCATAGCAGTACCAATACCCAGTGTGATAGCAAAAGTATGCGTTGTTCTAATGAGCAATTTAACAGAAATAAATAAATTAATTCATCCATTTGATTTCATTACTCCAATGATGAAGAGTCCTTTAGATATTTTAGCTGAACATTCATGGCAGAGATGATTCTAAGATTCTAACTGTGTTTGTTTTTAACAATCAAGAAAAAACAAAAAATATTACTGACATAATCACACTAATCTACATTTATTTAACATCTTTTAGCTTTCTTCATTATTACAGTTGCTGCCTCCTTGTATTTAGGAGGGAAAGCTTCTTGGATGTTGGAGAATTTCTCATCGAAGAGTTTCGCAGATGGACGAATACGGTTCGCTTATTTTGTGTTTTCATCTTAGTTGTCTTTATGGATTCCGATCAATAAATGTGCATTCGAGTCAGACCCAGAGAGAGTTTATTTTTAGCCATTGAATTTCGAAAATAACGCATTCGAAGATCTTTACCCATGCATTCCCAAAATAGTATTTAGATCGATGCTGGAATTGAATGCTTGAGAAGAAGGAGATTAAGATAGTTGTGGTTATTGCTATTGGCTCTATTGTTACTATTGTTATTGTAATGAAAAATCTGTTTGCTTGCGTTGCTTAGTTGGCTCAGCTGGAGTCAAAATTAGTGCTTTTATCAAAAGAAAGTGAGAATGTTGATGAAAAATAAGAAATATTTATTGATTTATTTTTTCACTTTTTTAAAAATATTCTGTGCATTTTTTACCTTAAGTTGGTGGTGTCTTTGGAGGTTAAGCACTTGATTGAATGCGTGTAGTAGCTAAGTTACTTATCTAGTCATTAGTGATGTTCTTAATTTCATCGTTGTTCTGTTTCTTCTCAATGATGCTATTGTTGTTACTATCATTGGTCAATTTTTCACTAACAGAAGGCACACTTTTCTCCTCTTAACAAGCAAATAAACTTCTATTATCAATAGGATTACTCGGTGTGAATATTGAACTCATCTTCTTTTCAGACAAGAATCCTGTATAAAATATTGGTAATCGTCCATCTATTTTATATTGAATCCCCTCTATGTTCTTTAATTGATTGATAATCTAAGGAAAAAACAATCTAAAGCAACTAACTGCTTCATAGCAATCTCGAACTAATGCACTTTAAGAAATATGCTCTATGCAATTGCATAAGCTCCTCTCTGCTAGCTCCAAGAGCACCCACAACAACAAACGCTGTTCTTCTAGCTGGATAAACGCACATTTTGTTTTTATGAATTCCAATGCAGGTCGTCCTTCCAAAGCATTTACAATAATATTCCATATCTCTCCCTTTTTCGATCGATCATAGACAAGCCCATTCTTCAATAAGTTGATCAGATTAGTGAGCACCTCGTTGACTTGTTTGTTTTACTGCGATAGCTTCAATTATTCATCTGGTTTCTTTTCTGCTGAAACTTTATCTGCTAAGATTTCTATTGATTTTGAAAGATCTTATAATAATTTCTCTGACATTTCTTTTGAAATTTCCTTTTTAATTGAATTTTGATAAATATCCACGCTGACTAACTTAACACAATCATAACTCAAAGCAAGCACTCTTTTTGCTCTATTTTATTTAATTATTCTTTTTGGGGTGAACAAATCTCCAAATAATATATCAGGCATTCATTAGCAGCTTTATATAAAGGAATCACTAATCAAATATGCTTCTTCTTCTTCTTCTTCTTCTCCCAATTTCAAGATCAGCTTAATAAACTAATAGAAGTACCTCTTTTGCCCTTTTTGGGGATTCCTGAAATAGATTTTAGCTGATTTTTATCATCCTCATGAAGAAGGGTAAATTTACAAAACACAAGTAGCTTCCCTCATAAGATAAAAGTACCTTTTGCATTGAAATTTGAGAAAAGAATAACTCGAAAAAACACCAAACAAATTAATAATTTATCAAAAATATCAGCGATCAAAAAAAAGATAAAGAAAGATAAGAAAGGATGGATTCGAACGTGGTGAGTTCCCTCGTGTGGATTAAAAAAGGATTTGCCAAAGCTAACCCCAAAGAATATGAACTCAACGAGATTGACGTTGAAGAAATGAAAAAGGA
>Ga0302271_10001510_pt1 | contig 22185 bp, 6 predicted proteins | sample III_Bog_N1_1_FD_198767 | JGI IMG/M metagenome (GOLD analysis project Ga0302271, IMG submission 198767) | Peat permafrost microbial communities from Stordalen Mire near Abisko, Sweden - III_Bog_N1_1 | ecosystem: Environmental > Terrestrial > Soil > Wetlands > Peat | place: Sweden: Abisko... | reverse complement strand
ATTAATTCTTAAATACCTATTTTTTTATCCGCTCAAACAAATTTAAAAACTGCATTTTGAACCAAACAAAAAGAAGCGCAACAGATTATCAGAAATAGAAAGATTAGCTTAAAAGCACTTGATCATAAATGGATATATTTAATCAACGACACAATATATTGTATTAGTTAGAGTTTACTACAAGCTTATCAAAAACATAGATAAAAAAGATTTTTCATGTAGGATAACAATTTCTGTTTTTATTAGAAGATGTTCATAATCTCGCTCAAAAATACCAGAAGAGAGAAAGTTCTTTCGCTGTGGAGCATACATTATAGTATGCTAATTACAATCGTGCAAGTGATCTTAATTAAATAAAAGAGAAGTAAAAATATTTGGAGGGAATTAATTAAAATGGAATGGGTATTTGTTTTAATTATTTTGAAAACCTAAAATGAATTTTATCATTTCACTAAAGAACAATCACACAATGCGCTTAAATTCTTTGTAGTAAGATTTATTATCTTAAAGAAAAGGATGTCTCCTGAAGTTAGTAATCACTTTGTTGGAAGAAAGCTGATTACCTAAGAAAGAGTTTGTTCTTTAATATTACAGGATGTACACCTAAATATCATACTAAAGACTTGCTTTGTGCTTCGAATACCTAATAAAGAATTTGTAAAATGAGAAACATTCAAAATTTTAATCTAAAAAGGAAATATTACACATTTTACAGCTCAAAGTTTTTCCAATAGATGAATCGATACTAATAAAGAATAAAAGAAATATGATTTGGAATGAATCTTTACAAATATATTCTAAAGATCTTTTATTACAAAATATTCTAACAAATAATCAATAAATTGTAAATAAAAAACACCTAAAAACACACAATCAATACATCTCTCTCTTTTTAAAGATACTTCCTTACGTCCTTTATGAAGAATACTCATGGAATTAATTTGAGAGAATTAATTAACAAAAATATTACTAAACATTCATATCAAACATTACTTTTCTATGAAGCCTTCATTTTTTTAAGATTTAAGTCATTTAAGAAGGTGAAAATAAACAGAAAAGAGAACAGCTAGTAAAATTTGAAAATAGGCAACAATCATTTCTAAGGTCGATACTGAGTTGCCCGTAGTGACTGCAAGTACCCTAAGAGCTATTCTTAATTTGAAAATAGCTAATATCTCTCGTATGAAGAAATAGAAGGTGACTATTTCAACTATGGTTAGTCAAAAATCACAATATTTTAATTAGATCGAATGAAATTATTGCTACTGCTGTAGATCTCTTAGCGCAGATGGAGAATTTCAGTGTGAACATGGAGTTTCTTCAAGCGAGAATTGATTTGATCGATATCTGGCAAATCAGAAAAACTACTCAAGAGAATAACTAGCACCCTTCGTTCACAGTTATTCTGAGATTTCTTGCCAAGAAGTGATTTATTGATGGCAGCATTGAAAGATCCTAATTCAGGTATGAGTTAAAGGGATTTTTCAAGGGCAGCTAGGATACTAAATTATTTAGACATTTTAACTTTATTGAGATTCCCATTTTCGATTGCTTCAAATTACTGTTAACTGAGGAAATTATGATAATTATTATCATCATCGGGTGCTTCTATCAAACTCATCATCTCTTCAGGGAAATAACCATGTTCTAAGACGTTTTAGAATTATCTTGCATCTTTCTTGAGATGCTGAGTAAGTGTATTGTTATTAATATTTTCATTGTAGAACTCAATATGCTTTTGAACTTCTTCTAAAGTTGCCTTCCAGATTCTCTTTGACGGAGATTTCACAAGGGGCAACGCAACACGGAGTTCCTCTTGATTCAAAGAAATCACAGCGATTCTGTCTTCATCCCAAAGTAAATTATTTGAAAATAGAAAAAATAATTATGGCAGCAAAGTTTAGGCATCTTGGCAGTCTGCAATCACTATCACATCGTATAACTGCTCTAATTTCCGGGTAAGATTTTTGTTTAACACCCAAGCTTCTTCATAAAGCGAAGGCACTAAGGAAACTGCTCGGATGACTCTACGGAGTATTCTTGTTTCCAAAAATTTGCTCAATTCCAGGATATTAGAGAGTAATTCTAAGCATTTTAAGCTGTAAGAAGATGTAACGCTCTCAACTAAATAGCACAAATACTGAATTCTAGCTTCAATTCCGCTCGACCATTGTAAAAGCGCTTAATTAATGTTTTAAAGGGAAGATTAATTGTGAAGCTACAATGAATTTTTCGACTTAATAACTCGACTGTTGAGTTGAATGGAATCGCAACGATCAGTACTTTTTATGAATAATTCACTAGCTAATCTTCTGGAGATTTCCCCTTCAAAGCCATTATTCTAAATCACTTGCAAATGATTACCACTGGAGGGTGATTGTTGTTTGTCATTCTTCACTTAACGATCCATGCTCATGATTTCATCATCTTCAATAATCAAATCAAAAAAATCAATTTTTTTTCAAATATTGTGTTTAGTTTTCTCTGATGGTTTGTTACTTTATCTCTTAATAGCACACATTGATGCTGATAAGAATTCTACATCAACTAGACAAGATGCTTTGAGAAGGGCTCTGTGAAAAATTAATTATGATTTTTATCATATTCACTTGTAATTTCGTTTTGTGATTCAAAATCGTTGTTGCTCTCGACATCTTAAATAGCATATTTAATAAAGAAATGATCTTTTTTTAAATTACTTCAACGAAACTCACTTCTAAGAAGCAATATCAAGTTTGTTTGTTTTGTTTTATTTTTCATAAACTTAATTTCCCCTTTTCTTCTTCTTCACATTCAGTTACCAAAATAAAAAAATATCCAAAATACTCCTTTCATTCAATCAATCTCGCTGAATTTCTAATTCCATATTAAATAAAAAATATACATATTCTCCTTCATAGTTATGGAGAACAACTCTCGAATTCAGCTCTCTCAGTTGTGCCAAAGTTTCGATATTCTCAGCTCAAAGATAACGAGCGGCACAAGTTAGAAAGCGAACAGCTAGCTCAGTGAACTTGCTGAAAATGAAAGATTGAAAAGATAAAACACAGAAGCTACGTTAGAGAAAGAAAAAACTCAATTAAATGGTTAACTAAAGTAAGCACAAGAGATTCTGCGAAATTTCCATCCGAGCGAGTAGCAGCAAGATTAAATCAAACAGTAGAGCATTCAGCAACACGAACAAATCTTTAGCGCTTGCAGAAATAGCGAGAATGACTTGAAAGAAATGGATAAAGTTCTCCATAATAAAAATATAACAATAGAAACGATTCTCTAAGAAGAAGTGAACTATTTCTGCAGCTAAATTGGTTCATTAAATTACACTGAGAAGCATTACGAGAATGAGATCAATACTCTGACTTAGCAGTTAAATGCACAAAAAGAATAAACTCAACGAATAGCTTCATAAAATCAAACAAGCTGAAGAACAAGAAGCTATATTACTGTCTTAAGAGAAAGATTAAGAAGAAATTGCCTTGAAAATCGTAAAAAGAGTTAACAAGTACTATCAAAGCTAGTTGATCTATCAACAACAAGATCAAAGATGCATAGGAGCAATTCAACAAGCTCTCAGCTTAGCTCAATTAGAAGATAGAAAGAATCAAAACGTAATACAAGCACAATCAACAACTGAAACTGAAGTAGCTGTTTGAGTAGCATTTTTTAACTCAATAAAACAATCAAGAGAATTTGCAGAATAATGCTGAAAATAATTTAAAAAGGAACGTAACCATGAAAAAATTATTAAAATAACAATAACAAATAATTTGTACAAAAAAGCTCAATGTGTAATGTAGTAAAGGAAAATGATGGCAAGAATCAATAAAATTACTAATCCCATACCTAAAGGAGGACAACTTGAAATGAAGTATCTGTACATTTACTGTATTCCTTATCGATCTATTGAAATTCTATTTTAATTTTGACCTTGGCCTTGGTTTGTGTAACTATTAAGTAGTGGTAACTCAAGTGAATAATACCTTGATTGAGTCTATCTATGAAATTGTCGATAATTATTAGTTTGATTCATCATTATTGCCGAAATATCCAGAGTTAATTGATCACTCGTATCAGGTCTACTGAGATTATTTCGTAAATTCTACGTTCCTAATACACGGTTATTGACTATTTAACTCTCCTCAAGCGAGTGATTAAAATTTTGTTAATTCTACGTTGGCCAACTATTCCCGTTCATAAGTTGGTTTTCCTCACGCGAGCGATTAACTTCTAGTTGATTCTACGTTGGCGTATGTTAATTTTACCCAGGTATTTATTATTAATTAGCATTGTTAAACATTGTTAGTGGATCGACTTTAAGAGTTTTGAAAATTGCGGAACATTTTTTTTAGTTTTGAAAAGATTATTAATACTACTGATTATTTGATGCCTTTTAAATAAAGACAAATACTTCTAAATATTGGCCATTTTTTCTTTTTAACTTAGACTCTTAATTAATCCATTTCAAAGAGTTTAACTTTTCTTTTGATTAAAAAAGCAGAATTCCTATCAAGAAATTAAATTTATTTTCTTTTTCATCTCCCCTCCCCACCCTCTCTAATTCTTTTCTACTTACAGCATAATCAATCCTAAAAATAGTCTTTACAGTTGAAAAAATTATTAATTTACTATTTTTTTTATTTAGCAGATCTCGTTCCCTGAAGAATAAGTTGATTCTCCTCTCGCGAGTGACTATTACTTAGTTGATTCTACGTCGGCGATCTATTCCATTGATAAGTTGATTCTACCGAGGTATTTATTATTAATTAACATTGTTAGTCGACCGACTAAATAAGGGTTTTGAAAATTGTGGAACATTTTTTTAGTATTGAAAAGATTATTAATACTACTGATTATTTGATGCCTGTTAAATAAAGACAAATACTTCTAAATATTAGCCATTTTTTCTTTTTAACTTAGACTCTTAATTAATCCAATTCATAGGTTAAATTTATTTTCTTTTTCATTTCCCCTCCCCACCCTCTCTAATTCTTTCCTGCTTACAGCATAATCAATCCTAAAAAGAGTCTTTACAGTTGGAAAAATTATTAATTTACTATTTTTTTATTTAACAGATCTCGTTCCCTGAAGATTGCTCATTCTTCATTTGAGACATAATAAATTAAATACTTGAGATTTTCTTATCGACAATTTACTCAAAAATCTTTATTTTTCTCTGAGCTTTTTTCTAGCGATTTCTGATTACATTATTTTTAAATAAAATTCTAAAGAAAACATACACTGTGATTGTTGTCCTGTAAAGAACAAAGGTTCAGTATTCAATATTATTATTCAATACAAGTAAAACAAAAACTTAATACATTTTTATTAATTCCCTTTCATGACTTTATTATGGAAAAAGGTATTGTTGAAAGAAAATTTATGATTAATATTTGTAAAAACTATCTAGAAAACTACGTTGAGATGAGCAAGTAGAAGAAGGAGCTCCCCATGTGGTTAATGAAAATGAGACTGTCATGATAATTACTGATCCAGTGAAAGTCACTGAAAAGCATCCACTCATATTGGAAATAGAGGTTAAAGCTGTATTTATTCTTTAGTATACGCCAAGACTCTCTCCTGTAATTGCTAATAATAAAATGGTAATAGTAGTCGTTGAAGTGTACGAAAGATTAGATGTTTTTGAAAACTATGAATTTCAAAAGCAAATTTATGGGGGAAATGAATTAATATGATCTTTTGTAAAATAAATTTTCGTGGTAGGTATCCTTAAGTCGATTTATGTCTAGCTGACAGGGCTCACATTAAGACTCGTGGAAGTACCAACTCCAACGATTAGAGGACTACTCGTGTAAACCCATGTAGCGTAACTTGCAGAGACGGTAATTGAATAGCAGAAGATTGATTCATTAAGTGCAAATGTCACTGTTGTTCCTACATATAACGGACCTTAATAGAGATAGATCAAGAAGAGTATTGCTGGCGTGCCGGCTGATCCTGTATTCGAGATATCTAAGATAATATTTAGGAATAAATCTGAAAACGAGCTGAAGTTATTGATTAAATAGAAGAGTGTGCCAGTCGATGATGTATACCAAGCACAGGATATTTCCTCTGTGTAGTGGAGCTTATTCCAGTTGCTGATTCCACACATGACTGCACAGTTGGGTTGTAAAGTGATTGCAGTGGGTGCAGAAGTGACTTCCGATGCGAGAGAAGAGCATCAGGAATGCCATTGGAATAGCAGGGCTCATATTAAATGAAATCTTGCATGTAATTTTTTTTGCAGCATGAGTTTGGATATCCAGGATAACCACATGTCCATGTTCCAGTAAAGCGATACTTGCCACTAGGTTATTTCCCTGTGTTTCTGCATTAGAATGGACCTAGAGAATGCTAAAGCAATTCAAGAAACATTTAAAAAAAAATTTAATAAAGTGAAAGTGCACTCACAAAAAAAGATCAAATATTAGAATTTTGGGGCATCTTCATGACGAATCTCAGAACCTCCAAGCTCTAGATGACTTTGAGATTAAATACATGGATAATAGTGTATTCTAAATTGATGTCTCGTTCAAGGATGCACTGAATCTAAGAGGTAGCTGCTATATTATCTGCATTTCTGGTGCAAGGGTAGCTGCCACCATTTTGAATATTCAAAAAGGTTATATCGTCAGTGAGATTACTGTAGCTTTCATCACGATTTTGAATTTTAATCCTAAACCCACCGATTTCTATTGTGTTCGTGAGATATAAAGTTAGCTGGAAGATTATTAGCTGCCTGTAGCTGGAGGAGATGATTGAAATGTCATTTGTTTGGTATGTGTACGCGTTGTAGATGGTCTTATAAGGGCAAGCTGCAGAGATAGCTTTGAACTTTGTTGCAAAGTAACTGGTATATCCAGTGTAGACTGCATTGGTTATTCACTTAAACTTCCATTGCATGTAACCTTAAAAAAAAAGAAAAAAAAGATGAGTTTTTTTCTCTAAAAAACCATATTTACATTCTTATTTTTACAAGATGATCAAGCGTAGATGACTCCATCTTTGGTGATATCTTCATCAGTCGTCGTGGTAATGTACATAAACATATAGGGAATATTAAGAAGCTTAAAGCTTAATTTCAAAGCGAATAGGAGCTCGATCTGCAGGGTCACAGAGGACTATTGTATCAATGTATCTAAGGTTATAAATTACTTTTATTTCACACTGTTAGGTCCCTAAAAAATTATTTTTTATTTTATCTGTGGAAGGGATACCATACTCAATACGTTGATTGATGGTTGTAGTAGCTAAGTGAGAGGTATTGATTGAAGTAGGCTTAATTAATATACGCGATTGATCTCCCATAGAGAGTTGTTAGGGTTGGTGAAGAAAGATTGAAACAAAGCATGCATAATCATTATTGTATCCAGCTAGCATGGCAGTTGAATCAACATTTGTACCATAAATTTTAACCTCGAAGAAGTTCTTTGAGATGTATAAGATTTGTTAAAAATTTGCATTGATAGTTTCATCAGATTTTCCCACAGTCAGCGGAGTTGTGATTGTAACTACTGAGTAGATTGAGGATTAAATAGGCTGGAAAGCATCGCAGTTAGTTGAGAATATCATAGTCTGTGTGCCTGTGGTAGGAATCTAGTGAGGGAAAGAACAAAAGATTAAGAAAGGGTACATTAGAAATAAGCAATTTCTATGGTATTTTATTGTTTCATAGATTGTTTTACAGGGACTATCCATTTTATAGCAGTGGAGCTAAAGTAGAAATCAAGCCAGCAGGTGAGAATGTTAACATCAGAGTCCTTTTCTTCTTGACATCTGGAATTAGGATTGTAGAGCCAATTATGCACTTTAAAGACAACTGCAACTTTTCTAACAATCTCCCATTTCGTGAATGTGATCTAGTTTCGAAAGAATAATAAGTAAAAAAAGCAATAATCATAACTTCTTGGAGGACTGCTGCATTGGTTGTGATTTGTATGTTAGTTTTGAGGGAAGTCGTTGTTGATGGGAACGCAATAATTGCCTTGCAAGTGGCCAGAATAGCGATATTACTTGTTGGAGTGCTTACGAACTCGTGGATGTTCACATCATCATTCAGCGGGAGAGCTGTGTCTAACTTGAAGATATTGGTATCACGATGAGCATAGGTCATAGTCTTACTAGAGAGATCTAAAAGCTTAACAAAAACATTAGTTAACATATCACAATCTGTTTTTCCAGGGGAGTAATGGATTCTGGAGTTTGTGTTGGAGAGAACAGCTGGGTTCACTGTTAGTTAAATGGAGATTTTAAAGAAACAAAAATAATAATAGTGCAAATAGTCTAAAAAATAAAGAAACTTACGTGGATTAGTGTAGAACGCATTTTCAGCGATTTGCCATTGATTTATTCTTGTAGGACCATGAGTAGATGTGAGTGTTGTTAGAGTTAGTTGTTCAAAGTACACTTAGACTGGGATGAACAATCCAGGGGTAGTTGGATTTGTTACTTGAAAAGCTAATTTTATTTAAACCCCCACGGCATAGTTACAGAGAATTCGCAGGCATATTTCACAGGAACGCCAGCTGTTTAGCTACCTTTGAGTAAGTAACAAGTAACAGTTTAGGCTTGATACAGTCCCCCTCATGAATTATTTAAATGATTTTTTTATCTAATCAAATTAATGCTAAAACTAATTACTACAAAAATTAAACAAATACGTAGTGGTAAATGGGAAAATTTAGAGGATATCACAAGGAATCTAATTTAGATTGTTCAAGGATGTAAATCCAGCATCTTAAGCAAATAATGCCTATGTTTTGGTTAAGTTCGTTGTTGGCTGCATTGAAAGAATTCTGATTTGTAATTGAATTGAGGATATTTGTACTGAGGACTTGAGGGTGATAGTATGAATCTATGAATCTACTTGAATCGATCAAGGAAATTCAGTGCTTGAGGCCTAGGTGTAGCCGTAGGAATACCCCGTTGCTGTACTACTCGAATATCTATAAATCCTTCTATTTTCAGTGTAATCGAAGATGTTGTGGTAGCAAATTCCAAAAGTATCCAAGAGGTATATGTCCCTGAAGTAGAAGGATACATATCGTTTATGTCAGCATTTGTTGCAGGAGTATATATCCCAGATTGAACTCTGCATCCAAGACTACCACTGGGCCAAGGGTTGTCTCAGAAGAAGTGAGCAAATGCGAAGCTGAGTTAGTTAAAGAGCTTCTACAGTGTGCATGGAGTCGGACGTAGGTTGGGTCGAAGATGATTTAGACAGCCCCGAGAGTAGGAAGGTTGCTCTCGATGTCGATTGTGAGCATGACTGGAAGGTAAGTTCTGTCGTGGAGGATTTTCAAGGGGATTTGGGTGACGACAATCGATCCATTTTTCATCTTGCCCATGAGTTTCTTGAGTTAAGCTGAACTGATGTACTGATACACGAGATGCTTATACATGTGAGAGTTCCAAATATGATAGAAAAATTGGATGTTTGTTCTTTTTGTGCTTTGCTAGTTATGTAACTTAAAAAAGAAAGAGGGAATTAAATGAATAAAAGAAGAAAAGGAAAAGTAAAAAGAATGTTTGTAAGGAGAATCGATATGTTACTTGTGACTTATTGCTGGATGAGAGAAGACAGAAATGTTTAACTAGCTTTAAATTTAACAATGATCAATTTATATCTGGGAACACCAGGCAGAGATCAAAATATCCTGCTGGACAGCTTACAATCGAGCTGACTTAGACTACATTAGGGGAAGTGTTAGGCATTTCGATCGCATAATATTATGTATCTGACGTAGGTGAGGATGTGACAGTTTCTCCGTTGCCTGCTAGATCAATATTCATTGAAGGGAGAACTGAATTCGGTTTAGGACTTAAGAACCAGGGTCCAGCATAGATCGTTGCAGATTACAATGCAAGTGTATGGTTGTAGTAAGTTGGCATTGCTTATAGTAAGTCTTCGAAGATATTGAAATAGTCAAAATAATATGGGAAGAAGATATTGTTGTGTGAATGTTGAAAATATTGATTTTGAGATTGGCATCCATGATTTCACTGGAGGAAGAGAGAGGATCGTTAAAATAAGATGAGGTGTTGATTTTAATGATGTAGACGAGAACAACTGTTGATTAAACAAGCGCTGGAAAGGATACTAATTCGACAATCGCGTGGTTTGGAGTGATTTCACTTTTCATGAATCTGCATTTCGTGGTTATGTCGTAGACTCCATTGTAATAGACCCTGCAACCCATGACATCTCCTGTTGAGTATGAATGTCAGAGTTGTAGGTCGAACAGAGTATTTCCTTTGTTATCTAATACTGTGTATGATAAAAAAATAAAAAGGATTTTAATAAAAATATTTCAGTGATATTTTGAATTTCTTTAGATTTCTATTATCAGTGGACCTTTCTTTATTCTTTTTCTTATTTGTTTATGCATTTGAAGAATTCTTACAATTTTCTCTATTTGGCTATTTTTTTATTTATTGTTAAGGGAGAAATTGTTTTTACTTCTGCTATCTGAATTGTTGTTTGATATTCTTTATTTAAGTTTTATTAGATTTGTAGAGTTTGTTGTTAGTGAATTTTTATGTTGTCTGATAATTTTTTCTCTCTCTTTTTTTCTTTCTTCTTTCATTAATATTTTTAGGAGATAATAGATTATTTAGGGAATTGAAGATGCAAAAGAAAATCTAGATCGGTAATAAGCAAAAGAGAGCAAGCCCTAAGTCTACAAGAAGGATTATTGGTAAACAATTTTTACGAGTAAAGGAAAATAAAGCTAAAATCAAAATATGGATTCATCGAATCAAGCAAGAGGCAAGAGCTCATCACTAAATTCAACCTCAATCAATGGGAAACAAACTTAAGATTGCCAAAAGTAAAATAAATAAAAAATAATAACCTTCTAAAAATGTCAAAAATAATTTTTTTTTTCCATCTATTGAAAAGGGTTTATTTTTAGTGATAAATATTTAATTCTTTCAAGCTTATTTTATTTACTTATGTTCTTCTTCTTTTTTCACTTGGATTAAAATTAGTTTGGATATATTTATAACAGATGATAGCCATAGACTTTGATCTTTAATTACTTGTTTTAATTGTTTTGGATACCTAAAATGAATTTTAACATTTCACTAAACAACAATCACACAATGCGCTTGAATTCTTTGTTGTAAGATTTATTATCTTGAAGGAAAGGATGTCTCCTTAAGTCTGTTATCACTTTGTTAGATAAAAAACTGCTTACCTTTATCATTAGCAAAATACTACCCTTTTTTTTGAGGATTAATTGAAATGATTCGTCTACTAACTTGAGCTTTGCTCTTATTGGGTGTCAACTATTCTCAAAAGAGTCTATTCTAATCTGACTTATTTTGCAGGATAATCTACAGAGACAAAGAGGAGAAGAAATTCATAAATATATAATAGGCTAACTCTAAGGGGAAGATAATCAGATAATGTTAGTTATTATTTAAAGAGATCATTTTTATTTGTTATTTTTCAGAGAGAAATAAGAAAGAGTTTGTTTCTTCTTTAATATTACATGATGTACACCTAAATGCCATACTGAAGACTTGCTTTGTGCTTCGAATACCTAATAAAGAATTTATAAAATGAGTAACCGTCAAAATTTTAATCTAAAAAGGAAAAATTACACATTTTACAGCTCAAAGTTACTCCAATAGATGAATCGATACCAATAAAGAAGAAAAAAATATGATTTGTAATGAATCTTTACAAATGTATTCTAAAGATCTTTAATTACAAAATATTCTAACAAATAATCAAAAAATTGTAAATGAAAACACCTAAAAACACACAATCAATACATCTCTCTCTCTCTCTTTAAAGATACTTCCTTACGTCCTTTATGAAGAATACTCATGGGATTAATTTGAGAGAATTAATTAACAAAAATATTACTAAACATTCATATGAAACATTATTTTTCTATGAAGCCTTCATTTTTTTAGGATTCAAGTCATCTAAGAAGGTGAAAATAAACAGAAAAGAGAACAACTAGTAAAATTTGAAAATAGGCAACATTCATTTCTAAGGTCGATACTGAGTTGCCCGTAATGACTGCAAGTACCCTAAGAGCTACTCTTAATTTGAAAACAGCTAATATCTCTCATATGAAGAAATAGAAGGTGATTGTTTCAGCTATGGTTAGTCAGAAATCACAATATTTTAATTAGATCGAATGAAATTATTGCTACTGCTGTAAATCTCTTAGCGCAGATGGAGAATTTCAGTGTGAACATGGAGTTTCTTCAAGCGAGAATTGATTTGATCGATATCTGGCAAATCAGAAAAACTACTCAAGAGAATAACTAGCGCCCTTCGTTCACAGTTATTCTGGGATTTCTTGCCGAGAAGCGATTTATTGATGGCAGCATTGAAAGATCCTAATTCAGGTATGAGTTAAAGGGCTTTTTCAAGAGCAGCTAGGATACTAAATTATTTAGACATTTTAACTTTATTGAGATTCCCATTCTCGATTGCTTCAAATTACTGTTAACTGAGGAAATTATGATAATTATTATCATCATCGGGTGCTTCTATCAAACTCATCATCTCTTCAGGAAAATACCCATGTTCTAAGACGTTTTAGAATTATCTTGCATCTTTCTTGAGATGCTGAGTAAGTGTATTGTTATTAATATTTTCATTGTAGAACTCAATATGCTTTTGAACTTCTTCTAAAGTTGCCTTCCAGATTCTCTTTGACGGAGATTTCACAAGGGGCAACGCAACACGGAGTTCCTCCTGATTCAAAGAAATCACAGCGATTCTGTCTTCACCCCAAAGTAAATTATTTGAAAATAGAAAGAATAATTATGGCAGCAAAGTTTAGGCATCTTGGCAGTCTGCAATCACTATCACATCGTATAACTGCTCTAATTTCCGGGTAAGATTGTAGTTTAACAACCAAGCTTCTTCATAAAGCGAAGGCATTAAGGAAACTGCTCGGATGACTCTACGAAGTATTCTTGTTTCTAAAAATTTACTCTATTCCAGGATATTAGTGAGTAATTCTAAGCATTTTAAGTTGTGAGAAGATGTAACGCTCTCAACTAAATAGCACAGATACTGAATTCTTGCTTCAATTCCACTCGACCATTGTAAAAGCGCTTAATTAATGTTTTAAAGGGACGATTAATTGTGAAGCTACAATGGGATTTTCGGTTTAATAACTCGACTGCTGAGTTGAATGGGATCACAACGATCAGTACTTTTTATGAATAATTCACTAGCTAATCTTCTGGAGATTTCCCCTTCAAAGCGATTATTCTAAATCACTTGCAAATGATTACCACTGGAGGGTGATTGTAGTTGTTTGTCATTCTTCACTTAACGATCCATGCTTATGATTTCATCTTCTTCAATAATCAAATCAAAACAATCAATTTTTATTCAAATTATTGTGTTTAGTTTTCTCTTATGGTTTGTTACTTTCTCTTTTAATAGCACACGTTGATGCTGATAAGAATTCTACATCAACTAGACAAGACGCTTTGAGAAGGGCTCTGTGAAAAATTAAATCTCTTGAAAAATGTCTGGGATTCAAAGTGAGATTAAGTTCTAGGATATCAATTTTTAGCAGAATATACTCGGGTGTTTGTTTCTTGACATTAACAAACGAGCAAAGTTTCAAAGCTAATCTAAGCAGCGATCTAGCTATCTTCAGAGTATTGGAATCTCCAATAGATAACTAGTGGCATCTTGAACAAGGCATTGAGATATCACGAAGATATCTTCCTTTCATTTGCAAAAGAGTCCGGAGACAATCTAACAAAACTAATTCTTATTCAGAAACCCAAGCCACATCTCCAGTAAACAGCTTTTACTCAAAGCGAGCAAGACTTCCAAAACCGAGATAACTTAGAATCAAATATTAAGCCTTTTCTAGGGTCTCTATTCCTAGAGAATCGCCTTTGAAATTATCCCTTTTTTAAAAAAATATGCAAAAAATCAAAGGGATTTATTAATAAGTTTGAAGATGAACTGATTTACCTATCAGAAGGGAACCCACAGCAAGTCTAGTGTGAGCGTTAACTCTATCCTTCCTGAATAAGCTAGAAATGAGCTAGATTTATCAGGCTTATTGCTTATCCATAGGAGTTAGATAACATTTTAAATGTCTTACTTGCTTTCGAAAAATGCAAAATCGATTATGCTGCTCCTACACTCTTGTCAAACGATTCACTTTTATAGCTAATCACTGCATGCAGCAAGTAGAAAGTTTCCCAAAGAATCTACATTTCCTTGAACATTGGCTGTTAATAAATTTCTTTCTACGTTTCTTCTATTTCTTCTTCTTCCACTTTGTTATGACTTTTATCGTCTTCACTTGTAATTTCGTTTTGTGATTCAAAATCGTTGTTGCTCTCGACTCGAAAACTGTTGAGACTTGTTCTTTTTAGATTTTCGATGCTTTGCTTTTCTAGTGGCTAGAATTGCTGTTAGGAATACAATTGTTAGTAAGATTATGGATGTTAGTGACGTTATTGCTATGGTTGTTGTTGCTGCTGCTGCAGGGACTGTTGTTCTTCTCTAATATTAGAATTCCCATAGGTATAACAACTTTCGTTGTAGCCTCCACTTGTGCATTACTCTCGTAAGTTCAGATTAAAGTTTAAATGAGGGAGGTTGCAGTTGCTGGCTTATTCCGCTGAACTTGTCTTTTTCGCAAGAACAATGGGTTTTTCTCCCTGCAATGTCTAGAATTAATCTAAATTCGTTAGTTATTGCTGTTATTGATTGAGTGTCTCAAACTGTTTTGGATCATCCACAGTTTCAAGTAATCTAATTTCTTCAATTCTCGTGAAGCTTCCTCTTTAACTCAATAATTGAAGATTTCCAGCACCGACTAAAGAACTCTAATCAAATTAATTTTTCCTTTATGTAAGAGGCACACCTAATCGATGTGTAAACGATATCTAAGTAAAGTTCTTCGAACGAAGAGTCACATCAACACTTTCACTTCGAGATCTATCTGTTTTGCTCGAATTCTTTTGCTGCAGAAAAGGAGAGGTTCCAATCGAAATTCGATGGGCTTGAGTTGAAGTATTCCTGATCAATCAATAAATCACACATAAACAAGTTAAAACAAATAAGTTCATAATGATAAAACAATAAATCTGCAGGAATTATCTCAAAATTTACTTGTTTTTATCAATTGAAGAATTTAGTTATTTCTTTGAAATCTAAGATCTATTATTTTTCAGTTGATTTTTTCGATAATTCTCTTATCCTTAAGCTACTGTGCCTTACGCGAATCGTTACGGAGTATTTTATTCTTAATTCTATGATTCCTCATCCAGTAATGTCGAAGTTATATTCTGCTGAAGGAATATTATCAGAGAGTCGATTGGTATTATCAAATAATATGCCAGAATCGCAGCAAAATGCAAACTCCCGATTATCAAGAAAAATAACACAAACACTATTGACACTGAAATTGCAACCAATAAGCTTGGATCAAATATGACAGAGTAACCATCTAATAAGTTTCGATCGTCAATAAAAACCTTCGCAAACAGCATAATTTACTTTTTTGTATTGGAAGATTTAAAAATCTACCAATCTTCGGATACCTCAATCGGATACACTAAACTGATGCTATTTTAAGACAAAAAAGAAGGAAATGAGATGATCAACCACTCCATAAGGAATTTTGAATTGTTAATTACAAATTATCTTTATCTTTGGACCATTCTTGGTAGAATTATGAGGTATTGATTTAGTTTTCTATCGAGTATTTTCCTGTGAGAGCATATGCTTTGGTAGCTTCTAATTACTTAATAAATAATGATCTCTAAGAAGATGTGTAAATTCCTGTTGAGTTGAATTCCAAGTCTACCCAAGATATCTCCTTGTTTTTGGATGAATCCCAGTATCTGTGATGAAAAACCTACCAAAGATAAAAAGATTAAGAAATCAAGAATCAGTTAAATTAGGATTATTTTAGAGAAATGGCTCTTTTAGCATTATTATTTACTGTATTATTGTCTTAGTGGAAGAGAACAGAGTATCCACCTGACTCCAAAGAATCGATCGGGAGTATTTTTTGTTAGATAAAGTTTTTTATTGAAAAATCAATTGCAAGAGCAATCGGCTGATTTGTGAGTGTGTCATTCAGAATCGCGGAGGCTGTCATTGTAACATCATCATTTTATCCAGAACGTGGTTTCTAAAACAGCACAACTTCTACAGTAAAAAAGATAATCTTTTAAGAAGGGTTTTTAAAGAAAATCAAACTGAATAAAAATAATTGTATTTTACAGTTCGTGAGGAGTGCCTTCGTGCTATTTAAGGTGTCTAAGTACCATTAACGGCATCGGAAATCATAATTTTCAAGAAAAGGCTCTTCTCCATTCACACAATTACGATACTATGGGAAGGCTGTGAAATTCGTTTTCCTTAAACAAAAAAAAGTAAAATCGTTATTCTCATGTAGGTTTTGAGTTGATAAACACCTACTGGCTTGGAACGGCTGTGAAGAGAGAATCCGTAAATACATTTTATAACTAATTGATAGTAAACGAGTCATTCTTCCTTGCTAAATATAATGACTTCGTAAAAAATGTAGAATCCCATACCTAATCGATGAGAATTTCAAACAAAAAGTATGGTTTCAATAACTTACACACAAAGCAAATCTCATTCGGTAATATTTGTATTTTGGAGAGTTTTTCAAATGTAATTTGTTACTTATTTCATTAGTTTCTATTCATCTTGGGGAAACTATTCATAACTGAAGTATTTTCTATGAAAAAATGTCTCAATGTACAACTCCGATTTCTTCGTTTCTGAGATGTAATCGTTTGAGCAATTTGAGAAAACCATGTATCGATATGAGCAATTCGAGTATTTCATATCCTCTAAGGAAAAAGATAATCAGTGGATTCTCAATTGAAAATAATTAATTCATTGGTATTTTGTGTTGTGAAATATTGTACAATTTTGTTTTCCAAAGAAGAAAGATTCAATAAAAAATTCTATTAAATCCAGAAGAAAAATAATCACATAAATCAGTGAATGGTTTACAGGCTGATTAAATAACTTTTGTCTGCAGTAAGTTGTAGATTGTATGAGAGAGCACAATGTCATTTTGAATCTGAAAGTATGATAAAAGATATCATAACCACTTATGTGAGATAAAGCAAAATGCAGATTGAGTTACTTTGTAGAAGTTAAAGTCAAGAGCAAGTTTATTGGCGTAAACGCTGTTGTGCAATTATTGTTTTTGATAAGAATTAAACATGGCTCTTTCTGAATCCTTCCTACTCAAAACAGAGAGAAAAAAATAACTGTTTTTGTTAGATTTAAGAGAGAAAGCGAAATAATAGCCACATGCATTCATGAAATTAGCTTTACCAATCAGATATTGACGCAGAGGTTAAATTGAAGAAAAGAATCAACGATGAGAAGACCCCTACGAATATTGGTAGGCTTATGCTGAAAGTGAGTTTGGTGATCAATGATAACTCAAAACAATTCTGAAGTACTTATTTCCATACATTTTTCTTCTTCCAAAACTTATGAGCTTCTTTCCAACAGCCCATCAATCAGCTCTAGCGCTCTCCTGCAGATGGCTTTGGTTAGCTATCTAAGAATGTTGTGATTCTCTATGTTCGTTTTGTCAAGTAAATTTACAAATATCTCAATTGATCACCTCAGTATCTCAGTTCTCCCTTATTTATCGAATGATCTTAGATTCAAAAAATAACATATCATTGACTGGGTCATCTAACATTCCCACTTTTTTGTGTTTAACATCACATCATTACAGACCATCAAAATTATATCCTGGGGGGGGGAATGCTTATCAAACGCAAAAAATCAGTCTGCTAAATTAACTTATTTTTTTTAATTATTTTTCTGTCATTTCGCTGAAGAAAAAAAAAGGATTAACGCTATATTTTTTGAAACTCAAAATAGTAATTCAGTACGAAAAATTGGGTAACAATTATCTCTGAACAAAAGATCTATTAAGTTCAAAGACACAACTTAAAGTAAATTTAAAATAATATTTTATGGATATAACTTTTTCGAAGGCAATTGATTTTTGAAAAGGTGGTTAAGTTAATTGTATGAGTAATTAATCAATTTATTCATCAGTGTCGCTAGTTATTTTTTTGTTTCTGGGAGAATATTTACTCCTAAAAAGAATAATATGCGTTCTTAGCAGGTTAGAATGAAGAATCATTTGGGAATTAAATTAAAAGATATTTGTAAAATAAGTCTTACATCTAACGCATAAAGTACATGAACACAAATTATTTTATGCGTTAGAAATTTGGTTTTAATATAATAAAAAGTGGATTATTTTGATGAAGTGTAAGTTGAATTTGATATGTAAATTGAGTTATTTTTTTTCAGCATTGTATCTACTTGTTTAATCTAACATTTTATGCTTTGCTCATTATTTGTTTTTGAGAAAAACGAAGAAGAAATACAATGAAGAAATAAACTAAAATTGCTTTTTCAGATACCATTGGTTCCAAAATGAAAAGAAAGGAAATATTTTTAAATTAATATTATACAAAATTTATGTCTGTTTTATTAAAGTTGGTATTTTCCGAATAAAGATTACCAACTTGAATCAAATTTTAGCTAGCTAGCTAGATTTCTTAAAGTAAACTGATTTATAAAATCAACCAGTAGGCTTTTGTTTACTTGCATGATTTCCATAACAACACAAAATGAAGCCAATAACAAAAATGAGAACATACAAAGAGTATTTAAAAGTGAATAAGAGGCTTCTAATGAAAAGAAAAAAAACAATTAAAGATACATTTTTTAAAGCTAAAAAATAGAAGAATAGGCTCTTTAAATGAAAAAACCTAAGGGATTGTATGAATCTCTAAAAACAACATTACTAAATAAGCATATCTTTGATATTATTTATGTTAAAAATAAAACTCCAAGACCAATACTTTAAAATCATAGAGCAGCAAGATCTGTTAAGGATTAAGTGAAGTCAAAGGAGATTGATTCTTGTGTTATATTTTGTTTACATAACTTTTTTATTATTGTTGTTTTCCAAAAAATTATTAAAATAAAAATCTTTCACTTTTTTTTATGTCTTAATAATATATTCACTTAGAAAATATCAATAATTAAAGTTACATAAAATCTTAGTAAATTAATTAATTTGTCATTTGTAAATGAACACTTCCAGCTGAAAGCATTCTATGTGGACTAGATTCAGTAAGTTAAAAAAGATTCGTTGAAGAAACGAAACAAAATTTGATTTTTAGAAGAAAAATTATTAATTTTAATTATTGAATCATTTGATGATAAAGATTAATACACTTTGAAGTGAATATATTAGATTCGATAATACTCTTGAGCTAATTATTGAATAAAAACAAGAAAAATAATACAGATTGTTTTAAATCCTTATTGTAAAGCAATAATATATTTTTTATTTTTGCATGTTCCAAGCTAACAACTGAGGGAAGACTCTTGTTTTTATGTTGTTTAAATGTCTAATTATCTAATATTTGTTTTTGCCGTCTACAGAGAAGCTAAATCCTAGTATTTTAGACTACTTCTTGGAAAAAATGAATTAGATCCTTATCTTTTCTTCATTTTTTGCTAATATTTTTAATAAAAAAAGACATTATTTTCAAATAAATAATTTTTAGTTTCATATGTTTTTATTATAAATATGGAAAAAAAATGATTACTTTTTTAATAATATCCAAGGAAATATTTCAGTAACGGTGCTTTGATTTTCATCTCCAAAATTTCAAACTTAAATTTTTCTAACTCAATTTCAATCACATCTTAATCCCCCCCCTCCCCTCCCTCCCTTTTTTTATTTTTATTTAAAATTTGAATTTTTGAATTTTATTTATTTTTTTTTAAATTTATTTAATTTGTTTTTTAAATTTATCTATTTAAACTTGTACTTATATGCAACACATAAATAACATTTTCTCTCAAAATCTCATCTCATCTCACATGCTCACAAATTGTCTCTCAATTTTTGATAATATGTGTTGCAATACTGTCTAGTCGTATTGAACAATAGAGTCTTCTCTGATTCTTCATGGTCTCCGATTTAGGATGTTGATGATATTTTAATATCAATCAATCTCTGGGAGCAAGGGCTAGCATTGAACAAACTAATAAGCTCAGTTATGGCTGAAATGTAAAGGGGATTGGTTTTTCGAGAGCTGTTTGGGACTAAAAAACTGTTTTGCCTTATTATGTTTTTGATGTTGTGCCCTTCTCAATATTTTGTTAAATATGTTTTTACTTGAAATAATAATATATTAATTATTCAAGCTTATTTGTTGAGTTTTGAAGAATGAAGGGATTAACAATCTTGTATTGACAAGGTTTCTGTTAACATTTTCTCCCCATTTAATTTATTATTCAAAGAAAATGAATAATTAATTTCATTAATTTTCTTAATTTAGTAAAATAGTTATTTAATATTGCTAATTTAGAATAGTGGCTGGGGAAATAAGGAGATCTTATTAAATAATTCAAATAATTTAATAATAAAAAACTTTTCTAACTAACAATTTTGTTTTCCTTGATATTTAATATAGAAATTAAATAGGAGGGTCTTCAAATAAAAACGAAAATCATAATAATCGAAGCTAAAATTCATTAAAAGATAAACAATTTATTATTTTTTTGAAGATACTCTTATTGAAAAATTTAATTCTCTCATTTTAGTTTTGTTTTCTCTTTCCTTTCCAAAAGTTATGCAATTTTTTAAAACTTATTTAACTTTCAATTTGATCTTATTAATACTTGAAGTAATCCTTATTGCTTCACATGAATAAATAATCATTTCACTAATATTTCTTTTCATTTTTTGCTCTTTTTCTGAGAAACGAAAGAAACAATAATAAAAAAGATCAACATAAAGAGGAAATTTTATTATAAATAGCAATAAATTCAAATAATTTACAGGGGAGAAACATCAAGTTTACAAAAAAGATATTCATTCATTTTTTTTAATTTGCATTAGAAGATTTTTTGAAATTAGTAGCAAGGATAACCATCAGGGTAGGGAAAGACTGTGAATGGGGGGGATGATTATTGTTTTCACAGCTTGTTCATTTATTATCGTCACTGGAATGGTTTTTAAGAAGTCTGCCCTAAAGGTAGAAAATAATTATTATATTCTTAGGTTCTTCTTTTGTGTTTTTTTTCTTCTCCTACTCCTCACTCTGATTCCTTGTTATCTGAAGATGAGTCAGTAGAATTAGCATTATTCAAAACTGGGTTGCTTTCTTCAACTGTGTTAGACTCAACTGCAATTGCCTTCTGTTATCCTAGTTTCGTTGCTTTCTTTTCCTTGAATTCCTTTTAGCATTGTCTGTAAAGGGCAAGTCCATTCTCAACGAATCTAGCTTTGAGTGCTGATACGTCTGTGAGGAGCTAAGCAATCTCACTTTGGATAGTCGTGTAGGAATTGCTGAAAAATATCTTTGCAAAAGTCAATGAAAGTTTGTCCTTGGAGATAACTACAAGAGAGGCTTATCTCAAGGATGTATATGAATCCTTAGCTATTTTGAGGAGACTGTTGACGTCTTATTAGCGAATGTTAGAAATCACAACAACGACGGATTCTTTAGATTGAACGTAACGTACAGAGAGCTGTGAGAATAAGGGCATAATAATTTTTTGCTAGATAACAGTTCCAATGAGAACTTCAGCAAATGACTCCAGGACTGCTCTGACATTCTTGGCTTTGGTATCGACAAGAGCGTATTTTTGTTGAACTCCCTTGACCAGTCCGTATTGGAGAAGCTACTGAAGATATGTTTCAGCGATTTTTTATCCAAGATAGTTAAGAGTTATGACTAATTGAGATGTGCGAACGACGAGGGATTTCTTGGTGGGTTTTTCTTCGGATTCCTGATGAACTGAGTCTTAATCGGGAGCTGCGATGGAGAGCTTACTACAGATAGAGCGAGAGAGTTACTCGACTTGCTGTTCGAGTTAAGAAATTAGAATATTGCTGAAGTTATCAGCGTGTTTGACTAAAGCAAGATTCTTAGCTCGTTGAAGAAGCTACTGTCTGCCTTTAGTTGTCTTAGCTGAGATTGTCTTTGTGGTCGCGGAGACTTTCGAGAGAGCTCCCTCGATTTGACTGTCAAGAATGCTGGCAAGTTGAGATGAAGACTTGTTGATCTTCTGAGCATTCTACTCGATGAATTCATTCTTTAATCCTGTCTTCTCATACACTTTCTTGG
>Ga0302271_10001509_pt1 | contig 22189 bp, 11 predicted proteins | sample III_Bog_N1_1_FD_198767 | JGI IMG/M metagenome (GOLD analysis project Ga0302271, IMG submission 198767) | Peat permafrost microbial communities from Stordalen Mire near Abisko, Sweden - III_Bog_N1_1 | ecosystem: Environmental > Terrestrial > Soil > Wetlands > Peat | place: Sweden: Abisko... | reverse complement strand
CCACTGATTACTGAAGGAATAAATAATTGAAAGAATAGTTTCCTTTTTTCTTATTTCTTTCTTCGCGTGTGGCCTGAGAAACACTAAAATACTTTTATTGAAACGTTACAAAAGTTTGACACTTAAATTTCGTTACTGATAATAAATTATGTACCCAAAACTATTAAAAGTAGCCTACATTGATTAGCTTTGAAAAATTCAGTGAAAAACTATTAAGAAGGTAATTTTGTAATTTTTCTGTGATATTTCATGTATCTGTGATTGATTTTTGTTGTGCAAAAACGAAACGAAAAAAAAGAAGAAATTAAAATTCTGTGGATAAGAAATAATTCTGGTTAGAGGGAACACACATGGAGAGAAAGTATTTAAAAGATAATAATGGGTTTGTTGCAAGGAATTCCATTACTGTGACTATAGAATAATCTTCTCCGTATTATTATTACTCTAAGTAAACCAAATGGATTTGTGTGTGTGTCATTGATGTTTAGTGTTTTATTCTTGTAAAATTGTTTGATGGAAAATATTTAGATCTTAAAAGAATGGAATCACAGCCAGTGCGAATAATAGTACAGATGGATTGATATTGCTGGAAAGTAGTAGAGGATAAACTAACTGTTTTGTTGGATAAGAATAAAAATAATTATAATAACATAATGGATAACCAGAGTGCATCATCAAAGATAAGACTAGCAAGAGAACATACGCAAGCAATTTGTATGAGAAATCAGGTGAACGTCACTCTGAAAGTTATCAAAGCAAGTAACAAATGGAATAAAATAAAAAGAAAAGAAAATAGAGAGAGAGAGAGAGATTTTTGAAAATTAAAATGGGAAATGAGTTGTTTTGCTTGATGAAAACGAAGGAAAGTGAGTTGAGGGAATTATTTTTAACCAATAAATAAATTGAGTCATGACCTGTATTTACCATACTTGTTTGTGTCTGTTATACAGCTTTGGATTTGAGACTGCACTTTATCCTTCTTGGATTGGGAATACGGCTGCACGAGAAAACTAAAAAATTTCTCAAATCTAAAAAATCTACAACAACAGCATAATCCATCGCTCTCGATTGAATTAAAACGTTTACCCCAATAACGGCATCAATTATACTGGGCACAATCAAAGCAAGAATAAATCACCAGTACAGTTTTTCAACATCCAATCAAATAATACTTCGAATACTGCATCATAACAAGAAAAAAACATGGAAGCACCTAATTTTACTGATAATGCTGAAAACCAGAAATTTCTAAGGACGCAACTCAGTTAGATCCTCCCATAATCACCACACAAGAATTGTAATTAACCTCTTAGGAAATATTATTCTTCCCAACATATGAGTCAAGGTGTTGGATAATAGTAAGGGAGCAGTGTAGTACATTTTCCAAAGGATGAGTGTAGTAGTCTATGGAATAATTAGAATTATAAAAGTAATTGCAGCAGTAGTAGCGTAATTAGCCATGACTAAAGCAACGAAAGTGGAATGATTTACTTTAAATAAAAGGAGAACAATAATGATTTCTAGAAGATCTTTCTTTCCAAATAGATAAGGTAAGAAATCATTACAATGTTAGTTTTGCTAAAGATATATTCTTTGAAATGATTGGAAAAAATAACCTGGATTTATTTGAAAACAAACAAAAAAGGAAAAAGGAGATTGATCTTGGCAATCAAGAGACAGTTCCTAACAAACAAATACTTGAGAGCACATTTGAGTAGTTTAAGATTCTTCCATAGGCCTAGATATCACCTCTAGTTTTACCTCCACCTCCATAAAAGTAAGGAACTGAGAGATTTAATGATTCCTAATTGAAATTATGAATAAAGAAGATTGACAGGAGGAGTACTGGACTCATCAAGAAGAGCAAAAGATAAGCATAAGAATTCAGCAGGATTCTTAGGAATCATCTCACCGAATTCAAAATTCTACTCGACAGAACCACATTTCAATAAATAGATTTTAAAAAGATTACAAGGAGGAGATTCGAAGCTATCTGGAAAACCATAACTGTCGCCTATTTCGTAATCAAAAATAATATCTAGTGATTAATATAAGAAGGATTAATTAACTGGATAACCTTCAAAAAAGCTTATCCCAACTGATATTGAAGACAACAATAATAATAAAAATACTAAGTAATCTTAAAAATAGGAATCTAAGGAATCTTTGCTATTTTTTAGATAGACAAAAAGTTAATTTAAATAAGAGGAACATGAAGATAGTAATATCATATAAGAAAGATAAGAAGAAAGTATTAAACCAGAATAACAAATAGATTAGAAAACAATAAATTCAATGCATTCATCTAGTGAGGAATAAGTAAATTAATAAAGCATTAGCTAAAATAAGCATTGCTAAGAATTAGAAATAGATGTAAATTACTCGGGTTTACAAAATAAATCCAAAGGAGAAACATAAGTAGGATTACTTGCTCTTGCAAGCAATAGACAATCAAATTAGTTAGAAATAATCGAACAAGAAACAAAAGAAATTCCTGCTGAGTTATGGGAACAAGTTAGAGCGATCTCTGAGGCTCGTCCGAAAACATCAGGAGGTGGCAAAAGAAGGTTAAAGATGCATAAATAAATGGAGTAAAAGTAAGTTAGAAGTAATCAAGATATTGAAGAGCAAGATGAGTTTAGAGATGAATGCTAAAAACAGAAATAATAGAAGCCGAAGAAAATTGAAGAAATAACATTTGGAGAAAAATAGTAAAGAGAATTAGACTTAGAAACTTCAAAACAAAGTAAAAATAACCAGAAAGTTTCTCAAAGATAACAGAAAATTACTGAAGAAGAGTATGCAAACTGCAGTGGTGACTTTGAAGAAAATTTGAAGGAAGATAGTGGCCTAGGAAAAATGGGGAGAAAACAGAAACACGATACGAGTTACAAGTTTAATAAAACTCACCAAGGAGAATTCTTTGGATAAAGCAAACGAGAATCAGAGAATGTACAGATTGAGCTATCACGATTAAGTCCCGAACAAGGAAAATAAGAGAAACTCTTCAATTTACATAAGAAAATCACTAAAGTTACTAATAACATAGAGAGAGAAAGCACCTAAGATTAACAAAAATAACATCATAACATAATTATCAGACATACAAAAACAGCAGCTTCAACTACACGAGTCTAAAAGCATCGTAAATCACAGTAGGATGATGTAATAGCAAGGGAAATAGTGAAATTTGAAACAGGGTTAGATTCGGAATTCATTTAACTTTTTGCTTCTCAAAAATTACTTTGAAAACAAAAAATAGCTTCAAAGACGATAATGATTCAACTACTAAAACTATAAAAATCACAATAATAATGACAAATAATGACTAAACCTATAAATTCTTCTCTTCTCCATATTTCTTTTAAATTGTATCTTATATCTGAATTTATGTATTTTTCTTATGCCTTTTCTTATTCTTTTTTTGAAAAAAAAAAACATAACTTACTTTTTAAATAATAATTTTGTTTTGTTTTTTTTCAATTATTATTCATAAACAAACTTGGCCATCCATATCTTTGACCTAAAATGTCTTAATTCCCTTTCCAATATCTAGACATGCTTTAATCATATCAGCAAAACAAGCAGAATATGCAGATTTTTTGTTTCATACAGAAGAAGCCAATTTATAAGTCCAATCCATATCAAGAACTTTAAATCGTCTTCCACATAAGATCTTTGACATTCTTTCAATTTCCTTTTCCTCTTCTTTGCATATTCTCATTTTCTTTGATATAGATTTCATCCTGTTTTGAATAGCAATATCGCCAGCTATCCAATGTAAAGATAGATGTAGTAGCTCCTTTCGAATGTCACAAAACTTCCAAAATTTCTTCCAACAATGCAATGCCAAGTTCCATGATATCGAGATCTAAAATCGTCTTTGATAAACGTAGCTACTTCTTTGTCAGTATTACAGTAGTCAATTGCTCTTTTAGAGACTTCTTCGACTTCATGCTGCATTTCAGGTGTCATGTCTGTGTTTTTCACCACCGATTAGACTTTATCTGAGGAACTCATTTTCTTTTTTTCTTCTTCTGTGGGTGATTTATGCTTAGGGAAACTAACTATTATTGATTATTTGATTGATTAATTGAAGGGGAGAAGTGTGAATAGAAATTGTTAATAAAGGATCTGAGTTTATTTCAAAATGAAAAAATCAAAAGAAAAGAATCTATGTTTATTTTTCGAAGAATTGTATTACAAATGTATTCAACTTTGTGTGTGTGTGTGTGCCATTTTCTTGTAAATAGTGATATATTTCTTCATCTTCAAATGAATTTAGTTCAAGCTTAAGACATTATCTATTTAATAATAAATCCTTCGAATTTATCTTTTTGTGTAGGAATTAATATTCTTTTACAAATCGACAAAAAAAAGAAAGCCAATTAGTATTAAGAAAGTAAGATCAAACAGATTTGAGTAATCTATCCTAATTCTCATAAAAACAGATTCTAAAAAATAGTATTTCTTTTGCTAAAGGTCTCTTGATATGAGGCCATCAAACAATACAACATCTCCATTAACTAAGGACAATGCAATCAGATCACCAAGTCCTCATGATAGAAAACTATAAACACCTAAGAAACCTGATCGCTTCAATAATTACATATAAGAAAATCCACCATCTTCAGAGCCTTCCCCTCATTATCCTGTGTTTTTCACTCCTCTCTCAAGAATGGTATATAAACATCGATCAACTTGTTCTTCTAGGGATTCCGCGTAGAAAGAACGAGAAATTCATTTCTCTGAAAGCATCGGATAAGCTAACATACTCGCGTAAAGAAAACAGAAGCTCTCTATCACTAGACAGTAATATCAGCCAAGGAGAAAGGAGTATCCCTAACAGCAATGGAAGATAGATATGCTAAAACAATTCGAAGATTCTTCTAAGCATAAGAGTAAAAATGATTAGATTATAGATTCAGAAAAGGGAATATTCTAACAAGGAATTCACAAACAAACCAAACTTGAAGACTCGTAATCAACTAGGCATAAATACCCTTCTGGTCTAAGTTCATCATCAAAACTTGCGGAGTTTTGTGATTCTTAAACCTTCAACCCAGAAAGATCCATTTAAGGAGTCTAATCTGGTTCAATAAATGAAAATCAATAAGAAGAAAAATCATCAAAAGAATTGGAGTATTTCTGCGATTTGAACAAGAATTTGGCGCTGAGACCATAGAATAAGTAACCTTCGATTGGAAAACAGCTGCGAAAAGAAGGAACTTTGCTGAAGAAAAATAAATCAACTAATCAGCAAGAAATAATGTTGTCCGATAGAACACATCTGAAATAGGAAGAGTAATTAGAAAGAAAGAGTTCTCCAAATAGACAACAACAACATCAAGAATAATCTATTCCCCCTTTCCCTCCAACATCTCTGGGAGGAATATCTAAAACAACTTCGAAATCAACACTAAATTTTCATAAAATAAAGCAACCCAAATAAGCAATTCTCTTAGGAGGGTAATAATAATAATAATCTAGCAACAGCTGCATAAGTAGCAAAACATCTCTGAGTATCATCGATCTATTTGGCTCAAGTGATTTCTTTCCGTTAGCTAAAAGTAGTTTTTGTTCATCGAACAACCCCGATACTTCTCGAACTTAGGGAAGTAGTAAACTTAATCCAACGGAGAAATTAAAGGAAACTGCATAGAATATCTTTAGTGATTCTTCGAAACATGCTACATTTTCATCGCTGGAAGAAATTAAGAACGAACTATTTCACAATGCTACACAAAATAAGACATTTTTTAAGTTTGTTTCTGCTCGAAAAGTTGATGGATATTCACTTTAGTAGTAGTAAAATCAAGGAATCAAAAGTGGAAGAGTTAGATAATGTATTGTGAAAAGGACCAATTCCTCAAGGGAAAGGGATTCCTCACCACAAGATCATACGAATAATAATTTTGATGTAAAGAGTATTTCGATTAGAAAATAGGATACTATGTAGATATCAAGTGGATTTGATGAATTAGAAGTGTCAAAAGGAAAATAATAACAATAACAACATATTGATGGAATAATACCAACTCCAATGTCGACATACATAGGTTATTCCAATTCATGCAGACATTAACATTATGTAATCGATCAGCATCCTGGGAAAATCCTTCAGACAGATGGGACTAAGATAACTCAAATTGAAGGAAACAAAATGAATAAAACTAAAGTTTTGATAATAAATGGTGATAAATTTATCAATCCCAACAGCTTTAGGGATACAAAGATAAATCCATTAAATAACTTACTCGTTAGTTCATCGATTTTGGGTAATAGCGATGCAGGAAATGAGGGTTAATTGTAGAATAAACAAAATCTACATGGAATTGGTCTATCTAATGAAATGATTGATGCAGGAATTGGAAATGCAACACCCTTGAGCAGCAGTAACAACTGCTAATTCTCAAATAATTATAATTTCTCTGCCACGAAACATTCTCCAAATTCAAATTAAAATAATAATACTTGGAAACATGGCAGGAGTTCGACTCTTTAGCTGAATAGAAATGGGAATCTAAAGAAAGAATTATTTGAAAATTTCTCATCTTGCTAATAGAAATTACAATCAAAGTAGTAAAATCAAGGTTATTTATCAAACCGTTCGAATGAAGGAGTGATAAAACCTAGAGCTAATAGTAACTTCGAGAATAAGAATCAGTATTTCGAAGAACTTATGAGAAATCCATTCAGTGAAGAAGAAGAAAAAGTGCTCTTAGGAGCAGGGGTGAGTGGATTTGAAAATGTAGAAGAGGAAGAAACAGATCCTGATTATGGAATCGATAGCTATGTTCATGATGATAGGCATAGAATATGATTATGTGTGTGGGATTGGAGAATAAGTTGATTTTGTATGAGTAATAATTGTGAATTTTTAGCCAAAAAAAAGAAGAAGAAATTTTTTAGTTTTATTTTTAGTATTTCAGATTACAATAATGAAAAAAAACTCTAAGATATTATCTCAAGGAGAAGCCTTACAATGCCTCTAATTTAACACATACAGATTATTGATAAATTTAGGTTCATTGAAGATCGAGTGAGGTAGTCTAACTGATGGTCCGTTATCTTCTTTTTAGAAACCAAAAAAAACATCATTAAAACTTCCAATCAATGAAAAAATAAAACTCCAAAACATCCTTACCAATAATAGAAGACACTGAAACAGACTCATCCTTCCTTTATCCTTCTTCTTCTTTACATTTCAAATGATCTTACGATCCTTCATTGTCATCTTCATCTTCTTCATCGGAAGAAGATTCTCTTCTACCTCTTTTACTTGTGCTGAAAGTATGTTTATTCTTCTTGAGGAGTCCATCAGAATATTTCTCTTAGAACGTTTCCTCATCTGTTCCAGCATTATGATTGTCTTCATGCGCGCCTGGATGATAAGGATGGTTTGATGGGATCTAATCTAGATGTTTATTTTTCGTTCCAAAGTCATATCTAAACGAACTTGGATTAAGGAGACTCCTGAAATTCGAGAAATTCGAAGGTCGTGCGGCAGCAGCTGATAGTAACGTAGGAGGCTTATGTAATGGTTAATCACGATCAAATCGTTCTAATGCTTTTCGATATCTGAGTGCAATTATCGCTTCATCGAAGTGGTTTTATCCAATTTGCGATGGTTTGAATAAGAGAAAAACAAACAAATGGTAGAGAAACTGAATGAAATGTTTCCCAACGGAGTAAAGTGCAATAGATTCTGCTGCTGTAGTTGTATCGCGATTTGGATCAGCATATGCTAAGTAGATTATATTCAGAATTAAAGATATCAGCACTTCAAAAGCTAGCATATACAAATGGAATGCACTTTTGAAGTTAATGTAGACCCTAGAGAAGAGGACTCGAACAGAATCGGAAGGTGAGAACTTGTTAATGTAATTATCAGCTGCATAGAACCCTTAAGTTAGTAAGAGTTTCCAGCAAACTTGCATGAATCCACTGACTTCTTCTTTACCACTAATAGATTTCAGTTTATAACTATACAACAAAGCATTACATATCCGACGTAAGCTCTTTAACACAATGAATACTAACGTAAATACCGTTAAGGACTCATGCTCTGTCTAGTAGAATAACCCAGAAATCACTGCATCAGTTATACCATCAAATCTCTCCATAAATGAAATAAAACATAAGGATATTTCCCTCTTATTCATCCAACTTCTCCAGTATTTCTAATAAAGCTCTTCGTTTTGCAGTAGTAAGTTACTACGTCTACGATCTGAACACACTACTATTAGCTCATAAGTCGTTAGAAGAAACGATAACAGAGCAATCACTCCGATGATAATCCGATGGAGAGCATCTTCATAGATGTCTATCACTCCCCACAGATACAATGGAGGTAAACACCATTATACCATCGATACAAATAAATGCATAATCAACCCAATAGTAACACTCCAAGGTGCTTATCTTCTCTCTAGTTTAGCATAGAGCGTTTGATTTAACTGAAATTTAGGTGGCAGTAATTTTTTAGAACTCATAGCACCAGCGACGATTTTCTAGAAAAAGCTTAAATCCGTGGGGAGTGCACTCACTACGGAACATAAGACACCCGTGTCAACGAGAGACAATGAATAGAAGGATTTCCATTTAGAAAATGCGGAATCTTATTGTTATGGTTGTTGTTGTTGTTTGGGTGATTCTTTGTTAAAAATAAGATTAGGATCTTGATTTGTGATAACCCCTTGACTTCTACCGTCATTAATAGCAGGGTTTGTTTCGTTCAAGCCACTTTTGTTCTTGAATTAGCTTCTCTTTTTGAAGTTTACATCTCTTTCTTGATCAATATTTATTGTAAACGCTTTCAGTTTGGAGTTGTCAAACCTGATATCAAAGAGATGAAGAAAAAGACTAATTTTCCCTATCGAAGTCATGCATCGATTATTGCTTAGATCTATGACTTCTAAGAACTCAAATTCATAGAATCGCCTAGCTAATCGAGAACAAAACGCATCACTTATTTCAGAATTCGTAATGGAAAGTCGTTTAAGATAACTCGGTATCATATGAGGAATAAAGTTATGTCTAGCGAAAACTTCTTAATATGAACATAAAATCTACTCAGCTAAGTCATCATCAACTTCTTCCCAGTCATTCGAAATGAACAGTCTCGTTGCGTTCTTGAGGATTTCTTTAAGATATCCATTTCCAACTGCACCGATTTTCATCCCACTGACAAATAAAAATTGTAATTTTCCTCGAGCTTCTTTTTCTTTTTCCTCTGAACCTAATGATTCAGATATAATTTATCTCTAAGCCAAACAAATAGCTTCGCAAAAGGCATCTCCTCCTTCGTTATCACTCACGTCTAGACAACGAAGACCTTTACCTTTAGCTAATCCTAAAAAACAAATGATGTACAAACAAACCATTTATGGATTGAAAAAGGCATTAACAGTTCTTTTTTTAAGCATTACCTGCTGCAATAGCCTTATAAGCAAGAGGATTAAGGGAACAAAATGCTAGATTCAATTCCTAAAGGCAATTGTTATTTGCAATAAGACTATACAACTATTAATGTGAAGAATCTAGAATTTTATTCGACGGAATATTTAGCGATTTCAACTAGCAATCAGGTGAGCAAAGTGCATCAACTATTACCTAGAAATGATCATGTGATAGACCACATCCTGATAGATCTAAATGCCTTAACGAATTAGGATTCCTTATTCTATCGCACAACACAATAAACGATTCCATTTCGATCCAATGCTAAATATACACTCTTTCTCTGATTTAATGTAAATTCTGCGATATCATATCACGTTTTCTCGATTCTTCCTTCGTATCATGGCTCTTTTTACGTCGGACTTTCTTAATTGGTGTACCTAATATATTATTATGCTTCTTCTTAATCGATGTGTTATTCTACGGATCAGTAGATTATTTCTGCGATGTATCTTCTTTCACGTTCAGAGTATTATTATTTTCGTTATTAAAAATATTAAACCTAGGCTGTATCCCTATTAAATCGATATTTAAAGCTAATTTCTCAGTATCTATAGTCTTTATCACACCTTGTTACTGCTAGATCTATTCGTCTTGCTAATTATTTAATTCGACTATCTTTTCACTATCATTAATTGATTTTCGTTCTTAATCTTCTTGATTCAATGGAATTTACTCTTCCAGTTAGTTGATTCCTCCAATTTAGACTTTATTTTAGTTATTCTCAAAGATATATTCTTCCTCTTCTTCTTCATCTTCATCATCGTCATCATCTTGATTATCGAATTATCCTTTTTTGTAACTTTTTTTCTTCTTCAAAAGATTCTTCTAAACTGTTGCTTATTCTTATTGGTAACTTCTGTGGTATGCGATATTCACAAATTTCAATTTCTTAGAACTCGATAAGAGCACTGCTAAGGCTTAGAAGACTTCCGAAGAAAGCGCATTATGAGCTAAATCAAGTAGTTTAAGAGTCTAAAGACTCGCTAAGGCATCGAAGAAAGGAGGGAAAAAACTTTATTTGACTTTGAGTTTCTCCATGACTACATTATGCAAAGTTCTGTTGTTTTTGAGTCCCTAAACGAGCAAACTAAGCTGATTATCATCGAAGCTATTCCTGCTCAAATCAAGTAGCTTTAAAGAAGTAGTAGTCGTCAAGAGTTATTCCAGTTACACGCAGAACGAATCATCAAACATAAGTTTCCTTAACTTCAATATTTCCAAATTCGCACAATTCTTGAGAATACTGAGCATATCAGCTAAGTAAAACACAGGTACAACAATATTTTCAGCTTCAAATACCTTCAGTGATCCTGCATTCAGCAGTGTCTTGAATGACAGTAGCAAATTCTCAAAGGATATTTGATCGAACACACATCCTCGCAGGAGGATTTACTCCACACTTTTTTTATTTTTCGTTGAATTTGATGTAACATTAGCAATCTGAATCTAAGATTATTTAAATTAATTTATTTAACTAATTTAGATTGTCTTAGAAGTATGAAATTTCATTGTTTAGGTTGGTTATTGCTAGGTAGAAGTATTTGGAATCTAACCGAAACTACCAGCGATTTAGCATTGCTAACTTTAACTTTATTGCTGCGTAATTGTTGGTTAGACTATTATTTAACTGTATCCATGCTACAATCCTGAAATACCGCCTTATTAAGAAACACTTGTTCCTGCTGGGATCACAGCAAACTACGATTGGTTTGTTTTAGCTTGGAAAAAGCTAGCGGAATTGGTGTTTGTATTCAAGCTGTGTGCTTAGAAAATGCTTTTGTTTTAATTAGCGGGGGAATATGTTGGAGGTAAAGTTTAAGCTGTTGAATAATTTGTGGATTTAGAATGGTAGCTGGTTTATGACTACGACGAATGTGTGAAGAATATGGATGCAAAATTATCACAAGCAAGGAATCTCTAGTGCTAAAGTGTCAGTGATTACAGAGGCTCACCGCAAAGTAGACTTTCAGCTACTTTGTTTGATTTACCGAACAGTAAATTTGAAGAGAGATCTAGTTCTCTAATGCATTCACCTTCACTGAGTAACTACCCTAAAACACCTAAATCTTCACTGCGTAACTTCATACCACTTCCATCGAGTTAACGTAATTTTAATCGCATAAGGCTGCTACCAGAACCTTCGCCGAGACTACGTCGAAATGCTTTACGATGTTCTCGTAAAAATTCACGTTTTCTATCTTCTAACTTTCGAATGAAAACTTCTTCTTCTCGGCGGGTTTAAGGGTTGTTAATGGTATTGTTATTCCCGTCTTCTTTCTTTTCGTCAGCGCTGTGAGTAGAAAATGGTTGAAATGTTCAGAAAAATTAATCAAAATCATATTAATTCCCTTTAAATCTCATTTTCTTGTTTTACTTATTTGGGATAGCAAAATTCATTGAAGATGGCTGCCAAAAAAGTGAACTTTTCTAGAATCCAAGATTATTAGCATTCCCCATTGTTGTCGTAACTGCTAGAGACTACTTCCGTAACTTCTAAAGGTTAGAACTCTTGAAAAATAACTCCCATTAATCCTCTAAATCTAAACTTAGCAGACTCTCTAAAGTAATTAGATTCTGCGCTAACGATAATTTCTAGAGACTTTTGCTTTTGATCAGTAAACGCTATAGAGGGTATCGATTCTTCTGTGTAATTCTATTTAAACTCAAGTCAAGTGTCTCAAGATTACTGCATTTTCCTAAGGATGGTAAGAGAATCTCCAAGGTCGTATCATTATGAGCTAATTTATTACTCGCCAAATCCAACCATTAAAGCTTGTTATTTTACCTTAAAACAGCAGCTAATTCTTCGATTGAGCTCAGCAGCAATGTACCTTGAAAATATCACAAATTTATTAGACAAAATATTTGAATTTCTGTTAATAATTGCTGTTATTATGGCATACCAAGATTGAGGCTACGGAGATTCAGTTAACGAAGACATTCACTCTTTTTAATATATGCAGCTAGATTAATAAGATCCTAGTCATGAAAGGGAGTACACCCTCGAAGACTTAGTGTCTCAATATTGTTAAAACGTGTCTAAAGTGAATAGACTACAGTACAAGAAATATATTCGTTTCCTGAGAAATCTAATTCTTGCAAGTCCTCACAATTGAGTGCAAATTTACATTCATGCTAGCCTTCACCTTTGGTATCGTTATCTAAGTCGCAGAAACTGAGTTTTCGTAGTCTGCATTGCTTCATTTGTTTTAGAAATACGAATACAATACTGTAGTGGATCTGATTACCTGCGTAGTTAAATAAAAAATCGACACATTATTTCGAATAGTTCATTTATTTTATTTTCACCTGTGATATCAAGTGTTTGAATGTATAGAGCATCATAGTTGACTATCATGCAAAGTACACTTTCTCCGTCTAGTTGATTGTATGCAATAGATAGGCTTTGTAGGGTTTAATTATCTCTGAGAGCATAAATTATATCATTGAATCCTTCTGACTCAATGTAATTATGATCAAGCTTCAGATGAGTCCATTTCGGATTTGGTACTTGTCTAAGCTTCTTGGCAATCTTGTTCGCTCCTTTAAAATACAGTCTGTTGTTGCTCAAATCCAAGGATTTCAAATTCGACAGCATCTCCTCTGGAATTTCTTCAATTTAATTTCCTCTGAGCTTCAACACCTCTCCAAACGAAATTACAAAGATAATGAGAGAGAGATTCATGAGTTTTCATGTGTGTGCTTACCTAGTGTCTTATCTAATCTTGGTGGGAAGATAGTAGCAATAGAAGAAAGATTATTGTAAGATAAATCAAGTTCTTTCAGCGATTTCATTTTCTCGAGAAATCTCATAAGTTCCTTATCAGAAGCAATTCTATTCCCTGCGAGATTGAGGATTTATATACTGTGGACTCCGAAAAAAGGTAAATTCTCTGTGATAAGTCTCAGAGCAGCTGACGAGATGTCTGAATATGATATATCAAGCTAAATGAGTGATCTTGTATTTGCAATGCCAGATGATAATGCAAGTAACGAAGAAGATGAGAAATGTATCAATGATAGATTCAGCGATTGCAAGCCATTCGCTAACCCAAACGCATTACACAACAAAGCCAATGCATTGTCAGGGATGTTGCAATCACTAAAATCAATACTTTTCAAGCGACTTTCTTTACTTAACAATAACTCCACTAAATCTTGCACTGCTTCGAAATCTAATCTGCTGTTATTCGACAATTTTAGGATACTCACACTTTTGTTTTTAGCGAGCTTTGAGAACAAATAACTCAACCCAAAACTACTCAAGCGACTCCCGGAGAGATCTAATTCTTTTAAACTGCGGTTGATTGTTAAAGCTTCAGCGATTTCCATCAGTAAATATGCAGGGATATCACCACCAGATAAATTGAGTTTCTCCAAATGACGAGTGCGTTTTAAACCTTCGCTGAAAACACCATATTACTCAAGCATCTCCTCTTTTTCAAGTAATTCTGTAGAATACACCCATCTACCTCGTTTTTCGAAGCTGGCATGGTAGTTTTCTTGATGAACAGATAATCAAACAAAAAAGATAAGAGAATGATCGCAAATACGATAAAAATATATTATGTTTGTTAAAGCAAATAGATTCTTAAGATTAAGATTGGTTATTTGTTATCTTTTATTTCTTTTTTTCAAGCAATGAATTCCCCTAACTTCTCAAGTTTGCAAGCCTAATAACAGGCAAATTGAAATCTTTTCTTCTTCTTCATTGACTACACACTTAAACCCTTGAGAATATCTCTATCTTTTCTGCTTTGGATCTCAAATAACATCTCTCTTTTTCTTTCATTCAATCTCCCAAAAATAACCAGCCTTTTACCCCTCATTTAACACTATTTTTACCTCTCCAATATAAGAGCATCTACTCCGCTAAGAGCTTGCTGATGATAGGGAATCTTACTGTAGATTCCTTTGAAGAGTGGTGTCTTCCGAATTACTTTTCCTTGGAGTTCTTGGACTTAAGTTTTCTACCTTCAGGGGAGTTTTTGTTTCGTTGGTAATCCAGTTCATCTAATAGCTGCGATCCATCGCTGATATTAGATTTTTCTTTCAATTCATCCATCTTCCCTCAAGGTTATTTCGATTTAAAATATGTTTCCTTGCCTTGCTCAGGAGATTTCTCTGAGAGTTCTATTTTAACTTCACAAATAAGTCCTAGCTCCTAAGACTTCCTAGTAAGTAGTTCTTTATTAAGTGCAGTAAAAATAAGTTTGTTTGATTTCTCAAAAAGTTTTCGCTTGTATGGTTGATTTATTAGTTAGTACACAAAACACATAGATAATCAATCACATTACTAAATTACACTAAATCAAACACACTCTGCTAGTCTTCTGCGTATCACTCAATTGGTTTATTAATCTGTTGAGTTGTGATTTTCGATTCTTTGCAGCTGCTCCACAAAATATATCGTTGTAGCTTTGTACATTTATTTATTGATTACAAAATAATAAGACAAACAAACAAAGATCTATTCTTTTATTTAAGATTAGCACAAAGAAAAAATAGTTCAAAATAGAAGATTATTACATGAAGAGTATTTCATTTTGGGAAGCTAGTAGTTTGGGATAGTTAAAAATACTGGTATTTGATCATTTTTTATTAGTATTTTTGTTATTTTTTCAAGAATATTTGATGAATAAATCAAATTGATAATTTTGAAAAATGACTTGAAAACAATAGGAAGTCGTTTAAGTGTCTAAGACAATAATTAAGTGTTTAGCTCCAAGTCAAGTGCAATCAAAAAAATAGGCGCGATTTCTAGTCGATTATGCGGGTAGTTTGTGGAATATATTGATCAGAACAGCGGGGAGAAGATGAAATAGCATTGAATTAAAGAAATAAATAAAAATATATCTTTTTAAGCCAAAGGAAAAAGAAGAAGAACAAGATACAAAGGAGTAGTTAAGATATTAGAAACAGTACTGGAAGAGGAAAAAGAAAAACAATAGATAATAACAATGAGCTCGATCAATTTTTCATAAACTGTCCAACAAAAGATTGAGAGTATCAAGGGGCAATTCTAAAACTTCCTGGAAACGTAAAAATGAGGATTATTTTGGAGATTCAAACCTTTAAAGTCAGTTTGTGGAGGTGTTTATGCTTTAATATTGAATATCCTGTTTGTTTTCATTTCATAGTTATGAGGTAAAATCTTCTGAAGATGAGCGAGGATAAAGGATATACAGAGAATAAGCTATCTAAATGAAAGAGCTTCAGAAGAACACTCTCTTCGTTGATTTCACTCATCTAATTAGTTTCTTCGATGACCCAGAAATCTACGAGACAATTCTCAGTGATTTCTACAGAATCGAACCACATCTTAGAAAAGTTGTCTCGAATTTTGTCTTCTCTGTGACCAACTAAGCGTAAGGATAATTACATTTGTTTAATTGAATACGTAGGGTGCCTTAACTAACAACTAACTTGTGTATTTGTTTCTTTCTAATAGAGGAGAAAACGAGAATTACTTCTTAAGTTTCTACAATCTTCCATTGAAAAAGAAAATTAGAGAAATGAGAACTTCTGAAATAGGAAAGTTAAGTTGCATTTAAGGTTTAGTAACTAGGTCAACTGAAGTACGTCCTGAGCTTTTATTCGGGTGCTTCACTTGTCAGCTCTGCAATGCCGAAATCAAAGATGTAGAATAGTAATTTAAATTCACAGAGCCAAAGGTTTGCAGTAATCCCAGCTGCAACAATCACAGCAAATGGTCACTCAAAACAAGCTCAAGTGTATTCACTGATTTCTAGAAGCTAAGAGTGCAAGAGGAATCGTCTGACATTCCAGCTGGTGGTATGCCCCGAAGTATCGATGTTGTAGTTCGAAATGAAATTGTCGATAAAGCTAAGCCAGGTGATAAATGTTTATTCACGGGGTATCTCGTAGTTGTTCCTGATATCACAGCATTAACAAAACCAGGTGAAAAAACAGAAATGAGTGTTAAAAATGAAGGAGTTAGAGTCAGAAATGAATCAGCAAATGATGGTATCACTGGATTGTCTTAACTTGGATAAAGAGATTTAAACTACAAATTAGTTTTCATGGCGAATAACATCGAAGCAACATAAAATAGATTTAACCTTTGGGTGAATGACGACGATCCTGAGAATATGACTGAAGAAATGGAGCAAGAACGAGTCAGAAGTGAGTTTACATAGGCATAACTGATTGAGTTGAACAAAATGAAATAAAATGCAGATATCTATGAGAGACTTGCATCAAGCATTACTCCAACTGTGCATGGTCATTTAGAAATAAAAAAGGGCATTCTTCTGATGCTCTTCAGTGGGATCAACAAAAAAACAGAAGAAGGCATTAATCTAAGAGGAGACATTAACATCTGTATGGTGGGTGATCCTTCCACTGCGAAATCTTAATTTTTAAAATACGTCAATAAACTTATCCCGAGATCAGTGTACACATCAGGTAAGGCTTCGACTTCGGCTGGTCTTACTGCGAGTGTCACTAGAGACCCTGAAACTGGAGAGAATTGTATTGAAGCTGGTGCTCTCATGTTATCAGATTAAGGTAACATAAATTTCGGGGGTTTTCTGTAATTTCTTGGATTTGCACTAAATATCTATCATTCAAGTTTTCATTGAGAATTATTATTTTTCCAAAGGTATTTGTTGCATCGATGAATTCGACAAAATGGATAAGAAAGATCAAGTTGCAATCCATGAAGCAATGGAGTAGCAGACTATCTCCATCGCTAAAGCAGGTATCTAAGCAACATTAAACGCTAGAGCAAGCATTCTCGCAGCAGCGAATCCACTTTTCGGTCGATACGATAAATCAAAAAGTCTCAAATACAATCTCGACATAAGTGCACCAATTATGTCCAGATTTGATTTATTCTACGTAATTCTCGACGAATGCAATGAGCAATCTGATAAGAGTATCGCTCAGCATATTGTCGCTTTCCATAGAGATTAAGGCAAAAATATAAAGCCAGAATTTTCAACTGAGCAATTATCTCGATATATAAGATTTGGGCGTACAATCAAACCAGTGTTTACAAGGGAAGCCGCACTTGAATTACAAAGAAATTATGTAAAACTCAGAAAAAACGATGTATCATCTTAGAACACATCGTACAGAATCACAGTTAGATAGTTAGAATCATTAATCAGATTAAGTGAAGCACTTGCTAGAGTTTATCTAACACCTGTCATTGAGCCTGGATTTGTCAAAGAAGCAGCGAGATTATTGAGCCATTCTATTATGAAAATAGAACGAGGCTAATATGATTTAGATGAACCTGAAGAAGAGAAAAATGTTGAGCCAAGACAGCCATAAGACTAGAATATTATTGTAAAGAATTAGAAAGAAAATATTAATTTTGATTATTTTTACTTATTTTTTATTTTTTTCTTCAAAAAAAAACCAAAAGTAAGAAGAATTAGAAGCAAAGGCATTAGAAGAGAAAAAGAAATAAAATAAAGTCAAAATGACATATGAGGAATATCTTAATATTAAGAAGGTTATTATCTAGACTATCCAAGAGAAAGAAGCAGAAGAGGAAGCAAAAGAAGCAGGAGATGATATGGAAGTTGAAAAATAATGTAAGAAAACAATAAATTTAAATTTAATAAATCATAATGACTTCTTTCATTTTATTTTTGTTGAATCATTTTTGAAATATGTTTCTTCCTTTTGTTAGATGGCTTTGTTCAAAGTGAAATTGTCTCGGCTGTGCTCTCTCAAATGATCGAAAATGATTTAATTCACACTGAAGAAGAAGCAGTCTAAATGACGAAAATCTACAATTCAATTATCAAAAAGCTTATTGAAGCGGAACATATTCTAATTGTTGTAGAAGATGCTGGGAATTACAACGACAGAAGGATTAAACTTCATGATAATTACACAGAAGATAACTGAGAAAAAGAGAGAAGTTACCGTCTTCCTTTTTTTTTATTTGAGAATAATAATATTTATATTTATTACATTTTATTTTGTATTTTACCATGGAATTTGAAGAGTTTAATGAGAGAGAAATGAAATAATGAATTGAAATTAACTATTTAGCTTTATCATTAGGGTGATTAAGTGCAGTTTGCTACAAATTGTAGAGCATAAATTGTAGCAATACTTTTGGTTAATTTAAGAGAATGAATTAGAGAGGCAATTTTGAATAAAAAAACAATATTCTCAGATTTATAACAAATTAAACCAAACATTTAAAGGGAAATCTTATTTATGTTGAGCTGTAAGAAACACAAAAGTCCATCTTTATTCATGTGTTTAGATGTAGGATGCAGTTAACCTCGCTTTTCTTGTGGAAAATGTTTGAATCTTCATTCTGAGCATGAATAGAATGTAATTACACTCAGTTAAGATCAAAGTTCTGCAGAAAAGAAGTTTGGAGATAAAAATGATGCATAGTTCGTAGAGATTTCAAAGTTAATAAACAACTAGGATGGATGTTTCGAAATGGTCAAAAATGTATTCAAAAATCTAGAGAGAATAACCATAATGATAGATGATCTTAAAAAATAATTAGAAGAGGTAATCGCTGTTCACGAGAATGAGTAAAGTGTGCTAAATATCAGTGATGCTTTAGTTTGTTAGAAGAGTGATTCTCAAGATATTATTGAAGAGATTATGAACAAAATTGCTATTCAAAATAGTGATAATCTAAGGAAATTTCAGAAATATCCAGCTGATTTCTATGATGATTAGTTGCTCTACAGTATTAATGCATTGTAGAAAAGTAGAGATATTATAAGTTATTTTGTTGAAAAAAACAAAGTCTAAAATAATGAAATTGGTAGTATTAACGAATAAACATTATTGAAAAACATAGCTAAAGATATTTAAAACTAATCTTCAAACAAACTGGTGTCAATACCTGGTGATAGCAACTCTTCTTCTTTACCTTCAACTTCTTCTTCAACGTCAACGCCAACTCCATCCTCATTAACTTCAATATTTAACCATAATCCAGATTTTCAAAAATTAATGAATCCTTTTTTTAAAACTAAACCTTAGTTCTCAGATATCTCCAAAACCATCGATCCAAATACTCCTTATTAACTTGAATTTGATGGGAGCTGCAAAGGAAACCCTGGTCAATCTGGTGCTGGTTTTGCATTGAAAGAAAAAAATTCTGGGAAAATCCTCAAAGAATATGCTATTCCTGTAGGAATCATGACATGTAATTAATCTGAGTATCTAGCCGCGATATATGGGCTTTTTGTTAGTTTGAAAGTAGGAGTGAAGGATCTAACATTATAAGGAGATTCGATGCTGGTAATATGTTAGCTACAAGGAAGATATAAAGTGAAAAGTGATAATATTGCTAGTAGATATGAGTTAGCAAAATAATTGACGAAACTGTTCAAATCTTGTACATTCCAACATGTCAAACGAGAGCACAATTAACTTGCTGATAAGCTCTCAAACTAAGCACTCAATTCTATTAGAAATTGATTTATTTTTTTATTTTTTGATTAAGATGAACATGTTTCTTCACAATCCAATCACAAAACAATATTAACGATTCTGATGTATTTTTTTGATAAACAGAAATACTTACTTTCCCCGCGAAACTATTTCTTTTTTGTTTGTTGGCATCAATTCTTGAATCCACACCTCTAAAAATAATCAAAAAGTCAAACAATTTGTAAAAATAGTCATCGCAAATTCTAAATTTCTTCTCTATGGACTCATAAATCTAAGAAATATTTCAAAATCCCTAGCAGATTTTCCACTGCAAGAAAGACAAGCAGCCTTCATTGTACTTATGTCTAGATTTATGCTGCAAACTACCTAGATTTGCTTGTTCAAAATGTCAGGATCTGCATGTGTTGCATTAGAATTATCTATTTGCGATTGAAGATGTGACGAAACCAGATTTTCAAGGATCTAAAATAGCAGATTACTTTGAAGATGCGGATATTCTTATAAAATCTTAAAGTGAAGGAATGCGAACAGCTCATAGACTGCTTAGTAAGCTTAACTCAGCTAAAGAGTAATTGTTACAGAACATCGACTACATAAAATCTTAATTACTTGACACCATGGATATTAGAGAATATGATCTAAACACAAACAGAATCGCGGAGGCATTCATAACTCCAAAATAAGATTCCTAAGAATAAATAGAGAATCTGCTTAAAAAAGTAGACGAAACAAGATAACGGTTGAGTAATGGAGTGATTAAACTCAGACAAAGTGATACGAAAGGTTTCTTTGAGAGATAAATGAAAAGAGTCTTTTAAGAATATGAGAATAATATCAAGTAGATGAGTGAGATAATGGGGGGAAGATGTACAGCAGCTGATAAGGAAAAGTAAATTAATCTTTAGATCTAATAGAACTTGAAAAGAATCTTAGGAAACGGAGGAAATGCAGGGGATATTGTTAGTAATCCACTTAGATAAGAAGAGAATTAAAAGGAATAAAGGAATTAAGTTCATAATTAAGATTAGATGTCCAATGAGAATAGTATGGATGAGAAGCCGCATCTTGATTTGAAGAAGTTAAAGGATCTTAGTCATAACAAGAAAGATTAAGAAGAAGAGGAAGAAAATGAGGAAAATCAAGAAAATGAAAAATAAATGATCTAAGAGAACAAATGTGAGGAATTAAAGGAAATTAGCATATTAAACAGCTCTCTGTTTTAATCTCCTTCTTCGAAATAAAAATCAACCAATTTCTTTAGTGACCAGAAATTAGATGGAAAGCAATAGAAAGAAACTAATGGGATTTCTACAAAAGCTGAAAATACTATTGTTCATAGTGAAAAAAATATTAATAACAATGAAGCCTAATAGATAGCTAAAGAGAAAGAGAATAGTTTAAACTCTGATTAAGAACATGAGGATGAACTGAATAGATTATTAGATATTCGAAATAAATTCAAACTTGAAGCATTTCTTGCAACTCAAAATAAATCTTCACCTTCTTCTTCTTTTGTTGCTCAAAAACCATTTGGATCTGGAATTGGATCTGGATCTGTCTCTGCCCCATAGCAAGCGAATTCTATCATTGCAATTGAAGGAGATTAGATTAATAAAAAAATAATGCACCCACTATTATCTTTAAATCCTGATTTTTCTTCTGCAGCAAAACTAATTCAAAAATATCTGTAGTACTCCATAGAATTCAGTGTAAGTAAGAATTCAGGCAATTCGCCAATGGGAGTTGGAGTTGCGATCAAAAATAGAATCAGTGGAAAAGTTATTAAGGAATGTGCAATCTTCGTTGGAAAGGTAACGAAAGAATAAGCTGAATATATGGGTTGCATTTTTGGATTGTACATGGGAGTAAAGTTAGGTATCAGCAATGCTGTCTTGGTGAGTGAATCAGCTAATGTGTTGAAGACTCTATCGGGTACATCTAAAATGATCGATGAAGAATTAGAGGATCATTAGAGACTCGCAAATAAATTAAAAGGTTTATTCGAGAAATTTGAAAATAAACTTGTTTCAGCTAATGCGAATATCTACGCAACTTAATTGGCAGAATAAGGATTAGATATGCCATTTGTGTGAGTGAGAGAAAGAACTTTATTTTGATAACAATAGTTTGAGAAAGATAATAAGGATTTTTGTATTGTTTTTAGAATATTATATTTTGATTCATTCATTAATTCATTCATTGGGGAAATGGGAAAGAAAACAGTCTTCGGGTAACATTGCTAGTAAATTGGTGAAAAGGATAATGAATTGCATAGAGAGAGGATACTCAAATGCGGGGTTGGGGTTGGGGTTGG
>Ga0302271_10001508_pt1 | contig 22190 bp, 16 predicted proteins | sample III_Bog_N1_1_FD_198767 | JGI IMG/M metagenome (GOLD analysis project Ga0302271, IMG submission 198767) | Peat permafrost microbial communities from Stordalen Mire near Abisko, Sweden - III_Bog_N1_1 | ecosystem: Environmental > Terrestrial > Soil > Wetlands > Peat | place: Sweden: Abisko... | reverse complement strand
GTTACAATTCGATTGATTCGAACTATGCTACGGATATTGCATCCCACCAGCTGAGGACAACGTCGAAACCTTCTTCCGCACATTATTCTCCCTGGGGGAATACTAAAACGAAGATCTCTCCGTTGCAACAGAAAATCCAGGGTAATTGATACTCGTTGTATTCTGCAGGAACTAATTCGTCGACACCGATAATTCTTTCACGCATGCCATGGATTAGCTTAATTCTTGTAATTGCTTCTCCAATAACGCTGTGTGCTAGAAGGTGCTGCTAGTGTTATTGCAATTACTAGAAGTTTACAGATTATTGTAGTTTTTGCTGATGATCGATTGATTCTGGTTGATATCAGATTGCACCTGCTACACGATGAGGTTCCGAAGTTAGAAATAATCGATATTTTCTGTTTACGTGAGATCTAATTATGGCATCAAATGTCTCATCATATCTAAGAAATGTCTGTCTTTCTCCTTCAGAATAGATATCTTCTATTCTAATTTTTATCGCAGCAACTCCATCCGTTATTCAGATTCCTTCATCGATCTGCTATCTCTCATTCTCTCCTCGAGCAGTTTTGCTTTTTCTTATTTACATTACCTCAACTAAACTCTCAAACTACTCTTTGTATCTTCTACTTCATCTTATCCTTCCTCATCATTATCTTCATCATCATCTTCTTCTTCTACTCCTTCACAACTATTATTCCCTTCTTACTCCTTAATTCCCTTGTCCTTCTTGAGCTACTCCTGCTACAATTACTCCTTCTCCCTCATCTAATCTTTAATCCCTACGACTTCCATTTTTAGATTCTAATATCTCTGCAATAAACTCTTCTCTGAAACAGCTACAATAACTTCACTAAGCATCCCACAGACTCTTTCCATCTCTAGACCTCCATCATTACTGTTACTCCCTCCAGCATAACTTATATTATTACTCTTATGTTAATGTTTATATTATCTTCCTCCTCTTCTCGCGATTTCTAATATAAAAGCATCAAATCGATCTAAAACCAATGTAAACTACGCTGATTATGTCTCATTTGCTCGTTTTAATTCCCCTAGCTAACTGTCTAGCGATCCAATTATCCCCAAAAACGAGTCAATCTACTCATGCAAGCTCTCAACTTCACTCTCCGATTCCAATAACGATTTGTTTAATGAATTCTACTTAGGATTAGTTAGCATCGATTAAAGCGAAGATTTGTTGTTGTTGTTGTTGCCTTCCATTGACGGACAACTTGACACTGCACCTTCTAGATCTTCATTTGAATTCTCTTTCTGCTACTTCCATTTCAGCAGATGTTTCTGATATTCACTGGATATCTTTGTGTTGTCTTCTTTCAACCTCTTGCATTACTCTTTTAACGCACTCAATTCACCTTGGAGTACCTCCTGTCTATACTTATAATCTTCTATTTTATTCAGCAATTCCCTTAAAATCGCTTGATACTTCGCTCTGAGTTCTCGTATCGCTTAATTTTCCTTCGATACTTCCTCAAATATATGCTCGATTTCTTTAATTTGCGCTAATTCACCTTCCGTAAAACATTTCCCCGTTATTGGACATACTTCCAAGTGAATCTCCCCATGATTATCACTACCATTATCTTCTATAATCTCATCCTCATCCCACTACAATCGCTTCTTCACAACTAATTCTTCTTTTCCAAAAATATTACTATTATTTTGTTAACTAAAACGATTCATTTCTCTATTTTCCTTCGAATCCGCATCTTTCTATTTCGTTCCATTATCTCCTCCCCCTCCAAATGGTTTCCTTTCATTCAATTGCAATCTCAACTTCAATATTGCATCTTCTTTGATTATCAACGCTGCTTCGGTTTCTTTTCGATATGCTAAGTACGCTTCGTTGAGTTTTATGAATTCCAACTCGAAATGATTCAATCGCTCTTCAGATTTTCCAATTATATCATCACTTTAATGCCTGTATTCACTCTGCGCAGATGTGATTCTCGCTAACTCTAATTTAAGCTTCTCAAGTCGTTCTTCTTCGATTCGGTTTTTGTATTCCTCTGTAATAGTGTCCTTCTAATGCTAAATAAAATGAGAGTTACCAGGTAGATTCTTAAGAATTTCTCTAGAATCTTCCAGGTACTATTACTACTATTAACCATGCGCTTATTCAGTTGATTCTATCTAATGCTACTGCTATTCCAGTTATTCTTATTATTAAAGCTATTATTGTTATAGATACTACTATTACTATTCAAGTTATTACAATTTTTATTCTTATTATTGATATTTTTAAATTTAAACTTTGTTTTTATGCTGATGTGTTTTCCCTTTGCTTGATTTCTTGTTATCAGAGTTAATGACAATTTTAATTAATTTGTCTTCGGTTGTTGCTGGTGATATTCCTTTGATTTAGTTCTTGATCTATTCTATTTGATCTTCGAATGTCATATTGCTTTGCCCGAATGGAGGTGATTGTGCATTGTTGGTGTTGCTGTTGTTGTTTTCATGGTGTGAAGTATCAAATATGTTGTTGTTTCGAAAGGGAATATTATTCATATTGTTGATGTTGTTTTAGTTGTTTTTATCATCTAAGATGTTCTTGCTGTTGTTATTGTTGTTGTTATCTGAAAATATACTCGAATTAGCCTCAGGGAGAATCATGGAAAGATCTTCATTATTGTTGATGTTAGGTAGAAATGTATTGGTAGGTTCAAAGTATTGCATATTTTCAGGTGTAAGAATGTTTGGATAAAGTGGAAAATTCTTCTTGTGCTTGCTGTGCTTGGAGATCTTCTGATAGCTAGGAATATTGTGGAAAGAGTTGAAGTCATTCTAGTCAAAAGCAGCTACTTCTCTGGCACTTTTAGGAGGGTTCTGCATATTTTGATTTTGGTTACTGTTGAAATCCTAAAAAGGAGTATTTGCTGTATTATTATTGTTATTATTGCTGTATGTTTTGCTTGAATTGAGATCTTCCTATTGTGGATGGCTGCTATTTGGTGTCAAAAGAGGGAGATTATTATCTCTATTATTGCTATTATGTTGAATTCTTTTCCTGCGAGCTTGGCTGAGTTAATCAAATTATTGGAACAACTTCTCCATACTCACTTTCTCTTCTTTAGTGACTTTTAATCTGCTATGATGCAGATGAGATACATTCTACTAATTGCCATGATTTTCAATTTGTTCTTGTGATGCTTGATGTGGCTGTGGTTATCTTTGTTCTTGTAAGTTTTCAGATACAGCTGAGGTTACTCTGAATCTAAGATCTTCTGAGGGTTCCATCACGCTCTTTTCAAACTCACTCAGTATTTTAGATTTCAAATTAATATATTCTTATCAATTTTTATGTTGTTTGGGATTAATAAATGTAAAATACTTTTTTTTGCTTTTTTTTATTATGAAAAAATCAAGTCTTATCTTCTTTTTTTTTGCTTAATTCTTTCTTGTTTCTCCCTTTCTCTTGAAATATCTCTCTGCATAAAATAGCTTCCTTCTTCCCGCAATCTATTTTATCAATGTCTCCTCCCTTTGTCTCAGCTATCCTGTCTCTTAATAAAAATTTCTTACTAAGAATACATGAAAGCAAAAACAAAAACAATTTTGATATATTACTATTACTATTAATAATAATGATAGATACACAAAAATTAAATGACAAAAAAGTCAGTAATTAATTTTAACAAAAATACAAAATCAAATACAAAAAAACGAGGGAAAAAATCATTTAATTTTTCCGTAATATCTCCTTGCCTTAACCGAATTATTAGATATGTTCCTGCATATTAAGTTTTTAGTTAGAATTGCATACAATTCAACTAGTTTTTAGTTCTATTTAGGTATTTGAGTTTAGTTATATGTTCTCAACCACAATACTTTTAATTATTTGAGTTATTCTCAACGGCTAAGGATGTAATTGACATATTTCCTTGTTTGGTTCTTCATTCATTGAATAAAATCATTAGTATTCTATTCTAATAGAATTTATTTTTGTTGTTGTAATGAACATTCCCTCAATTTCATGAAAACACATAAATAGATTCCAATAAACTTTTTATTTGTGCATAGATAATATCTTTACTTATTTCTTTCTTGTTTTCTGAGCCATGGCCATTATCTTTTCTCATTTTTTTCCCTCAGAAATATTATAATTATTTAATAGACAACACCCTCTATTCCCCAATCACAACCCTAAAAATCTCAAAAAATCCATCAATGCAATCATCAAACCCCTGTGTAGAATCGTATTCCAAACATTCTGGAACAAACTTGATTTAATCCTCTTTTTCTAGAAAAGTAAACACAACAACAAATAGATAACACAAAACACAGTCAATAATGAGAACCACTTTACTCTCCATGACTCGTTCTTTTAAGAGCAGAGTCTCCGTAGCTAAGACAAGCATACACAAGTAGAGTCTTCAGTTGAGTGCTCTCTCTTTTTCTTCAAAATTTGCATTCAGCTCTCCTGATAAATACTCCAAGGAAACGATGGATAGTCTCAAGAAGAAAGCTCAAGCTTTCTATGAAAACGAAGTCGCCAAAGATTCTTAAAATAACAAAGCTGTACAATTAGAAAGATTTTATGAGAAAATATATGAGAAATATGGAGAATTTACTTATCATTTTACTGTATTTCTTGAATAGATTTTCGATATCACTGAGTAAGACTAATGGCAAACTGAAGTTCTTGATTCACCCATCCCAGTTGTGCTGGATTGCTATGCACAGTAAACATCTCACACTTTATGATAAAATATTCCTGCTACAAATGAAAATTATTAAGTATTTTTCCGGGATTGTTTTCTTTGAAAGCTGGTGTTAGCCATGCAAGAAATTGACTCCCCTCCTCGAAGACTAAGCAGCGCAAGCGTAAGGCAAATGGAAGCTCGTCAAGTTAGACATAGATAAATTCCCATAACTTGCTACAGCACTGCAAATCCAATCGATCCCTACAGTCTACATCATATCAAACAAAAATGCAATCGATGGATTCGTTGGCACCCCTACAGAGCAGGATCTCACGAGGTTCTTCGAAACAGTCAAGAACATTTCTGGGTTAGCTCCTTAGGATAACGAAATCAAAGAGAAAATAGCACTCGCGTAGACGTTCATTGATAGCAACTCTCAATTACAAGAAGCAATTGAGATCATCACAAAAGTAATGGCAGTTTCACGCGTTAAATAGATCAAATATGTTGCAATTTTTGAGCTTTTTTTTTCAAATACAATTGGTTTTTTTCCTAACATTTTCTATGTCATTTTAGCTTTTAGATAGTGAAGTAAATCGGAATAAAGTCGGTGGGTAATTATATGGAATGTTAGGGTTAATCGCAGCTAACTAAGGCAACACTTAGGATGCACTCAAGCACTTAAACGAAATCAAAACGAAATATTCCGATGAAGCAAAAACCGAATTAGTTGCTGGGTATGTCACCAAAATCGAAGAAATCTTATCATAACTCAAGCAAAAACTCTCCGCTGATCCAGAAGTTGAAGCACTTAAACACGACGCTGCTTAACACCCTGCTGATCTCACTAAACTATTTAACTTAGCGTAGTATTAAGTGAATAAGAATCTCTATGAAGATGCAATTGAGAATCTCTTCACAGTAAGGATATATCATTTCCTAAGAGAAAGATGACTTTGGAATATATGATATTTATTGTTTTTTGTTTGAATTTCGAATAAAAAGATCATCAAGATTGATCGTAATTGGGAGAGCAAAAAAGCAAACAAGCTTCTAATCGACACATTCACTTCGTTAGGTGCAAGTCATGCCCTAACCATAGCAGGCAGAAAGAGACTGCAGAAATTGCTATTTTGAGAATAATCTGATTGGATTTTGTTGTTGTTGTAAGTGCATATCTTGTGGAGGGGAAGGAATGCAAATAGATTAATAGAACATTCTGAAGGAGATTAAAAGTTATTATATTTATGGATGTGATGATTGCGTGTGTTGTGGTAAGAAGGGATATATTTAGAAGAATGAGGGTTTCTTTTTTGAGAATTGCTGGCTAGATAATGTGTCATAATGCAAGCACAGTCAAGGAGATTGCGTTGGTGGATGAGTAATATATGAGAGGTTAGAACAAAATAATTTAATATATTTAGTAATATTTTTCAAAGAGAATTAAGGAAAAAAAATAGTGGAATTCAAAGAAAACAGTGAAAGAAAGAGAAAGACAGAGCTTATACAGAATAAAGGAAGAAGAAGAAGAAAAGATAAAGAGTTGCTAGCTGAAAACAAAAACAAAAGAAATAGGCAGGATGCAGAGTGAAGTTGAAACGCGTGAAGATTAAAAGAAGAAACCTAAGGAAGACTAGCTCTCTAAGTTTAGCTGCAAAATATGTCTGGATATCGCTGATAAACCTGTCATTACTCCGTGTGGGCATTTGTATTGGTAAAAATCATCATAATAAATATTTGAAGGGCATCATCAAACCTTCCCAGTTTTTACAAGCAAAAAGATAACTTCCCATGTGCATTTACTTATATTTCTTTTTTTGCAAATTGATCTTTTTGAAGTTGGCCATGCATCTACAAGTGGGCTTAAATCAAGCCATGTTGTCCGAGTTGCAATAATAAAATAGACATCAATAAACTTATTACAATCTATGCTGAAGACGATACTTCTTCAGAGAAAACTACCAAAGACACACCTTCATCAGCCCACAGCAGCAGCAGCAACAATCAACAATCTCAAGATTCTTAGCAGCCACACTAATCGAGTGAAAATAGTAATTCTAATCCTAGTTCTGCTGATTAACATCAGCAATAGCATGAGCATCAACAATAATAAGGCTAAGATATCCCACACAGACCATAGAATCCGCGAGATACTTATGAACCAAATCGCTAATAAGGATAAAATAATGGAGGGTTTAATTTTCAATTCTTTGGTTTCCCTGGATTACTCCTTGGTGGTTTTGGTCTGGGTGGATTCGGAATGAATCTCGGCGGGTTTCATTTTGGAGGTAACAATAACAACAACAACAATAATGTGTAAGGCTGGAGAAGGTATCTGATGTGGTTGCCTGTTGGGTTGTTCTTATTGTAGTTCTTCTATCCTATTCTATCTTAAATCTTTGGATGGTCAAATTCTTCATCGAGTTATCAATCTCATAGTAGTTATTCACAAAATACACAACAGAATAAAAGAAGTACCAGTAGTAGCAGTAGAAATAGAAATAGTGGTTAAACTTATGACAGTAGATCGGGATAGTATAAAAAATCAGCAAGGAACTCGTATGCGTCATAAAATAACTATGATTATACGGATGAGCAGTCTGACTTTGAATTCGATGACATGTACGGCGATCTCATATAAATCGTATTTATCTTTGTACTCATGGGTCTAGTTTATTTTATAAACAAAAGGAGAAATAACAGATGACAAAAAAGGAGAAGTTAAAGTTTCAAAAGTAACAAAAATGGCATTTTGATGTGGAAAAGCTCTCTCTCTCTCTCTTTCTCCAATGCATGTGTGCGAGTTTTGTCTAACTTATTATTTATATAAATGACTTCTTGCTTCGCAATTCACAAGGGGGTGTTTGATTTTTTATGCAAATGTAGAAGGAAGAGAGAATCAAACTGAATTGCCATATATTAAAAGGTATTCACTTTAATCTTTGGTTTTTATTCTATTGGGGGAGATAAGATAATTAGTTAGTTGGTTGGTCTGTAGATTGTTGGTTAGTTGATATTTTTGAATTAATAGATTTTTCAGTTCAACGGTTGGAAAGAATCTTGTAAAAAACAAGGCTGAAATGGATTAGAACTCTCTTTGCACTCTCTCCGCTAGCATCGCCAATGAAGCGGTCACTTCCAGTATTGTCAGACAGATGAAGAAGAATATCTTTGGATACACTGAAGTACTTACTATCACTAATAGCTTTAAATACAGTTTCTTTATTTATTATCTTTTTGGTTTTTTAGACATTTTCATGGGGAAGTAAAGCAGAATTATAAAAATCTAGGAGGATGATTTTTTCCATCAAAATCACTTGACATTGCCCTTAATTGTTATCCTCTTTTCGTCTATCTTATAGGTGATGAACATGGCTAGATGGGTTTAGGTAAAGGTAAATCAGGAAGGCGATATTCCATCCCTAGATTTTGCTCATTCGGAGTTGTGATCACTTCAATATCATGTGGATATAATCATTCTGCATTCATTACTTCTAATAAGTGCCTTTACGCGATGGGTTCTAACTAATTCAACAAGTTAGGGCTGCCGACATCGATTAAGACTGCACTTTAACCGCAACTAGTGGAGAATCTTCAACAGTAAACTATTATTTCATTAAAAACTTATCTGACAAAAATACTCTTGAATGCTTATGATATGTGTGTGTGTTGTTTATTTCTCTTTCTCTTATTGCTGCTAACGATTCTTTATTCAGCGTTAAGGCTAGTAAAGTGAGCTGCGGATGGGATCATTCTTTGCTTCTGTCAAGTAGGCTATAATATAAAGTTGTTTAATAATAATTTTGAAACTAATATCTCTTGCTGTTTTTTCTCAAGATGAAGGTGAAGTCTTTGGTTGGGGTGGAAACAGCGATGGATAGCTGGGTCTTGGAAGTTTCAGTGAGTGTTCCCTTCCAACAAAACTCAACTTAAATCATCTTAACCAAAACAAAACCAATAAATTAACTAATAGCTTCCTAGGAAATGTTATCGTAACATCTATTTCCTGTGGCAGCTATCATTCAGCATTGCTTCTAGGTAAACAGTCGAACATAAGGCGGTTCTTTCATGATATATATCCTTCGATTAAAGACAATCTCAAGGAATTTACATTGAAATCAAATCTATTTTTAATTTTTTTGTTAGAATCTGGTTAGGTATGCAGTTTTGGAAGAAACAATTTCGGTTAACTTGGGCTAGGCGACACCCGAAACAGGAATTCACCTGTGGTCTGCAAATTAGACGAGAATATTAAAATGATAGCACAAGGAAACGATCATTCCTTGATTCTAAGTTGCTCAAAAAGAGTCTTCAGCTGTGGCTAAAACAACCAAGGTCAACTTGGATTAACTACTCTCTCAACTAACAACAGTCTAATATCTACCTACTCCCATATAACTGCCCTGCCAAGTAATATAAGCTCCATCGCTGCAGGCTAGCATTCAGCTGTGGTCACTGATAATGGGTAGTTGTATTTATTCGGCACAACTCCATTAGGATAATTTTTGTCTCCTCAAAGAATCTCCTTGTTAAGCTCTGCAAATATTGCATAAGTATCCATTGGAAACAGATTTGGCTGTGCTGTCGATTCGAAGGGGTAATTGTATACTTGGGGACTCAACGACAAAGGATAACTTGGGCTAGGAGACTATGAGTAAAGAAACACACCAATCCACATCAGCAGTCTCCACAGAAAAGTAGTTAGTTAAGTAAAGAACAACAATCCAAGAATCTCAAAGAATTTGCAATCATCAACCGAATAGACTTAAAATGAAATTTTTGTTGTTTCTGTTTCTTTTCAAAGGTATGCTGTGGTGAAGATTTTATCATTGCATTGGGTCGTACTGTAAAACCCAAAACAAGCGATAGATCGGAAGAATAATAGAAAAGACTAAGAAGCGAATCAGCTGCTTAAGATAGAAAGCACGATAAGAATAGTGAGATAAAGCGATATGCTGATTTAGAAGATATCCAAAAGATGCTTGCAAATGTCAATAAAGGCACTAAAAAGAACAGTGCTGTATCATACAATGATTATGACAATACCAATGAAAAGCAATAATAATATGTCAAAAGTAATTGCAACACTGAGCTGCATGATGGTAACTATTTTGTTGGATTGGATGCAAGACGAAGAATCAACAGTTTGTTCAGTGCTAAGAGCTTCTCGGATAATAAAATGATTTCCGAATAAATGAAAGAGTAAATCAAATTTTAGTAGTAGATATAAGCAGCGAGTAGTGCACAACCGTAGAAGGAATCAAGATAAGGATTCTAATAGCCGTAATATACATTTGCTAATTCTGCAATCATAACGGATGATGAATCAGCGATATTGTAGTAGTCAAACTAGCAACCCGTAGGTTAATAGCGCCGCAGGAGTTGCAACAGCTATGTTTAAAGTAATTCTGCTTAATAAAAAATGCCAAACACCTATGGGGATTACCATACACGATATGGTAATTATTTAGATTAAGATAACAATAATCTAATTTAGAATGAGTAGTAATAAATTGACGACAATATGACAACTTATTTAGGATAATTGAATAATTCTAGAATTCTGCAATAATAATATCAAGAACAAGAATAGATCAAAAGAGCATTACAATATCATGAATCTACAGGATATCCTAATAGTCACACTGAGAGTAGCTCGTATAAACCGCGAAGAATAGTCTAATCGTAGAATGCTTCTTATATTAGTAGCTCTAAGAGCCCCGAGAAGATTTCATCCCATTCAACATCCAAAACGATAAAACAAAAATAATTAGAATTCATAAATAGTTCTTACTAAGATTTACCATTGAATCCACGGCCGAATTCAAGTTTAGTACAGTATTCACGAGGACACAACAAAAGTTATTTAGATTAGACGTTTGATGGAGAAAATGATGAAGTATTTGAAGAATAATCGGATGAGTAATTGAAAGATCAAAGTGAATATAGAAAGTAACTTACTTCGATTTAGCAAAAAGTTAACAAACAATTAGCTAGTTATAGCTAATAGCAATAGTAGCAATCATAGCAGAAGTAACAATAGCAATTCCATTAGATGTCCTTAAACATAATGTCAGAAGAGAATTAGAATTATTTATTTCTTTGGGATAATTTATTTGTTTTCAATTTGTTTTATGATAATTTGATTTTATGAACACAAAATAGGAAGGAAGATGATGGCAGAAGGAGATTAAGTAAAGGAGTTGTGTAATAAGTTGGCAATGTGGAAGATTTAAAGATCAGATCGGAGGAAAATGAAGATTTTAAGAAAAGATCTGATGTCAAGATAAAAGTTAATCAGAGCAGAGGAGGGAGTCAAGAGAATAGTAAGAAAGAAGGGTAGGATGAAGATGCTCAAAAGATCATAAGGATTGTTAGAAGTAACAATAATGATGAAAAAGGTAAGGAAATGATTGATTAGGAGATGAATACAAAGAAACCTGTATAGAAAATGATTGTGATGATCAAGAAGAAGTAATAAGATTTGATAGAATCAGCAGAGGTTTCATTAGAGCCAACAGGCTAAAAGTAATATTAATAATCATAATAGTTGTAATAGCCTTAGAAACAAATAATCCAAGGGAATAGAAATACTGCAATATCCCGAAAAGATACAAGCAATGAGAATGATACGATCTTTTAAGAACTTTAAGACTCATTTCCACCTAGCTTAGAGGTGAATAAGAAAATTGAAATTGTTGAGAAAATTGATCCTTCGAAAGATTAACAAGCTAATTTGGAGGTTATTGCTTTTTAGTAGCTGAAATTGTCTAAATTAGAAGAAGATCTGAAAGCTTCTGAAGCTAGGGAGTAGCGATTGAAAGAAGAGATCCAAGAGAACCAAGGGAAAATAAATGAATATACTTCAACAATTTCAACGATTTAGCGGTAAAATTAGTTAACCCAGCAGGAATACTAAGAGAAAGTGAGTCATTATGAAGTTTAATTAGCCGCGGAGAAGCAACTAGTCGAGAATCTTCGTGGAAATACTGCATAGTTGAGTCATCACAGCAGTGCGTTACTAACTGCTAATACTTAGTTGCAATCTTAAGTCTAATACCTGCAAGAACAAGCCATTCAACAAGCAGGCTTGATTTCAAAAGAATCGTAAGCTGTTTTGTCATTGTAAGCTAAAGTAGATCAATAGCGCTAGGAATTAGAGTAATTACATGCGAGAAGTCATTATTCGACTGCATAAAACGAAGAACTTAAATCCTCTGGACAGTCATTGCAGCATTAGATTTAATCGCTGCAGTTAGATCTGAAGCATTTACTTTAGGATTAAGGAACACTTAAAGATGAGAATTACAAGATTCTATTAGCGAATGAGAAGTTGAACTTGTAAAATGACAGGGTTTAGAGTGAAAATAAGGAGTTAAAAAGAAAAATTGAGGAGTTTGAAGAGGAAAGGAAGCAGTTTATTAAGGAAAAGGAAGTGATAAATGCATAATTGAAGGATGTTGAAGGGAAATGCAGTGAGATGATGCAAGAGAAGGAAGGATTGCATAGTGATTTGAGTGGGTAAAATGAGAAACTCAGAAGAGATTGTGATAAGCTGCATGGGTAGTTAGAAGATGTGAATGTGCGATTAGAGTAAAGTGAAGGTGATGCAGAAGCGAAATAATAAGAGATTCTAACATTGCAGTCACTCTTAGAGCATTTAGAGCGCACTTTAAATCAACGAGACATCGATCATGAGAAACAAAACAAGCAATTGTAAATCAGATTGCTAGATGAAGAATCGTTCAAGTAACTTTTGAGAGAGAGAGAGATAATCAGTTATTCTGTTGTATTTTGATATAATTTAAAACCTTTTTGTTCTTCTTTTCTTCTACAGCTACGCAAGTTACTTGAAGTAAATGAACTAACGCGAGTAGGAAACGCAAGAACTGAGATAAATGATCGTGTCGTTGGAGTCCAAGAACAAAGAGCTGGAAGAGTATTTACTTGAGAATATGAATAGCTAAAATAACACGTAAATGCATAACCACAATGTGCTAAACTCATCTTAATTGACTGGATCGGAGAACTTCTGGAGAACATAACATCTCAGGTAGTAGCTCTTTAACCCTGATAGGCTGTCTAGAAGTTCGACGAAGACAGATTCGTCTCTGTTTGTGAGAAGAAATAGCACAAACGGGAATAATAGTAATGTCGCTAGCACTTAGAATCACTCCCCTTCATAGCCTACAAGATCAGGATCTGCATCGAAAAAGCTGCTTTATGCCCTCTCAGCTAATAAATAAAATTAGAATAATTAGAATTATAGTGTGTATCAGATGAGTAATGAGCAGAATGTGAATAATAACAATAACAACAACATGAATCGTATGAACAGTAATAGTGTCTTATGGGAGGAGCTTGATTAGCAGAAAAACTAGAATGATCTAGCTTTAGCAAAGTTTGAGAGATCAGCAAAGAAAGTATTAGCTCTGATAACTTCAGATTCACCAGAAAGGAATGATGATAATAATAATAACAGGGATACAAATGTCTAAGGGATTATCATACTAGAGAGAAATTTATCATAGAATTCAGCGAAAAAGTAGTAGAACGGACTAACAAGCAGCATCACTGAGCCGTTGAGAGTAATTTGAAAAACAACAAAAAACAACCACGAAATCATTCTTTATTTTAATTTTTATTATTGTGTTTGCAAAATGTCCAGCTGGAAGGAAAGGAAAACCGCAGTAAGAGTCTCGAGAAGAGGATGCTGGATTTCGAGAGGAAATTGAAAGAGAGCACCAAGAAAAATATCAATTAATCTTCATAGACTTAAATCACATTAAACTGATAGACAAAAGCAGTCTTTGATACAAAATCTAATTTACACTTGCATAATACATATTTGCTTCATATTTATTTTTATTTTTCTTAATGAAATATGGTTAATTAGCTGATAAGAATGAAATGACTCATGCTTTGGAGCATGAAAATTTATTAGAAATTGCTAATAAATGATTGGTTTTTAAGAGATACAAAATATAAAGAACGTAGATATTAGAATAGTTTTTGTACTATTCTTAGATTCGATATTCACAAGTTTTTGTTAGGCCAAGATGATTTTGATTCCTCTGTGATTTAACAAACGATGGAACAGGAAAACTGACTACAGTTTTAGCGATAAATATAATACATTGATAATATGAGCGTGTGGGTTCATGTTAATCTTTTTTTTTATTAGATCCATCTCTCTCACTTACTCATGGTTTATTATTATAAGCTGAGAATGTCTGTTGTAAATCCGAAAGATCATGGTTAGAGAGCCTAGAATAGTCTGTAATAGTCTTCTAAGAAGGTAGATGATTACTACCGCTGGTATTGTTGATATTGTTATTGTTAGTTGTATTTCCTCCCCCATTAACAACACCTCTGATTTTATTCACTGTATGACTCTTTGCTCTCTTGTGCGCAGCATTAGGTAACGCAGAATTAGCTCCAGGAGCATTGTTATTGCTGGACTGCAAGTGCTATTGTAATTGATGAGCTTATGTAGGTGGTAATTATTATTATTTGAAAATCTTGCTGGAGCTGCTATTGTAAACAGTATTATTAGCATTATTGTTAGTATTGTTATTGCTGGTCGTGTAGATAAACGAATTGTTGTGAGATGTAGTCATACTGTTTCCTTAGCTATGAAGTGTTTTCGTTTCTTTCTCTCGTACTGTCGATGATATCAGTTAATTTATTCTAGTTTTATTTTTAAGAATCACACAAAATAAACCATCAAAATCAACGAAAACAACCAGAATATAATGTCTTTCGGTGAGCTTACCCATTTTTGGAGTTTGAAAATGCATGACTGGAGGAATGTTCTGTGACGGGTCTCGTATTCTTGTTCCTAAAAAGTGAAAAACAAACAAAAATTCCAAACCATTAACAAAATAATAAAATGCAATTTCTTTCTATTCTTATTACTCTTCCCTGAGTTTGAAGTTATTGTAGAATCTCTGATACGTCGACTTCATCGCGTTTTCTGTGATAACTTGTAGTTAGTTAATCCAGCAGCAACATATACACAACATATATATTTTATCTAAAAAATATTCTTCCTGAGAAGAAATACCTTTATTTGAGACAAGTAAATTAGGTGTTGGTGCACGTCTCTCGATTTTCAAGGGCGATGTACTGCCAGAGTTACCTTAACTCATCATCATCGCCATTGAGTTAATGCCTCCTGTTCGTTCGGATGATTCAGTTTTCTTTGTTTTTCTGTTATCGTCCATTTTCTTTATGCTGCTTTCTTTAGACAGCATATTTGACATAGAACTGCTTAAGTACCTGTCTTACATGGTGTCCTATTAAATCAACAAACAGAATAGAGTCAGGTTAAACCGCTGAGAGAGAAACAATAGTTTGATTGTTGTTTCTGCTTACTTTGACCATTTTTTCTAATGTTTGTATTTTTTCTTCAAGATAAGGCAGGTTAAACAGCTTATCTTCTAAAACCTTCTCATTCGCTGTCATTTAGTTGATTTTCTCGTTTAATTATCTCATTTCAGATTCCATCTTACTGATTTATTCACCAAGACTGTTGTTTTAGCGTTTTTGATCCTAAAAATGAAGATAATAAAGTTCAAATTGATGTGAAAGTGATGATGTAGCACAAATATTTGGTTGTTCTATTTGAATAAAAGTTTACATTTATCATATGTTTAGTCGACTCCAAGAGCTCACTCCTGGCTTGCTCACTCTCATCCAGCTTTTACTGTAAGTTCTCCTGGTAGAGCTTCATAGTTTGATTTGACTTTTTTAAGTTAAAAATTTAAAGAATATTACAATATTTTGTTACTAAATGAAAATAGCCAATTTCGTTACTCTAATATGCATTCTTATTTCTGCTTCTTGCTTTTGCAACATCTTCTCTAATTAATCATAATCCTCATTCACACTACTGGTTGTGTTGCTGCCATCTGCACTCTAGTTACTTTGGGATTTATCATTCCTTCAAAGGGGTAATACAAATAAATTAAATGGCATATTTTCGTCATAAAATTAAGCCAACGCCCAAATAATTTGTTTAATCAATCACTCACTCTTCTCCAAAGTTTTCTTACTTGCTGATCTGCTGGTCGATCTTCGTTGTGAGATGCTAGAAAATCGTCTTAATGATATCAAGCAGTGAGTTCAGATTATCGTAGTCATTGAGTTTCTCCTCGATTGCTTGCAAGTCTTCCTTTGTTTTTATGAATGTCTCCATGTAGCTGAGGATCTGTTAGAGATCCATGAAAAAGGCGTTAACTACCATAATCCTTGGATGAAATCAATCTAATTTGGCTGTTCCTTACTTTTTCTAAAAGATCTTTCATGGAATGTTCCAGTTGGCTCTACTACTGCTCTGTTAGACAGTCATCTACTGGCTTCTTGCTTGCCATGGTTTACTCGCTATGGTGTTGTTATAAGAGGTATGATATATAACTTTGGGATATTAGAAGACCTTGAAATGCTGTGTTTGTTCTTGTGTATTGTCCGTTCGTTCTTTTCGTTATTAATCAAATTAATTAATTCCCTCTTGTTGTTAGTCTCATCTCCTCCAACTACGATTCTGTATTTATCATCATCATCCCTTTCATTGATCAATTTCTTATTTCATTAATCAAATCATTTTTCTTCTCCCAATGCTTTAAATCCATCCATTTTATTAATTAAAAACCCATCGTTTAAGTCCTTTTAGTCTGTTGGGTTATTGATCATTTCAGATTTCGACTCTTTTTGGAAACTTTTATTTTTACACAAATTTCGAGGGGATTCTATTCTACTGTGGATTTTCCATTGTTTTGTTTTTGTTGGGTTAAAAAGAAGTTAAAGTTCATAAGCCATCGATTATCTATCTGTGTGTTGATGGTGTTAAGATTGTGACTAGCAAATCATTTAAGTTTGTTAAAGATAAACTACTTCGTAAAACAAAAAAAAGAGAGGGAGGAAACTGAATACAAAAGAAAACACATAGTTATCTGTGTTTTAGTTCCATTTTGGTAGTTCTTTACCTTTGAAGAATCACAAAAGAAAACTAACAACTGAAAAAATTAATAATAGAATTTTTTAGAAGTTATTCTAGCAGATCAATTCGACTACGCTATGCTAAAAGAAATAAATTGTGCTAATTATTGGCTTTTTATGTCTTAGGGCATCTCTTTATATGACTGCAATTATTTTTATTCTTTAACTATGTTATTTACTTTCATTAAAAACTTCTCAGTGTTTATTTTTAATGTGAAATAAGCTGAATTTTCTTTATTTTTAGTTTTTTAACAAATATTTTGAATCATTTGTAAAATAAATAAAAAATGATATTTTTTAGCATTAATCTGCTTCTTTTTTTTGCATTCTAAATAGTGTATTGACAGATAAATAATTCTTTGAAAGGCTACAAAATATCATACAATGGAATTATTAACACAAGAAAGAAGAAAAAGAGAAATCTAGCTTCATTATTTTGGCACTTTGTTTGGCCAATAATGGTGTTAGTAAGAACTAAATCACTTAGCAAGTTTATCAACTTGAGATACAAAATGTATCAATTGATTGATAATAATCTTTCCATTGAAATTTTGAAAAATGATGTTTCCATTTTAGAGTATGGATCTTGGTTGTTGTTGCTGTCTTAAAGCCCGCAGATGTTAAAAACTAGCGAGAAGCGATGTTTAGAAGTGTTTAGCCAAAGGTTTAAAAACTAATATTTTTGTGGTTTTAAGTATCCAGGAACAACTTAGAGGCGGATAGGGACAAGTTTTTACAAGGATGAGCAAAGCATGGAGAGGTTACTAGAACTTAATCTTAAATGGTGAGAGGGTGATAGATTACATGATAGAAGTAGGTGTCTTGAGAAGATGAAGCGAATTGTTCTGGATTGCCTCGAATAGCGAAGGTTGGAGGGTGATATTAGGCAGATTAAAATGAATGCAGATGTTCGCCTCTGATAATGAATTGCTGTTCTAACTGGAGAAAACTATATGTAGGACCTCTTGAGGTTGATCAATTGACGATGAAAAGATGGAATCTTGTTTATGTTTAAAAACTACATCGAAATGGATTGTCTTTGTTCGGGATTAACTATTAAAAAATAGACTTTTCCTTCTTTTCATTATCAACTTTAAACCTTTTTTATCTGCTTTTTAATTATGTGTTTTGTACTGAATCAGCGAAAATTAAGATGAATTTCGTTGATTAATTAAGTTAAACAGTTTGGCAGTTAATTAGCTAACTGCATCTTTTTTGATTTCCTACTTATTTTTTGGGCTTCTAAAAATATTCTTAATATTTCTCCCGCCTGTTTTCTCAGCTTAATTAAGAAAGTATTCTAACTGATTAACTGAATTTAGACATTATTAACACATCAATATCTTTTGTCAGCTAATAAAGAAGAATCTCAAAGAAATGAATATGAAAATATTAGGAATTTCATGGGATTGTCTAAAAATATTATTTTGTAGTAATATTCCGTAAAGTTCAGGTAATAAGACTGGGACTAAAGTTCTCCATTGAAAAGCGAATATTCGTTATGATTCCTTTGAATAACTTTTAAGATAAATGGATATTGCTGTGGGGGAGGGGAAGAATGCGGGTTAATTTAAATGATAAATTAATAACAATTACTTAGCGCTTCCTTAAGCTGTTAGTTTTAATAATTTTTTAGTGAGAAAAAATATCTTTTTTGATGATCGTTAAAATCCAAAAGTTAATAATTGGCAGGAAATCAATTCACAAATAACTAATAGTTAATGAATGATTGGGAGGAGATATTAATCATAATTAATTTAACAAACAACCAGAGGGATTCCCAAACAATAATAATAAGAAAAATACATACACACATACAGCACAGCCAACATGTTTGTTTTCATCTCACTTGCTGAAACTGGAAATGTTATCGAGACCATTTTATCTCTCGGAAGCACTTCGGAAACAACGGGAATATCATGCTTATCCCAAGCTGATAGCATTCGTTGATAGTTTTTAAGGTTTGTATCATTTCTTAGCAGAAGTGGAGATAAAATACAATACTGCTGCTGATAATATGTTCTAAAAATATAACAATTTGAATCTTCAACGCGCTGACAAGTTGCTGATGGTATCCATTAGCAATAGAAGAAGGAGATGATAACTGCAGTCTTCAAGAGTAAGAGCTGCATTGACTCTCTCCTCATCGTAAAAATTATCCCAATAATTAAACAAAAACTGTTCGCACAAACTTGCCTAGATTTCTTAAAGGACATAATATTCATACAAACGAGCTTAGTTTTTTATGGCAAATTATCTAGTTTTTAACCTACCCATCAAGCTTTGGAATCATTATCGATAGCTCCTTTAGTTAATTATGTTCTAAGAAACGATTTCGAAAGCAGTCTCTAAAATAAATGAGTCTACCCTTATTTATATATTCACTCTTTTAAAACAAAAGACTCATTAGTATAATTTTTCCTTCTTTATTTAGCAATTTATTCAACATAAAACTGAATAGAATTGTGTCAGTTTGTTGAAATATCTCATTCTTTCTCTTTTTTTCTTTTCCACAAAAATACACATATTTAGAAACATGTAATAAATATCATTAAACTACAACAAATTAACAAATCAAATAGGTAAATTAATATAATAAACAAAAACCTATTCAAGTAAAAGAATAATATGGACATGAAACGTATTATAATGATACCAATTAGAACATGGTTTGGTTTTCTTAGAATAGCAAGTGAAAGAGATGATAAATTTGAAAAATAATCCATGAAATGTCTTGGTGTGAAATTATAATAAAAGAAAATGTATAGAAAATAGCGTAGAAACAAATTATTACCCTTTGATAATAATGTCAATAATTGTAGATCTTTTGTTAATCTTCTTCTTTAGAAAGAAAAAACTAATTTTTCTATTTGTATTTCCCCTTCTAAATTGTTCTTGAGAACCCCCTCCCCCCCCCTCCCATCTATTTTTGGAATCATTTCGAGCGAACCAAGTGTAGAAGCATAATTAAAACTGTTTTTCGAAAGATGATAAAGGAGGAATTGAATTTTTTTAAAAATAAATAATAAGTTGCAATCTCTTTGTATTTTATTGACTATTATCTTAGGCTGGGTTTTCTTTTTATCACTGTTTTGGTCGGGAATAGAAGAGACTAATGAAAAGATCTGGAGAAAATCAAATATATCTTATTATTCTTATTATTTGCCACTTTTTGAGATTATTGGTGTTTTAAATAGTAGAGTAGACTTGAAGTTAAAAGAGAAACTTAAATAGAAATATGGAGAAGCAGGAATAGGAAAAGACTGCAGATAAACAAGATATTATAGCAGACAAGAAGAATGAAGAAAAATTGCCTGAATAAGCGAATTATGTTGGTCTCTCGAACATAGGTTAGTTTGAAAAAATCAATATCTTATTAGTAGTGTTCATCTTTTTCTCTCTTTCTCAATGCTAATATATTCTGTTGTTTTTGCTTCTAATACCAACAGGTGCAACTTGCTATATGAATAGCGTACTTTAGATGTTATTCATGACACCCGAATTCAGGCATAACATCTACGAATGGAAGTAACAAATTAGTTTCATTTGCTTGGGTGTTTTCTTCTTCTTCAAGTTTAAGAATTTTCCGCTTTTTTAAAAAACAGATTCAATGCAGAAGATTCTAGCGCTGAAGATTGCATTCCTCTGCAACTTTAGGTTCTCTTCGCTAAGATGCAATTGCACTCATTTCCATATGTCGATACGAAAGATCTCGCAAAGAGTTTCGGTTGGGATCACTAAGAAGGCTGGGAGTAGCATGACACTCAAGAATTCGTGAAGATCCTCTTCGATGCGATCGAAAGAAGCTTCATTGGAAGCAAGAATTAGAATTTCATAAATGACATATTCGAAGGAACTGCGATAAACTACGTGAAATGCTCTGAATGTGGATATGAGAGCATCACCTAAGAGAATTTCCTGGATTTGGTTATCACTGTGAAAAATCACTAAGACAAAATCTACAATGATTCCGTCGAAAAAGGAATACAACGGTATCTAAAGCCTGAGATTCTCGAAAAAGATAACTAATATTCATGCACGAAATGTGAGAAAAAGGTAACATACTTTTGTGAGTTATAATACAACTAATTCAATATGTGTTTGTCCCTTGGTAATAATAGGTGGACGCTCAAAGAGGTGCAAGATTTTGCAAGCTTCCTAAGATTCTGAGTTTCGTGCTGAATCGATTTACATTTGATTTTCGAAGCATGAAAAGGATAAAACTTGATGACTTTGTGAGTTTTCCTTTTGTACTCAACATGAATGAGTACATAAACGGCTACGAAGGGATTCGCAATAAGCTGAATGAAGATGCTGATCCTGATTGCTTTTTGAATGATTTTACTGTTAAACCACCGATTTCGACACGGCCAAAATTTACTAGTTCAGTAGTTTCTAAAAAAAATCCTTCATCAACATTATCTGCTGCTACTGCTGCTAAAAAGAAGGTCATCCCACCTAAAGCTGCGTCGAGTTAGACTAGGTAGTTCCTGCAAAGTATGCGACAGAAAAAAGTTACAGCTGAAGATAAATTAAACCCTGGAATTGGAGAGATTTAGGGGGTTAATTTTGTAAAGTTTGATGATAAAATAGATGAAGAAACATAGTAAATAGAAGATGCAATTAAAGAATCATTGAGAGCCTAAGAGGGCAGCAGTAACAAAGATAACACTAATATTAACTGTGTGTCTCCTGGCAAACAAAGCTCACTAAGTCAATCAGATGCAGCCCCAAGCGATTAACAGAAAAATATTTTAGGAGCGGGTGTAATGGAAATTGAGGAGGAAGAGCAAAAAGCTGAAATTAAAGAGAATAATGAGAATATTGGGTGTAAAAATGATGGAAATCATGAGACAATAGTAGTTAATGAGAATGATAAATCTTCAAAAAGTGATCAGCAAGTGAATTCAAGCAAAGAAAGTCTTAATTCTAGACATAATCGTCACTCTAAAGAGCATGAAGTGTCAGTGAAGAACTCAATTAAACCTGGAGACAGAGATTGCAGCACTAAGCGAAGGGAACTAAGCTAACACAGACGGGAACAAGAAGAAAAATAAAATGACTACAAAAAAATCCTCTAAGAGCATCTTTCCAAGCATTCCTTGGTCTGTTCTTAGCTGACGGAGAAATATCTTCTAGAAGGACCATTAGTATATGAGTTATATGCGATTTTGATCCATTCTGGAGGAGCTTATGGTGGACATTACTATGCTTACATAAAAGACACGGAAGATACTGGAAAATGGCATTCTTTCAATGATACATCGATTATGGAAATCGATGTGAATGAGATTAATGACAGGGTTTTCGGTGGAAATAACACTAATGCTTATCTTCTCTTCTATAGGTTTTCAAAAATAAAGTGTTGGAAAAACCTAATCTCATTTTAAATTTGCTCTTTCACAAATCAGATAATGGGAGCCCTTAGGAAGAAGAAAACCGAAAGTTGAAGTGAATGTGATCCCACCAGAAGTCAAGGAGATCATCGAAAAACAAAAGAAACAATGGGAAGAAGAGCAGACTTGG
>Ga0302271_10001507_pt1 | contig 22212 bp, 9 predicted proteins | sample III_Bog_N1_1_FD_198767 | JGI IMG/M metagenome (GOLD analysis project Ga0302271, IMG submission 198767) | Peat permafrost microbial communities from Stordalen Mire near Abisko, Sweden - III_Bog_N1_1 | ecosystem: Environmental > Terrestrial > Soil > Wetlands > Peat | place: Sweden: Abisko... | reverse complement strand
AGAAAGCAAGGATTTGAAGTGCTAAAGAAGGTGATATTTTTCTCTAAGAGTCTGATTAGCTCTTCTATGACCAAGAAATTTCACAAACTTAAAAGAAGGCAGCTGGATATTATCAATGATAAATCAGCGTTTTATGATTTCTACAAGTTCTCAAATTAATTCGACACAGATGTATTTTTTATTGAAAATGATTTGAAGGAAATCGTTGAATTATTAGGGGAGTATTATGGCTTGTGTGAGGATAAATTAATAATAGTATTTTTTGCATTTTTATCTTTTAAGAAGCCTACATTCACAGAGCGTATCTTATTCAAATATCAGAATTGGAAGAAAAGTAAATAATCTCAAGATAATTATGGTTAATCTCATCTTTTGGTTGGCTTCCCGTTTCCAAAATACTACAACACAACCTACAGATATTTCTTCTTTTGCTAATTTGTTTTTGTTGGTTTGTAGAATATCGTGGTAGTTTATTATGGCGTTGCAAGCATAAGATTTTGAGTCCTGTGAAGAGAATTGTGAACTGGCTTGAACTTGAGGATATTGTCATCAGACCAGATTCAACATTTAAACTTATTTGGGATTTCTTCTTGATGATTATGCTCCTTGTAAATATCTTCTACATGTAAGAAAAATTGGGATTTCTAAGATACTAAAATATCTATTTATTTTAATTAATTGCAGCTTTTCAGTAATCATATTCTTATTTAACTCATTGTCTTTGAAACTTAACTAGACCTTTAAAGATTGCTTTTAAGTTCGACACTGAGTACACCAAGGCTTACTAAATATTCTTAATGTAATAACAATTGATAATAAACACCTTCGGAACTCATAAAACTCATTATAATTACATCTAATTTTTTGTTTTGAATTTGTAAATAATAGAGGATACGGAGCGAAGATAGTGTTTTTGCTAGATATTTTGCTTAATTTCAACACTGCTTTCTTCAAATAAGGAGTGCTTATCAAGGATAGAATGGAGATAATCTACAGATATGGATCACGTAAGAAACTGTTTCTAATTTCATTCGATTCTTTTTTCTGAGATACTTCCATTCTTTTGTTTGCTTGCTCTTTTTAGAGTATTGTCATACTTTATTTCTTGATTTTTAGAGATAGCCTGGCTAGACATAATCTTAGTTGCAACATTTTACTTCAATTCTAGCCTTCCGTGGAAATATCTTGAAGCCATTTTCATTCTCAGAATCTATGCAGTAAATTAAGATACTTTAAGTGAGAGCAGAGATACTTCATTATTCTGAAAATAACGATCAGACAATTTAATAATATAAGTTATGGTTATTTTATCCTCAGGTACGATCGATTGTCTAGCGTATGGAGGAGGTATTCCATCCTAGAAATTTAGGTGCAGCGATGATTGACATCTTGAAAGTTGTGTTTGTTGTGAGTTTTATTGCGCATTTAGCTTGCTGCAGTTTCTATCTTCTGTCGACCCTTGAGAATTCCAATACTGAGACATGGGTGACAAAGTTAAATATACCTGTAGACAATTGGTTTGGGCTTTATATAGCTGGGTTGTATTTCTCAGTTATTACAATGTAAAAAGATTCATTTTTGAATGCAGTCCTTGGGGGACAGAGAAAGATGTTGCTAATTTGTCTTGTGAATGTTAAACTTGTTAGGATAACTCTTGGATATGGTGACATCGTGCCGATCACAATCAATGAAAGAATCTTGGTGATTTGCATGACTTTAGTGTCATGCGGAGTCTTCGCTTACTCTGTCAACACAAGTACGAATTAACTTCAAAACCGATTACATTTTACTGGTATTTTTTCATAAAATAATTTAATATTTTGTTTGTGCCTTGAAGTCTCAAGTATCATCGGAGAAATGTCCTAACGTAAGAACTAATTTCGATTAAAGATGATGAATCTCAATCTGCACATTCAGAAGCGTGGCCTCAATAAACAATTAGCCATGCGAGTACGAAAATACATTGAGTATCTCTACAAAGAAGAATTAGTTTCGAATGAATCTGCTGAAAAAGATCTAGAATAAATTCCTCTCTCCCTCAAAGAAGATGTCTACTGCGATATCTATGGGAAAATACTTCGCTCAAACAAAGTGTTCAATTTGAATTTCTCACCTTAGTTCTTGGATCGCTTAGCTCTCAAAATGAAAGAAAAACGATATGGACCAGAAGAAGTTATTTTTAAAAAAGGAGAAGAAGGTGGTGCACTTTATTTTCTCACAAAAGGAGAAGTGCAGCTGTTCTTTCCAATAAAAAACCCTTCTGATTCGGAATTCCTTAAGCTCTCTACGTTAATAGTAGCTTTACTATCAATTTATTAAAGAAAAATGAATATAGTATTTAGCAGAGTTTTTATTGTTGAATTTAACAAAAGAAAGGTGATACTTTTGGATTTCTCTCGTTTTTCAGTGGAAATAAGAGAGAATCTAGTGCTAGAAGCATGCGAGTAACAAGTGTAGTGACTCTTTAGTACACTGATTTCTTATAAGTAGCTTAGAAGTTCCCTTTAGATTCTGAGAGATTCTTTATGCTAAGAGATCAAGTGAATTTCAACAGTGTCACAAAAGGACTCGATGTTAAAGTAAAATATATCAGTTAATATATCAAAAGTCCTTTCTCTGAAAACTAATTTCATCTTTTCTTGATTTTATTTGTTTATTTTCTTTGAATAGTGCAAATCATGCTAGAATTTCACACATACACTGGAAGAATGTCCGTTCATTAAATATTGTAACAATAAAATATGGATTTCTTCCAAGAAAAAACTTCGAATAACTTACCACATACATTGTAATAAAACTGCATTTCTTTATTTTTACAGAGCCACAGAAGACAATTCTCATTGCAAAGTACAATCGACCTGTAGACTAAGAACGAATGCCTGCTGAGCGCAATCATTTGAAAAATGCCAATACCCTATTTTTCTTTCAATTTCTGAATAGCGACAAAGATAATATTTGTAACTTTCTCGGCTTCGAAAGGATCCCCACAGAAGATCAAGATAGTTAAGACCAAAAAATATTTTTTATTATTTTATAATAATTTATAATTATTTCCCTCTTTTTGTTTATTCTTCATAAATATTTATCTAACAAACTGCAGCTAATTAAGATGAATACGAAGAAGAAAACGACGACTATGTTTGTGATTTAAGCCATCAAATAGATGTAGAAAAGAGACAAAGTGGACTCAGTAATAATTTTCTGATAGATAATAGCAATAATACTTCGGATGCGTTGACTTATTAAGAAATCTAATTCAATAGGAGATCAGGAAGTGTTTAACGAATGGAAAGTTCTCTCTCATATAAAAAACGACTGATGTAATCTTAATTTATGAAATCTGCTAGTCGAGTTCCTTCAATGGCGAATGCAATGCATCCAGTAGCTGATAGTAAAAAAGAGCCCATCAAAGCGAAAAAAAAAGAATTTATGTTAACAGAAATGGATAAATATAGGATTTTCTAAAGGTACATGACTCACAATAACTTAGATATCGTTCTGAGATAGATGCAAGAGTCGATTATCTACAAGAAAGCGTATAAACAGAAGATAAACTCTGCGTTTGAGATCAGTCATAAACTAAGAGATAAAATAAACTTATCGGAAATTAGAGATAAAGCTGGAATCAAAAAGGGAATCAGTCCAAGAAGGTAGCTTCTCATGAAATAGCAGCAGTAAAGCTCATAATATGGGACACCTTCAGGGGAGGGATCGTTTTAGCTTAAACCCCCTGAATTCATTGATTTGAACTCAGAAAATAACGGTGAATAAAGTCCCTCAACTCCTAGTGTAAGTAATCCACTGAATCCTTAATTGTTCATTGAATAATACTAGTAAACAACTAAAACGCTAGCAAACCCTCCTGACAAACAGCCAACTAAAAGGAGAACTTCTCGGTTATAAAGTACTATTGAAACCACCCCTGTAATTAAAAATATCGATAAAAAAGATTCAAGAAGATTCAGTAGTAAAAAGTTAAGTTTTGCAATTAAATCACCACAATAATAACCACAATATATCGAAGAAGAAGAGGAATCACCAAGAATACCTAATGGAGCAGGAGGAGGTGGTGGAGATGGGAGAAAAAAATGGAGAAAAAATAGTCATATAAATATTTAAAATTCAAAAGGAATGCCTTCTCTGAATCTTGATCATACTGCTTCATAGTTGATTGTTAACAATTCTAATAGTATGCAATAAATAAGACCATCCAGGAATATCAAACATTCCGCGTCATAAGATCACAACAATCAAGAGATAAATAACCATTATCAGTCAGTGAAATGAATTAGAATTGTATATTGTGTTTATTGGTTTATTTTGTTGAGATATTAAATTTAAAGTAAGAAATATTTGGAAAAAAAACAACAAAAGATAATCAAATACAAAAAAAAGAAAAAGAAAAATACAAGAAAATCAAAGAAACTTAGAATATTAATCTCTCCAAATGACGTCCTAATTTGAAAGCTAATAGTCTCATTAACCATAGTCAATCCATAGAACATGTGCCTTACATGAGAACTAGACTAGTATATTTCTTTGTACTGATCCTGATCGCACTGATTCTCCATTTAAATGCGATTTTTGCGTTGTAGATTAAGTAATTTTGCCATAGTATCTCATTCCAATTTCTTAGATCTAAAACTCCAACAATAAAACAGTTTTCTGGCATTGGCCTCTTCCCGATGACAGCGAAATTATTAGAAAGGTTAAAAGTCTATCTATTCGATAAAAAACAGATGTAAAGTACAAAGAAGATATTGACGCTTATTTCAAGGAGCTTCGCATTAAAGTGCTGTTAAAAATCGATGAAATACATGAAAAAATGAAAATCAAAGCAGAAGAATTATGGGAGTTTGATGATAGGATTCTTGAGTAATACAATACCTTGAGTGCTAAGTAGGCGCTCAAGAATATTATTTTCGATGGTTCGGCGGAGATAGACCAGCTGTCGTTAAAAGTCAGAGAGATAATTTCTGGGGTATATTCACATAAAGAAGCTACAAAAGTAGCTTTGCAGGCTAGCTTAGATTAAATGGACGTGTTAGAAAGCGCAATTGATTTTGAAGGTCCGAAGAAGGTTTAAGAAGAAGTATTAAATTCTCTTTCGACAATAACGATGTTTTTAGTTGATGATATGAGAGATCTCATTGGATAAAACTAACAAAATCAACAAATCGGTGATCAGCTGAACAAGTATGAATCTGAGAACTTAAATGCTTTGTTGTGTCTTGCTACAAGCAGGTTGAATAACACATCCGTTGGATTCAAAGAAAAGTTAACATAATTGCTGTAGAAGTTCAGTAAACTAATAAACTAAGCTAACTTGGGTGATGTGAAGAAGGAGAAGAAAAGAGTAGAAGAATTGGAGCTACTTGATGAAGGAGAAATTGAAGAAATCTAAAGATTTGTGGATGTTCTAATTGAAAGCAACAAAAATGAATAACAGAATGAAAATATGAAAAAACTTGAACCTTCTGATTTAATTGAGTTGATAAAATGTAAAGCCAACCATGCTTCTGATGGGATGATTTCCCAAGCAAGTAAGATGCTTGAAGGTATCAGCAGGTATATTAACTCATTCGCAGTGGATTCTGTGCAAAAGGAAGGATTCAAATAAGAATCTTTTGATGATTTGAGTGATTCTGAAATCTTAAAAGGAGCAAAAATTATGCAAGATCTTAAAGAACTACTGACTGAGAACTAGACTGATTAAGAGTGTCTCAGTGAAGTCATTGGAGTTGGTTAATAAATCATCAGTTCAAGGAAGAAACTCCAAAATTAAGCAGAAATAAAACACTTGAGTGTTGATAAAATATTGGAATTAATAAACAATCAAACAAATTTCTGCACAGATGTCTTCTAATAGAAAGTGCATTGCTCTCTCAAAGGAATTAAACATTATGTAGAGTCGTTTGAAATAGGTGATTAAGGTAATTGGAGAGGTTTAGAAGAGGAACAAATGAGGTATTTAGGGTAATTAAGTGAGAAAATGAGAGATTTATCTGAGAGTTATGGAGAGAGTTACAAAAATAGGAGGACTCCTTTGAAGGAACAGTAATTAAATTCTGCTACTGTTTGTGAATATGTCAAATAAAATAAGTTTTTGGATGAAAATTAGTCATAAAATGCAGAGCTATTGTTGTGTAAGCTACCTGTGCTGGAGATGATTAAGTAGTTCAAATTATCAGATATCTAATTGAAATGGATTCTGTCTTCGTTTCGATAGAGCAATAATCTGCAAATAATCGATCAGAATAGTGATAATCTAGGTGTAACTGTAGTCTAAAAGACTAAATTGTAAGGATCTTGTGTAACTCAGAATGACCTAGAGAATAATCTAGTCTATACAATGAAATGTATATTAAACAAACCAATGAAGAAAGGCATTCATGTTTTCTTAGGATTAATACCGTCTGAGAAAATAAACGATTCTTGGGTTGGAGAAAACGATTGGAATAGTATTTTTTCTTTATGCAATAAATATGATTACGAAATAATACGAGGGAAACATCTAATTGATTCTTCATTGGAAGATCAGCTAACTGAGATAAATTTTAAGTTTTGCATCGAAAAGCAAGCATTTTACTTCTCTGACAAAGGAGACGTTAATATTAACAGGATTCAGAGAGATAAAATCAAACCTGCATAGAAATATCGTTTTGGAGTGTCGATCGATAACCCAGGAGATGACTACACTTACAAGTTTTCTGATGTCAAAGTAACGAAGGATTAGACAAAGCTCGATTATAATTGAATAAATGATAGAAGAACAATTCTAAACATTTTAGAATTCATGTAATTTGCATATTTTTACTCGATATTCCTTCAGATAAAATTGCATTTCAAAAAGATCAAATAAAATTAGTAAAAAAAAAACTAAAACAAATGCCTTAGTCTGCAAAGAATAATTAAGAATTAGTTTAAAATCATCAAAATGAATGTTCGAATTGTATTGTTGTGGGGGAATTAATTAATAAAAATAATTGAAATAAATTGATAAATTCTTGATTTTGGGGATTCATTTAAATTAAATTAAAAATATGGATTTCAAAAGCGGGGAAAAGGAGGGAAATAATAAAGGGAGAAACATTAAAATAAATAAAACAAATAAAACTGAAGACAAGACAGAAAAAGACATGACATGAGACAAGACAAGACATGAGACATGAAGAAGAAGAAGAATGAAGAATGAAGAAGAAGACAAGAGACTCGAGAGAGACACACACAGAGAGAGAGACACAGGATACAGAACACAGAAAAAGGGCAGCCAATTTATTGGTGGAGATCATTGCAGTGGAAGTAAAGCTATTATTTTTATTTTTAACCATTTCCTATCTATTTTTCTGATTATCTTTTATTTTAAAATGTTCGAAGAGAGCGAGAGTTGTCCCTAAAGTCATTAAGTTATCTCTTTTCTTTTATGTTAGTTTTTTGCAGCTCCTTTTCGACGAACTAGCCTGCTAGCTTAAGTTTTATGGACGTGAGAAAGAGAGTAGTTATTGAGAAACGGCCTCTTAGTAACTATTTCAAGTTGATATCTCTCCTTCTCCTCAGAACCGTCCATAGAACTATAGCTAGGCAGGATGAGACACTCATCAATAGCTAGAAATCTTTTTCCCACTCTTCCCCCCTCTCTTTTCCTCTCTTTTCCTCTCTTTTTTAGTTTTTCATCGCTTCTCTTTTTCCTTTTCAAAATATCCTTGCCAATACCTAGACTTTTACCTATTGATTATGCTATTAAATTGCCTGCTGCTCTCCACACTGCTCTCCACATTGCTCCCTAAGAACTATCGATTGATATTGCTCCAACAATATCCTATTCAGAAAGATAATGAAAAGAATGAAAAGAAGAAAGAAAAATAAAAATGAGGAAAAATAAAATTTTAATTGTTATAATTTATGTTAAATATTTTATATTTGTATTACTTCTTAAAAAAATTCTTAAAAATTAAATAAATTCCTCAATTTAAAAAAAAAAAAACCAAATTTATTTAGAAGATTTTGTTCTGGAGTTTTATGGCACTTGTCAAAGTTATTGAAAGCCAATTCACAGCAACAAAAATAAAGGAAAAAAAAAACAAATTGGATATCTTAAATTACAATCAGTCTAACGAACGTATGTTCACAAAATTAGATTTTGCAAAGTTTACCTGAAAAAATTAATTATTCGTTGCAAATTTATTTAAACGGTCACTAAAAATGTAAAAATTATGAAATGCAAGGAGAAACACTTTTCAATAAATTTTTCCTTAAGATTTAGCAACATTTTTACATACAAAAAATCACTTTTTTGATTTAATTCTCTTTTCTTAAATGTTAGAATATTTAAGGATTTCCTCTGAATCCTAAAGAGAATGAAGTACACTATTTTTTTAGTTGTCTCTCTCTTTCAAACCACAAAATTTGGATTTATCTTGATTATCGGGAGAGAGAAAGAGCAAGAATATAAAACCAAATAAAAAGCAAGAAACTTAAATGAGTGCATCCAGAAACATTCCTAGTGTAAAAAACAACTATTATCTCAAAGTATTTCTTCTTTTTCTTAACATTTTTTGCATATTTCCTTAGACTATAAATTTACAGCAATAAGTTGCAGATATAACTACATCCTTGAATATAACTGAATTCAATTAGGAAGTTTTTGATAAAGCAATAAATGCGATAAGTAATCTATGTAAATATAATGCAATTGTGTAGCTCACAGCTAAATAAGGAACTAAAATATGCGCGCTATGCTATGGTGCCAACGAAGGTGAACAGTATCCCTGCAGTAATGCTGCCTGTGGATAGATCTTTCACACGTAGTGCATAATGAATATGATTAAAAATTAAATCAATGGGTTTTATGATGCAACTTCAAAATGTACCATTTACGGTTAAGTTGATGAATATAAAATAGCTCTGGATTGCTACTGCTCAGTCTGTGGAACATAGCACACTTTTCCTTAATCACTCTACGATTACATTGCCTATGAATATGAAAATATCAAAGAATTTAAACAAAAGCAGAAAGATTGGATTCGAGAATAAGTAATCGCACATAATACCAAATGGAGTTCCTGCTAAGGATGCTAGGAATCTTGGGTTAAGCCTGATCTCCAGCGAAAAATCTTCGACCTCGATCCCTTCGACGAAAATATCCTCATGGAAACGAAGAAACTGCCGCTTAATCATGGTCAAAATGCTGATGGAACTGCAAAAGAAACGACCTGGATTCGGTTCAGCAAATGCAAGCATCTTTTCTGCAAAGATTGTCTTATGATACCTGTAGCCTCCTCAATATACTTTGAATCAGTTAACGTTAAGGATAAAAACCTTTTTAATCACATTCTGTGTCCAGAAATGGAATGTCATGCGCCTGTTGGGTTCAAAGAAATCGAGAAAATTCTCTCTAATAAATTCAACTGGTTTCTTCGCTACAAGAACAATTTAATGATGAATTGCATCAAGTAGCTGCCAGGCGAGATGTATTTCATTCGATGTCTTGGTGTCTACAAGATAATCAAATAAAACTGTGGTGAAGTCCCGTTTAATGATTTGAACTAGTAAATTGCAATCTAGAAAGAAGTTTGGGAGAAATTTCACATCGGATAACTGGATCTCTCACAACTTACTTTACCGAAAAGCGCAGAAGAGAGAATGCTACCCTGTGGGAGAGTATATCACTATAATATATCAAGTTAAGATCTCTAGAAACTCTTCTCAGATTATGTGAAGAATATTGAAGATCAAGACGAACGAGAGGTTATCAAAGCTATGCTCGAGGAATATACCCAATCACATGTGATTCTCCCTGCAGATTTAGCTAAGAATGCTGATAAAAACGTGTTCTAATGCCCTTCTAATATGTGCTAATTTCAGATCTGTTTGAATGGTTGTTTGGCTGCTCATCCTGGTAATCAGTGTCCATAAAATGGGAATCTTCTACGGTAGAATAATCCTGTGGTTGTACCGTTAGATAGAATCGTCAAAGAGGTTAAAAGCAGTTATCTTTTTTTTGGAACGTCTGACAATATCGTTATTTCTTCGACTCACCTGTCGTTTTGCTTCATTTGTTTAAGATAGCTGAAGGTTAAATAAGATGTCAAGACGACAGATCAAATAGTTCCTGGGTATTTCCTGCCTTGCGAATGCGCAAACGAGTTCAAATAAAATAATATTCCAAACCCACAATGAAAACAAAAAGCGGGTCTTAAGAGAGAGAGAGAGCACTCTTTCTCTATTTGCTGAATCGTTACATGTTTCACAGATGCACTGTTTAAAGTACGTTTATCAGTATTTTATACAAGCAATTAGTGATTTACAAGAAAGCTAAAGATTGATATTGAAAAAGTTTTAGGATATTTTTAGAATATTAATTTGTCTTTTGTAAGACAAAAACGATTTCATATATGAGAATTTAAATCATGCGGAATTGAACAAAATCCATTAGGTTCTAATTGAATTATTCAAGATAAAGACGAAATATAGAAACAGAAGGAGAAGAAGAAGCAGAGCTTACAACTGAAATTAATAAAAAATGAATAATCTTCAAAGAAACACATAAACAGCAAGCTAAAACTCGAGCTACATTGGATACGAATTCTCATAAGGCAATGACGCTATACCCACAAACTAGCAGAATCTTAACTATAAGCAGATGGAGGAATAATGCGATAAATTACAGCAGCTGAGCTATCATTTTTCGAGTGTTTCAACTACAATAGGAGATATGTTCAGCGATTCTCTTTCTTAAATTATCAAAGAAGATGCCTAGCAAATGAAGGATCAAGATTGCCTTAATTCCCTTGCTAATGTATTGATGAAAGACAACTAACATCAAGATGATCTTTCCGTGATGAAAGCAATCTATGCAATCGAGCTCTTATGTAAGAATAACGCCCAGATTTAAATTACACAGATATCTATGTCCTAAGAAGAAGAAATGCAATAGCAAGAATTCAAATAAGCACAAAGCGCAGAAGGAAAGGATATAAAACAACTTGATACTATTTCAAAAACAAATTAAAATACATTGTCACCAGTATCGACAGCATTGTCTGGAACATCACTGATGAAAGTAGATTTTTAAGCTAATTGTGGTCTTTGCGGAACTTGCATGAATACGCATTTCCCTTATGATTCTTATCTGGAATATTTTTAGACTTGCAGTGAGGACGAATTAGGGTTTGTATCAACATGCGGTCACAGCATGAGCACAATTTGTCTAGCTATCGAATATAATTTCTGCTTTTCGACTTCATTAGTCAAAGAAAACCTATTTTTCATGAGAAATATCAAAAAGAGAATCAATTTAGATAAAAAACTTAACTAAAATATCAGTAAATAAAGAAGCTCTAATCCTAACAATGGACAAATAGATACGAAAGAGATGGCTGCAGCTAATTGCTTTTCTTGCATTTTCTGCTAGGAGAACAATGAAGGTGTGTAGCTAAAAGAAATCAATTAATATCTGAAAGGATGGTTGGAGAAGGTTAGGAAATCAAGAAAGACATTTGAATGTGAGATTTGCTGCAGTGATGATTTGGATCTCGAAGAAGAAGGCATTGCGTTAACTGATTGTGATCATATTTTCTGTGAGGATTGTCTTAGAACTCATCTGATCACTTCGATAAATACAAACAAATATCATTATGAAGACATGAAATGTCCTCATGAAGGATGTGGTAAATTAGTCAACAATTTCATCGTCGACAGATTGCTGAATAATCAGCAGAACATGGCCGTATTCAATAGAATGATCAGGCAGTAATTAATTAATTTACATTTTTAAGAAAAATACATCAAAGTTGCATCTTGTCCTGGCTACAAAGCGAAAAATAAAGACACAGGGATTGAAACTAAGCTTGATTCTGAGTTGATATCTTCAATCAGATTAGGTTTACCATCGAATCTACCAGATAACATACAGTTAATACCATGCGAGGTGATTTTCACTTTCAACCAAAAAAAAGATAAGTTGTTTAACTGCAGTGAATGTGGGTACATTAGTTGTCTAAATGGATGCGAAGACAATCATATTAACTCAAAGAGAGGTAAAAATTGTAAGTATTTTCAATAATGGAAGAAAGAACATGCCACGATTAACAAGGAAATGATGGATTTCTTTGATAAAAAAACAATGTGCTAATGTCCGAGCTGCAAGGCGATTATTATTCGATCAGGAGGATGCAATCATATCACGTGTACTATGCCGAATTGTGGATTTGAATTTTGTTTCAAATGTGAAAGCAAATGGGTGTGCTGGAGACATCTGTATTATTTCTGAAAAACTAAAAAATAACAAGAAAAATGGCAGCAATGGCAAATATTCTTAAACTGTTTGCATGTTTTGTAACAAAAAAGTATTAGGTTATTAGGTTGAGAGGTTTGAAATATCTTAAAAAGGAAGAGGGTTTTTATTTTAGATTTTGAAAAGCCTTTAAAAGAGAAATGAACAAATAGGGGGCTTATGTTCTTAATGGATGAATATTTGATTTATCCTTTTTCTGTCCGACCCGTATCTGTAGAGAAAGGCAATCCTTGGGCCTACAGTCTCCTCAGTGGAGGTCGATTTTTCAATCTTTGTGAAAGAGGGCTGTCTTAGTCAAATGAATTGACTTAAGGTTAATATTTATGCCTACTCTCACACATTATTAAATACCCTTCAGTAATATAAATGCTTGTAAGATGTTCGATCTTCAATTTATGGGTCTATTTATAGGAAAAGAAAGAAGAATGAATTTGAAAAATATTTAGATTAAATTTTAGAATTTGATATGAATTTATTAGGGGGGTAATTGAAGCTAATGGTGTAAAAAACAAGAAGGAATATTGGAAGATTAGTACATATTGGCGAATAATAATTTTCATTTTTCTGGAAGATTTTGAGAGTCATTTGATAAAAAATTTCTTTGTTTTGGTTTATCTTTTGAATTAAAGCAAATTTCACTTAATTTAGATATTTGCTTTTATAAAATATTACTATTTTTTTTAAAGATTCGCCCTGAAATTGTGACACTGCAAGTTGCTGCCATTTCATTCGCAATTTATAAAGATCATTTTTTTCTTTCTATAGTTTTGGTCTTGATTTTTTGTTTATGAAAATGTTTTGAGAAATATGTAGTAGTTGTATTGTTGCATTTCAGAGGATATCTTAATCAGCTTTTTATATTTTTTAATTAGATTAATCTCAGTGAACAAATATTGAGGATAATAAGCAAATAAACAAGTTCGCAAAAAAGAAAAATTGCAAAAAATTAAGTCATATCAAAGCAATGAATCCAGAGGATCCAAGTGCTAAGAAAAAGAAAAACCCTTCAGAGAAAAAACATGGTAAAATGAAATTAACCAGAAAGAATTAATGAATTAATCATCCAAATATTGCCATATTGGTGAACTAGCGTATATCCAGTTTATTCGATGAAAAAACTTAAATCTTTCATCAATAAAATCTGCTAAAAATTTCAAAATCATTTGAATACATTTAATATTTTTCCATATAACTTTTCAATTATCTTCAATAACAGGCTAAAAGATGGTCGACAATTACCTCCTCTACGAATGTGTAGGTGAGGGCTAGTTTGGGAAAGTCTACAAGGCAATCCATTAGATCACCAACTTAACAGTAGCAGTAAAAGTTGTCAAGATAAAACGATTCAAAGAAGTTCCCAAGCTCGAAGAATGCACTGTTAACGAGATTAAAGCACTAAATATGATTGATAAAAACGAGCATATCGTCTAATTCATTGAACTTCTTCGAAGCGCAAATAACTTTTATTTTGTTTACGAATTCTGCAATGGAGGCACTCTGCAGGAATAACTCCAAGCAAATCGTAGCACCTTGCCTGAAAGCTAAGTTTTATTGATATTTGCGTAAATACTCCAAGCATTCAGGACACTAAGAAGATTCAACATAATCCATAGGGATCTCAAACCGACAAACATTCTTCTCCATGATGGGGTTATTAAAATTGCAGATTTTGGGTTCTGTAAATTTCTTTCTGCGCCTGATCAAATGGCTTAAACAATGCTGGGATCTCCTCTGTACATGGCTCCAGAGATCCTCAAAGGAGAAGATTATGGTGCAAAAGCTGATATATGGAGTCTAGGAGTTGTTCTTTTTGAACTTCTTCATGGGTTCTGCCCATTCTAAGAGGTAAAAAATACAATAATAAATTGATATTTTCACTGACCAAATATTTTTTTCAGTGAAAGTAATTTTCTGTTTATAAAGCTAATTTCATTGATTATTGCTCTTATTATTGTTGTTTAGAAATCAATCGCAAAGTTGGTAACATTGTACAATAATCAAGATAGATTAGAGCTAACCTAAGATTCAGCGAATGTCTCAGCAGCTACAAAATTATTATTGAAAGCTATGCTCACAATCGATCCTGAATAACGTATATCTTGGACGTAACTTTTTAAAATAAAAATATCCCCTGAAGGCGACTACATTGTGCCTAAGTAAAATGATTCCTAAATGAACTAAACTGATGAGAAAGTAACAGCAGTGAAGACAACAACTTCTCAGTAAGCGCTACAAGAACCATAAACTTAATAACCCAAAATAACTAAAATAGTTTCGTAACCAGTTTAACAAGCAATAATTCCATCAACATAAGAATAATAACCTATTTCTCCAGGTATTCCTATTGAAGCATTCCCAAACAGCACCAAAAATGGTAATGACAACAGCAGTGATAGTACTAATATCAAAATCAAAGACTCCTAAGCTTAACTTCCTATTCAACCTGAGAAATAAGATCTTTTTCAATCTGTCTCTGACTAACCTCCTTAAGCTTTAGTTACCTCTTAGCAGCAGCAGCAGCAGCAGCAGCAGCGAATGAGTTCATCGTAAAAATCAGCTAGCATTCAATCTCGCATAGTCAACAGCAGCATCACAAGAGATCTAACAATCTTTGAAAGCGGTACAAGTAGCATGCAGCAACAACAACAACAACAGCAGCCTCTAAGAATCAAAAACCTAAGCAATTCAACAAGAAACAGCAGCAGTTCTACAGCATTCACAACAGCAGTGATTACCCCGATAGCAATCGTTCACGAGAAACCTAATGTCATTCAGCATGAAAGAATTTCAAATTTACTGATTTTAACGCCCAGAAATGCTAATCAAACAAGTAGTTTAAAAGAAATAGAAGGAAATTAATAATATGGTGGAAATAGTAACAATAATACTATGCAAACATAAGTGTCGGAACTTTCATCGCCAGCATCCTTAGTAACAACAATAACTACACAGTAATCTCAAATGGAGAGCTCTTAAAGCTGTTCCAAAGTAGTTGTAAATGGAACTAATAAAACGTTGAATGACAATCAAAATGATAAAATACAGAATGATAACAAAACAGATATTTAATTAAAAAGTATTAATAAACAAATTGATATTGGCTCTCTTCGTAATAACCCCTTAGATAGCATAGATTCAAACGATTAATGGAAATAATTACTTGAAGCAGTAAACTAAGCTGAATCAGAAAGATGGAAACTAATGTATCTAACTGAGTTGTTTTAGGAAATATTAGACAAAACAGAGGAATACAAGAGTGAAGCCATTGAGAGATTACTTCCATCGCTTTGTTTTGCGTTTTATCAAGAGTAACTGCTTCCTTAATGTATTAAACTTAAAGGAATGCTAAATGGAATTACTGAAGGGATTGAAAAGAGAAAAACCATTGTAGATGATGGAAATAGTAAAGAATAGATTAAAGATGGTAGTTATGATATCGTTACTGGAGAATACCAGGAGGAATTAAATAAATAAAATGTCTTAAAGTCAGAGCATTCAGATCAAAACCTTGAGAAACCCTTGGATTCAATATCTAGTGACATCAAACATGCAAAAAATAAGAGATAAATAATGTACTTTGATACTTTTATTTCTTCCTCGAAGTAGGAAATCGAAGCGATTGAGAAGAGCTTTATTTATGTCAAAAATGAACTCTTGTACTATGAGCTGAGCTTCCCAGTAAGTGAGCGTACTGCTATCTAGTAATCGCTGTAAAAGCTCACGGCAAGATTAACAACGCTGACGCTATCTGGAAAATAAGATAAAAATATCAGTAGCAATAATGGTAATTAAGTGTAAAACAGTGAAAATCCACTTAGTTTAGAGTAAAAGTAAAAAGAACGAGAGCAACGGCTTAGATTGTGCGTTAGATTATTAGAAGTTACGAAGCTGCCTTCATTAGAGATAAATCTCAAGTTCGATGAAGGCATGGATACTTGGTGGTATCAACGAGAGTTAAATGCAGTGGATAAAAATACTTTAGTCAAACGGATATTAGCTTATTCGCTAGAGTGATTGAGGAAAGGAGAAGGAAGAAGAAGATGGTTTAAATAAAGCACAAACAGATAGATTTATTTGATAGAAAGATATTAGAAATTTAGATATTATTTGTTTTTTAATTTAATCAAATTGGGTTTGGGAGAGAGAGAAAAGTAAAGTCTCACAAAGGAAAGCTCTTTTTATTTTTTCGGAGGAGATTTTAGATTTTGAAATTGCGTCTAATTAGGTTAAAATGACTGAAATTTTTTGAAAGTTTAAGGAATGATTTTACAAAAGGAAATATACTATCACAGAAAAAAACAGAGAGAAAAAAAAGTGTAAAATTCTAGCATTGCGCAATTATTATTTTTTCACTTTGCAGATGGCTTTGCTTTCTAATCTAAAATAGAGAATATTGATTAATCAATATTTGGTATTGACTCATTGACCAACAACGAATTATTTCGAATCAAAACCTCGCTTGAAAAGGAAGAATTCTCTTTTTAATTTTCATAAGAAAGATAACTAATAAAACAATATTTTAACAAGTAAAACGTTCTGCGCTCACTTTGTATCTCTAGTTCTCTAAGAAGCAATGCACCCATTTTAGTATCAAAATATATATGTAGGTTACATAATTTCATCTAATATGGCAATATGTGATTATTTCAATTGCTTTTATTAGTAAAAAATAGAAGCTCCTTCGTATAATTATTTTAACTTGACATTATCATTTGTTGATATTTCTAACAAACAGGGCCGCTATCCTAACTAAGCATAGACCGTTGCTGATAAAAAGGCACCATAAACATATCAAAACAACTATAATTACTTGTAAGATAATAAACTACTTGATCTAAATTGAAATTATTTTCATGGATTAAAACTAGGAGTTAAAGAAATGATACTAAACTATCACAAGGTTATTATGATGGATCCAATCCCAAACAACCTGAAGAAAAATTCAAATAGAAAGATTATCTAGCTTATGCCTAAGAAAATAACTCACCAAAATGGCAAAAGGACAATAACTGGTAGAAAAAGAAAAACGAAAGTGAGGTGAGAATAACTTCTTAAATAAATAGCAGTATCGCTAAAACTAACAATTAAGCTAATTACCCTGCTTCAAGCGCTTCTTTGGGAAGCGAACAGACCACATAGTCCACACTCTCTTAAAAGGAAGCTGTAACAAATCAATGGTTATTTTTGTTTTTTCTATTTTTTTGACTGACTCATCATCAAACAATCTGCCTAATAAATTTGTCTTCAATAACTTTCTCAACATTAAGCCATTCCTTATTTATGGATAAAGGACGAAACATACAAGTAATCTGTTCTACCGGAAGTTATGGAAGCATATTTAACACTAAAAAAAATGAAAATCAAAGAAAGGTATTCACTTTAAATAGATTAAAAAATTATTGTTTTTGTTACTTTTTCACCAAAAGAAAGATAGCTGAGTGGAGATTATTCAAGAAATGGGAAAATTCAGATAATAGATATCATCTAATAGAATTTTAGTGGACTCAATTTTATTTATTATGGGTCTAGAATCCAAACGATAAGTCTACTTTTACAAAACCTGTGCCTAACATCTATCTGTTCAACAATGGTGTTCTGAAACGTGGGTTAGAGAATGGAAAGGACTATGAATAAGTCAGTACAAAAGTCTATTTGCTTATTAAATAACTTTACGGAGGAGGTCCAGATATTCCTTTGTGGAGTTTAAATAATCTACCCATAAATTCTCAAATTTCTCTCTAAGAAAAAGAATCTGTTCGTGCTCAAAACGCGGCTCTGCAAACTGACCCACTAAAAACTTTAGAAAAACTAATACTTCCTGTGAAGGGTCTTGCTAATGGTTATTTTTTCTGCTATCTCAACGCTACTGTTTAGTGTTTGTTTTCGGTGCCTGAGTTCAATGCTTATTTCTATGGCGAAATCTACAAATCATAAGGAAATAAGGATGATAAAACTGATTTCTACGTCCCAACAAAAAAAACTTAAAATTTTGTTCTTATTTTCTCTGATTTAGTCAAACTTTACTATGAGTCATATTCTCCTTTCGTTGACTTATCCCTCCTTAAGAAAGCTGTCAGCAAGCTATTCGTTCCTCAAGAATAGCACGATGCATAAGAATTTCTCAGATATGTAACTATATCTGTAGTTTTGATAGATTTTTTCAACAAATATTTTGTTTGTTTTGTCTAATTATTTCTCCTAAGCTTCTGGGTGAGATTTAGGATGAATTAAACCCAATTATTCAGCTGAGAAACTCTTCTGACTTCAAAAACGCAGAAGAAGCTTACAAATATTTTCTCAAAACTTAAACCAGCATTGTTGATAAGTTATATGCTGGCTAATTAGTGAACACTATCATCTGTTTGAACTGCAAAGATGATGGCCCTACTTTCGATCCTTTTTTTGATCTTTCTTTGGGGGTGATGGCAGGCGTCTAACATCAGACAATTTATGATTCTTTGGATCGATTTTTTCAAGATGAAGATATTTCCAACGAATACTACTGTGGCAAATGTCGTAAGTTTTCGAGGGCTAAAAAGCAAGCCTGCATCTCAAAGACTCCTAAAATCCTGACAATACATATTAAAAGGTTCAAAGGCTTTTCAATGAAACGCAAACTTCCTGAATTTGTACAATTTCCTCTTAATAATCTGTTCCTTCAAAAGTAATAATTTAACAATTCTACTTTTTCAAAGGATGCACTTTGGTTTATTATTGATTGGTCTTAAAGGTATTTACGAGATACTAATTGTGGCGTAGCTGATTACAATTTGATAGCAATGATAGTACATTCCGGTACTCCGGATTATGGTCACTATTATGCCTTTGTGCGCAGAGATTCAAAGGTTAACTTACTTATTTTTGTTGTTGTTTTTGTTTTAATGACATATGGTGTGTTTTAGTGGTATATCTGTAACGATAGCAGGTCCTATGAAGTTCAAGAGTAACAAGTTATGAAATAGGAGGCTTATATGCTTTTCTATAAAAGGATGGATGAAGAATCCCCCAAAAAAAAACTTCTTTTGACCTCAGATAATCTTAGCAAAGTATGAGCTAGAACAGAAATCTCTAGTATTAAAGAAATGTTCAATATTCTTGGCAATGAAACAAATGGGGATCAATTTAACCTAGATTATTATCTTATTCTTCATTTGTTTATTTGGAACTTCATTAGGTGCTAGTTTTTCAGCAGTTAAATGTTATACAATAAGTGTAACTATTTGTCACTTCTCTTTATCCATCTCTTTTTCTCTTCTTAATCTTTTTCAAATAGTTTTTAAGGATGATGTGTGACGTAGGTTAAGGGAGGTAACGATTTAAACCTTTTATTTTCAAGTTGGTTGAAACTTCTGTAGTTTATATTTCTCATATCATTAGTTATTCCTTTTCTTGTTAGCATCTAACCTCTCCCCAAACTGATAAAACATGCGATAACACTCTAATAAATAGTATCTTCCTAACAGTATTACATTATATGTGTGAATATAAAAATAGTTAGGGTTTATTGGAGAAAGTAAAGAGAAATAAAAGAAAATTTTGTTGTTTTCTGCGGAGATATAAAATACTTAAATTATGGCTAATAGGGAAGAAATCTGTTCCCTTTGTATAGTTTTTAAAATATTTTGAAAGGAAAGATGCTCCTAAAAAAGAGAGATAGTGCTATCCTACCATTGAGCGAAAATTCTTCTTTTTTCATTAAGTAGCTGGCAGTGCTTTCTTATCCAAAATAGAGAATATCGATTAATCATTATTTTGTGTTGGATCATTGACCAGCGAATTGTTTCTAATCAAAATCTCGTGTGAAAAAGGAAGAATTCTCTTTTTAATTTTCAGAAGAGATAAATAATTAAAAAACTTAAAATACGCTGCTTCCTGAATCCGCTCTCTTTCTTTTTGTCTTTTGTTTTCGAAGAAGAAATGGGCTCAAAAAAGGATAAACATTCTGTAGGTTAAATTCTATTATTAAAAATAAAACTATTTAAACATTTATAATGCTATTACCAGCGAATCAAACTTCTACACAACTTTTATTTCTTCCTTACTTTGTTTTTTTGACTTTTCCTTAACAACAGGGTTGTTTAAACAATTACACATACCTCGAGGACTATGGTGAAGCATAAGAAGTAGTTCCAGCCTACTAAAAAATTCTCATGTAAAGGCAAAAACACTCTTTAATCTAAACTTAACGATTATCTTCTGAAATAGATGGTCTAGGAGGGAAATACAAGATGATAAACAACAAGACAATTTAACTGACTCAAATTCTTAACAGGCTAAATTAATTGCTGAAGAAGGGATACCTTAGTATGTTAAGGTCTTAGAATATAGCTCATCAAACATTTAAAAGTACTTTAGTGATTAAGAAAAGTGCAATGAAAATGGCGAAAAAGTATCTTCTTAATAAATAAATAGCAGGAATGATAGCAATGAAAATTAAACTAATAAGCTTGCTTTAAACACTTCCTAGGCAAAGGAACATAACATATCACTTATACTCTCTCAAAATGAAGCTGTACCAAATCAAGAATTCCTTTGTTTTTCATTCAATTTTTCTTATTTTGTGGTTGATCAACAACAGACAACTAGTTTATTTTTTAGTTTATGGAATTTGCTTGCAATAACTCTTTCTCACATTAAATCATTCTTTTTGCCTTGAAAAGGATGAAATACACCAATAATCTGTTCTTCAAGAAGTTCAGGAAGCAGATAAAAAACCCTCTGAAGTAAATATCAAGACACTCTCTTCAAAAGAAACTGTACTAAATCAATGATCCTTTGTTTTTCATTGACTTTTATTGTTTTGTGGTTGTTCAACAACAGACAACTAATTTATCTTATTTATGAAATTTGCTTCAATAACTCTATCTTAACATTAAATCATTCTTTTTGTCTTAAAAAGGACGAAGAAGCATACAAGTAATCTGTTCTACAAGAAGTTAAGGAAGCAGCTAAAAAACTCTGTGAAATGAATATCAAAGAAAGCAGATTTAGTTGGAAGAAAATTATAAGCTGTTGGCTTTATTCATTTTCCACCAAAAGATAGAAAGCTGAGTAGAGATTGCTCAAAGAATGGAAGCATTCAGATAAGAATTATCATTTAATAGAGTATGAATGGAATCAAAATTATTTAAAGTGGCTCTGGGATTCAAAAAATGGGAGTAGTTATTAGTAACTTATTCCAAACTCCAAGTTGCTTAATAAAGGGATCCTGAAACCTGATTTAAAGAAGGATAAAGATTATTAAATAGTTAGCACTAAAGTTTACTTACTAATGAAATAGCTTTACGGAGGAGGTCCAGATATTCCTTTATGGAGCTTAAATAATACGCCCACAATATCTCAAATTTCACTCTAAGAAAGATCATCGCTTTCTACTGTTCTTCCTCAACAAGTAGCTCTGAAAATTAACCCACTAAAAACTGAATAAAAACTCGTACTTTCAGTGAAGGGTCTTGTTAATGGTTATTTTTTCTGCTATCTAAATGCTACTGTTTAGTGTCTGCTTTCAGTGCCTGAGTTCAATGCTTACTTCTATGACAAAATCTGCAAATCAAATGGATAAAATCATGATAAAACTGGTTTCTATATCCCAACAAAAAAAACTTAAAATTATGTTCTTATTTTCTCTAATTTAATCAAACTTTATTATGAGTCTAATTCTCCTTCCGTTGACTTATTATCCCTTAAGAAAGCTGTCAGCAAGCTATTCGTATCTCAAGAACAGCACGATGCATAAGAATTTCTCAGATATGTAATTTTATTTGTAGCTTTGATAGACTTTATCCACAAATATTTGTTTGTTTTGTCTAATTCTTTCTCTAAAGCTTCTAGGTGAGATTTAGGACGAATTAAACCCAAGAATTCAGCTAAGAGACTCCTCTGATTTCAAAAATGCAGATGAAGCTTACAAATACTTT